>JAAOEI010000836.1_pt1 | contig 11583 bp, 20 predicted proteins | sample 7059261 | NCBI WGS metagenome assembly JAAOEI01 (sample SAMN14008812, study PRJNA610033) | viral metagenome | isolation source: viral particles filtered from seawater | place: China: Hangzhou Bay, Yangshan Deep Water Harbour | collected 2017-10-31
GACTACACGTCGGTCGACTTCGACGGCGTCACCTATTGGACGCGCTAGGCCTCGTGGCTGCGTTGCAGCCTGTCAGCCTTGGGTTCGAGGTTGACAGGCTGCGGCGCAGGCATGACGCCTGCCACCAAGCCCCGACAGGGGCACACCCCGGAGGATCCTATGTTCACCAACGCCAAGCGCGCCGAAGCCCTGTCCTATTTTGATCGCCTCGTGCGCCTCGTGGAGATCCGCGAGGAAGCCGCCAACCACGACGAGCGCCGGCTTGCCGACGATCCGATCTACTGCGGCATGATCGCCAGCCTCGCCACCTGTGACGCCCTGGCGGCCGTCGAAGCCGCCGGCCAAGAGTGCCACGAGGAAATGGTCGACACCGCCGAGGAAGCCACCGGCACCGTCGCCGAGGCCCTCGAAGGCCTGACCGAGGCCTTGCAGGGCCTGATCCCTTCCGCCAGGTCGTCGCGCGTGTCCCGCGCTCGCGCGTAGGCCTCGCGGTTGCGTTGCAGCCTGTCAGGTGTCGCCCCCTCGGCACTTGGCAGGCTGCGGCGCAAGCGCGATGCTTGCCACCACGCCCCCAAGGGGCACACCCCGGAGGTCCTATGTTCACCAACCTTGAAGCCCTGCGCGCGCTCGTGACCGGCCGCGCCCCCGATCCGTCGTGGGAACCCCCCGCGATGTCCAACGGCCGGATGATTGCCCTTGGCCTATTGGTGGTCGCCGAGGCCATCCACGAGCACACCGAGGCCTTGCGCGAGGGCTGGGAAGGGCAGGCCGAGGGTATCGCCGACGTGTCCAACGCCGTCCGCGAGCACACCGAGGCCTTGCGCGAGGGCTGGGAAGGCCAGGGCGAGGGTATCGCCGACGTGTCCGCCGCCCTCCGCGACCTGCAACGCGAGGTTGCCTTCATCGGCTCGCGCGTCGCTCGGGGGGCCTGAGATGAAGCCCGAACACGTTGCGTGGTCCCGAGGGATCTTCGACAGCTTGCGCGATGGTGGCGTGTGGGCCGTGCCCCGCTCCGGGTTGATCTTCACCCGACGCGGGGCGGGCCTCGTGCTAACCTCCCGGATGCCTTGGGATGCCGCGATGCCGGTCGCCAGCGAGCGCCTGGCCGCCTACCAGGCCGCCGACTTCGACGCCATCGCGGCCGTCATGCTTGCCGCAGGTGTCCCGGTAACCGACTCCACCGGCCTGCGCCCCGCCAACTGATGATCAAGCGCTGGCGGGCATTTCTGTGCTTTCTGGGCCGGCACAACCTGCGCCCCCACTTTTGCGCGCGATGCGAGCGCCGGGGGCGCAGGTGTGCCGAGGTCTGGGAGTGCACTTGGTGCGATGAACTGATCGAACCCTAGCCCACGAGCCGATCCGCGCAGGCCTGGTGCACCGACACGCCCGAATCTAGCTGCCGGTACGCCCAGCCCGAAACGAGCGGCTGATGGCACAACTGGCACCAACCCAGCCGGCACGCCACGCGCCGCAGGTTCCACACGCGCAAGCCCCGCCCCGTAGGCCCCGCAAAGTGCGCCCGCAAGGCCTCGATAATGGCCTGGTGGCGCGCCTCGTCAAAGGGGCCGTCTGGCGCGGGGTCGTACACGCGCAGCACCTAGCCCTCGCCGCGGGCAGCCGCAACCGCCGCCTCGTGCCGCTTCGCGCCTGAGATCGCCCCGCCTTTCTTGCCGGCAGCCGAGGCCAGGTCGCGATCCTTCGAGTAGGCCCGAGCCTCGGGGGCCAGATTCTGCCCACCCTTGCGCCCCGCCTCGGTCGCCAACTCAGGATTGCGCGCAAAGGCCCGATTGCTCGGCGACACCGACTTGCCACCCCGCGATGCAATCTCTTTGCGCCGTTCCGGGGTCATGCTCGCAAAACCTCTATTCTTGATCGACACTTGAGCCTCCTAGCAGTTCGTCGAGGGTGGGGATCGGGGCGGCCGGCTCGGGCTGGGGCTTGGCGCGCGAACGTGTCGGCGCGTCCTTTCTCGCCAGCTTTTCCAGTAGTTCCAGCGTTTGCTTGGGCGTGGCGTCAGGCCAGGCGCAGCGCACCAGGCGTTGCGCCGCCGCGAGCGCATACACGCCCCCGCCGGTCAGCCATTGGTCAACCGCCCCGCGGCTGCACCCAACCGCCCGAGCCGTGCCACGCACGCCGCCCAGCTTGGACACCGCCGCGTGTAGCACGGGGTTTTTGCATTGGTCTAGCTGCACCTTGCCCTCCGTCCGGCAGGATAGCCGGATTGTGGGCAGGACGCAACCCTACCGGCAGCGGCGGGCGATCTCAACGAGCCAGGACGCAAACATCGGCGGGGTCAGGTGCCGCTTTGACTTCGCCATGCGCTCCAGCGCCGTCGACGTGCGCCCCGAGGCCTTGCGATAGAAGGGGGCCTTGGGCTGCGCCGGCGGCAGCGGTGGTAGGTCCTGCGGCGCGCAACCCACGATGTAGAGCCACGTTTTCTTGTCGGCGGGGTGGTGCCAATCGCGTTGGTACACTTCGACGGTGTACCCGCCCCAGCGGTCGACCCCCTGCCCCGGCTTGGGCATCCCGCACGCCGCCCACAACTTCGAGCCGGCCGGATGCTCGAGCACCCCGCCAAACGCGCGCACCTGGGCAACGCCTACCGGCCCCGTCGCCCCGGTGTCGTGCGCCTTGTGCGCATACGCGCCCCAAGCCCCGCAAGGTGGGTGCGCGACGACAGGGTAGGGGCCGCGGTATTGCGTGGCGTCCTCGGCCTCGCCCCACAACTGCACGCCTGGCAAGTGCCGGTAAGGGCCGCGCGCTACGTCGACGTAGAGCGCCGCCACCGTACGCAAAAACCGCCCGTCTGCCGAACGCTCAGGCATCGCTCACCGACGACGGCGGCGGGGATTGCGCGAAACGGCCGCCAGCTTGCGAGGATTGTAAAATGCTTCGCGATTTTGCCGCAACTCGGCCTTGGTAAGAAACCAAAAGTTCACAAACTCGGCCGCCTCGGGGTGTGTTTCGATCAGCGCTTCGGCTTTGCGTGCTTCGGTGGCCGTCGCCTCGCCGTCGACATACAGCACCAACACCTTCAGATCGGATTCCCGCAACTGAGGGTTTTTTCGCGGCCCCATACCCTTGGCAAACCCGCCGCCGATAGCCACGGCCCCGTGCTTCCAATGTTTGCGCACTTCGCTGTACGGCATTTCGGCGTATTCGATCGGAACGATGCGGATTTTGTTCCCGTCCCGAACGCCGCCGACCTTCGAGTGCCAAGTGTCGCGGCCTGGCAGGATACACCGCGACCCTTGTCCCCATTGCCCAACCGTCTTGGTTCCGCAGAACCGCCCCTTGCTGTCGCGCCGAGCCGCCGAGTGCTTAGACCACGCCTCGGCCATGGCGTCGTCTATGTACAACCACATTCCAGCAACGTCGATATATGGGTTGCGACGAGCCACGTCACACCTCAGCGCCGCCGACGGCGACGGCGGGGGTTGCTCTTGGGGCCTCGAAGGAACATCACCGCGCCAAGGACCGCCGCGCCGCCTGCGATCCAAACCCAAGGCGAAAGGTGCCACCCTGTGTTATCTGCATTGCGCTTCACAACGTAGGAAAACCAACGGTCTTGGGCAACTGCCGGTTCTTCTCCCTTTTTCTTAGTCAACTCAAGGATTTCCATCCATTCGGTGGGGTCTGAAGTACCGGCAGCGATTTTGCGCTCGTTTTCCAAAAAACTAAGCGAAATCTTAGCCCAAATGGGACTGTCGGCGAACTGCAAATCGCTCGCTTTGGCGTGCTGCATCAAATAATCGAACACATACTGCACTTGCTCGGCAGGTGTCAGCGATGCCCAAACTTGCAAATACTGTTGCAGGGTTACCATGTTACACCTTCTTGGTCCGCGTTGCGGCCTTCTTGACGGGGGCGACCTCAGCCGCCGCCAGGGCAGCCGCGGCAGCCTCGGCCTCCGCTTGCGCCTTGGCGGCGGCTTCGGCCGCGGCCCTCTCAGCTTCGATCGCCGCCAGGGCAGCCGCGGCAGCCTCGGCCTCCGCTTGCGCCTTGGCGGCAGCTTCCGCCTCCGCTTGCGCCTTGGCGGCGGCTTCGATTGCCGCTTGCTCGGCCTCGAACGCCAGCTTGTCGTTGCGACGATTCAGCCGGCGGGTTTTCATCGACGGCTCCGCTTGCGTGGGTTGCGCTTGACGAAGCGGCCCTTCGAGTCGCGCGCCGGCAGCCCTTGCCGCCCCCCCGAGAACAACACGTTGGGATCTTTGCGGATCTTGTCCCAATACGCCTTGACCTTTCGCCGCTCCTTGGGCGGCATGGTATCCAGCCACGCCTTATACTGCGCGGGTGATAATGCTGCGACGGTCAAAGCAAACTTCATGTACATGTTGTCCTCCTAGTACCCGTAGTGGCCGCGCCGATGCGGGTTGCGCTTGACAAAGCGGCCCTTCGAGTCGCGGGCCAGCGAGTGCGCGAGCGCGCGACCGCGGGCAGCCTTCGAGGACGACTTGTGCCGCTTCGGGTTGCTCTTGGGGCCGAACAGACCGCCGCCGTAGGGGTTGTGCACAACGCCCATCTGCGGGAATGACATCGCGGGGTTTTCGCGGTAGCCCTGCGTCATGCCACCAAAGAACGACCGCGCGCTCTGGTAAGCGGCGTGCGCCTTGCGCTTGCCCTTCTTGGCGTACGAGCCGACCGTGTGGCCGTAGCTGTGCGCGCTGCGCGGGTTGGACTTGACGAAGCGGCCGTGTCGATCGCGGCCGAGCATCGCGCCGCCGAAACCGCGCGGATTCGACTTGACCGAACCGCCGAGCCGCTTGATGGCGTTGACGTACTTGGCGTACCGCGCCCGCTGAATGCCGGTCACCGGACCGTCGACTTCCATCTGCGCCAGCAAGCTCTTGTAGTGAATCAGCTTGGACGCCTTGGACACCTTACGCCGCTTCTTCGCCATTGGATCCTCCTAGAACTTCGGCCCGTTAGAGGGCGCATCTTGCGTGTCCGTTACCGTCACGCCAGGTTTCGCCACGCTGCGTGCCCACGCGGCACCCATCGTGAACAGGACGGCCAAGACATCGGTCAAATCGGTCTGGAACGGTCCCAGATCGACGCCATGCCGCGCCGCGACACTCACACCCACGCTGACGGCCACGCCGGCCAGCATCAGATACGTTTTCTTGCCCTGCAACTTGCTCATTCCGCCTCCGTCGGCGTGTGCGGCTTAAGCAACGAGGCGCTACGCACCTCGGCCGCTTCCGTCTTGCCGCCAGCCTGGCAGCGCATCGTCGCGACGTACTGCCCGTTGCGGTCTTGCCACAACGCGACTTGCAGCCGAGGGCCGCAGCCGTTCAGGACAGCGAGCACGACGAGTGCCTTCTTCACGGGGTCACCGCCGAAGGGGCATCGGCCGGCGAAACCGCATCGGCAGGGCTAACAACGACCGGAACGTCGACGGCTTCCGCCGCATCCACGCTCACCTCAACCTCGGGTGCCTGCGGCGCAACGCTCTTGCTGCAAGCCGCCAGAAACACGAGACAAATCAGCTTCTTCATCGCTTTTTTCCTTTGACGCGCCGATCAAGCTCGCCATAAAAGCTGTAGTATTTCCAGACGATCCAAGCGCCTACGAGGCCACCGCCAACCAACAGAAGCGTTTTCCACTTCTTGCCAGCCTCGTAGTCGGCTTCGTCCTTCCAGCAGCGCGCAGGTTCGATTGCCTCGAAGCCTTCGGCCATGCTGACAACAAACGCATTGTACGATTGCCCTTGCGCGTCGGTCTTAGGCTCGACGCGGACGAGCGTGCCCTTGTCACCGTCCTTGAGGGTGGCGGTCGGGTAGGTCTTGGTTGGGCCGGCGTAAAACACCGTTTGCCCCATCGACAACGTGCCGCTCACGACTTCCTCCCGAGGAAGATTTGCAGCGCCAGGGCGGTTGCAACCGCCGACACCATGGCCAATACGACCTGACCCGCAAAAGTCTCGACAAACTCTTTCTTGGGCGGCAGTTCGGGTGTGTTAGTAGAGGTCGACATGGACATAGCCTAGCGTAATGTCGGGGTTTTGCAATCACCTTTTGCGCTTGCCGGATTTGCGGCGCAACTTCTTGCTTTTCTTCGGCTTTTCGGCAATACCCAGCCACGCATGGATTGATGCTGGATTCCGTCGAGGTGTTCGTGGGTTTTGCCTCGGCCGCCGCGTTGCGTGACGGATAAACTCTAAAATCGTGAGGGCTGCCGTTCCGACAGACCCCATGATCGAAGGGGGCGCGGTACCGAGGGTAACCTCGAACGCGAGGCCTTGATCCCCACGTTCGACGGTGGCAACCGTCAACTCGTCGTTGGGGCCTGTAGGCTGGTTTTCCAAGTACGGGTCGCGGATTATTAGCTCGATTTCATCTTCGTCGAGTAGATAGATGCGCAAGAACCGGTGAGGGTTTGCAGCCGAAATGGCGGGGCGTTCCTCAAGTAGGTAGATTCTCAGCCAACGGTTTTGTTCGCGCAAGCGTTGCCAGGCCCGCGCGAAATCTATGGTCCATTGGTCTTGCGGCGGGAGTTCGGCTTCCCGCATCGCTTCCACAAGCTCGGGACGAGCGCCCGTACTGCGCAGAACTTCGGACGGCGTTTGAGCCTGCGCCTGCAAGCGCTGCGAAAGCGCGCGGTCGTTCTGCCGGATTTGCGCCGACGACCGCACCCCCGACAAGTGGTTGAAAACCCAACGCGCAGCATCCTCGGGGGTAGGCTCGGTCGGCCCACCTTGCGCTACCGTGGTGATTACATAACGGTTTGTACTTTGCTGACTTACGCCAACAATGCTCGCACGGTCAACCAGCGTGGCGTACTGATCCAAGTTGCGGAGCAACATCCGTTCGGCGTCCGTTCGGATCTTGATCTGGATAGCGTCAAGACCCTGCATCACAACGTCGTAGTGGGACAGCCAAGAACTAAATCCGGACAACTCGCGCCAAGTGTTCCAGAACTGGTTTTGCCAAGGGCTGACCGCCCCGCGTTGCAGTTCGACCTCTTGCAAGGCTCGCTCAAGCTCGTCGAAATCCACAGCCGCAGGCGCGCTTGGCCGCGCTTGGTCGATGCGCGGCACCCCGGCATTCTCCATCATGGCCATTACGCGCTCGAAGAAGTCGTACTTCGCTGCGCCCTTGTCCCGGAACTCTTCGGACACAAGGCCACTAGGGTGCGGCTCGCCAAACACACGGAACCGGCCTGGTGCCACGGTCAGCCGCATGTAGTTGCCGCCAGGCGTGAACACAAACAAATCCTCGTTGTTTTCGCCACCGTAACTGACTCGGGTGTTCGGGCCGTACATGGCAAGCAGCTTTTTCTTGACCATGCTGCGCCAGTTGCGCTTGGAAAGGTCGATTCGCTCAAACCCAAGTGTCGGAGAGGGTGCAGGCGCAGGCTCCGTTCGGCTAAACCTGGCGGAAATCAACTCGTCAACAAGCGCGGCGGCTTCTTCGGCGTGCAACTCTCTGACGTAATCCCCACCCGGTTTGCGCATGGTCCATTTGAGTTCTTGGTTTAGACCCTCGGAACGACTGCTGATTTCGATGTAGGGGCGGTCTACGGTCAGCACACCTCTGTAGTTTATGTCGACCCGCACGTTGGGGTGCGTTGCGTTGATGTACCGCTTGAACGCCAATCCCGCATGGTATTCGTTGCGCAACATACTCCAGACCGAGATTTCCACCGAGGGTGTTGTCGCAGCGGTCTGCAAGATGCTGTTGATGTCCTGCACGTCCTGGACAAGCTGTTGTTCCAGTTGGGCGTATGGCACTTCCCGCCGCTTGGGCGTCGTCAGCGCGTAGGTGACGATGGCAACGTCGGGGTCGTTGACCTTGACCCACAGCAGCGAGTTGTTGTTGGCCAATCGCAAAATGACCCTGGCGTCCGATTCTTCCCGCTTTATGGACGGTCTTTCGGCAAAATCACCAAAGTTCATGTTTTGCCTGATGATGGCTTCGGCCTTGTCCATAGCCGAAACCCACGGATACCACCTAAGACCCGTTGTCAAGTATCTGAAAACAATCTGTATTGCTTCGTCGGTGGTCGGGACCTCGGTTCTGTCGTTTTGGCGCAAATCGTACTCGATTTGGTATCTGTCGTTTTCCCACAGCAGGCGCAACTCGTGGCTGCCAACGCCCAGCACTAGTTGTGGAATCTCCGTCTGCGGCTGCATGTAGGCAGCCAACCCGTAGTCGCCTTCCATAGCGTCAGCGATCCTTCGCAGAATCGGCAACATCGGGCTGTCAAAGATGAACGGCGTATCGACTTCCAAAAACTCCACGACCGCGCGCGCCGTTTCCTCCAGCGTTCGCATTTGCATTTCACGATACGGCACGTTGTTGAAAACACGACTTATCTGAAAGCGGTTCAATAGCGGCAGCCAAGCAACTTCCACTTGTCGCCTAACTAGCGGAACCGTAAAGATTGCGTAAGATGCGCGCAAGGCTCGGCGCGGCGTTCCAAGCAGCGACCTGGTTTCCGGCGTCAGCATGTCGCTGACCATCGCCGTCAAGTCCTCCTTCCAGTTTTCGCTGGGCGGCGGGAAAAACAGACGGCGGAACTCTGGCTCTCCGTCGGTTCGGACGGCAGTCGGAACATCGCCCGACTTATAGAACATCGTAATCGCTTTGCCCACATCGTCGATCCGAAGCAGCGTCAGCTTGCTGCTGCCGCGCTGACCGGACTTCGAGAACGTCAACACAAACGCGCCGTTCTTATCCTCGAACTCGGTGCCTTGGTCCCAACGGACAACGACGACGAACTGAGGCCGTCCTGGCATCCCTTCGTTGGGCGCAAACGTGTACTTGACCACCGTTTCCGACATCACTTGGTGGAAACTGTCGAGGTCGGCCGCGCTATAGCCGCTTGCAGCGAAGATTAGTTCTCGTTGTACCCCGTTCTGCCAATCTAACGGCATTTGACGGTTGGGCAGGCGGCCCTCAGCCCGCGCACGTTCGAGTTCCAGCCGCTGGTACTCGGCTCGGCGCGCTTCTTCGATTTCCGCAAGCCCGCTTTGCAGGTTCTGGCACAGCGCAGGGTCGATTTGCAGGTATTCGACCATGAACTGCGAGCACATGAACGCTTCTTGCATGTTGGGGTGGCGCTGGCCTGCCCCCTTGATTTGGCTGACGTGAAAGGTGCCGCGACGAGCGGGGCAGTCAGCCGAGTGCGTGTTGCCCGCGATGTTGTCGATGTTGATCGAACTGCAATCGAGCGCAGGGATGTGCACGTCCCAAAACAGCTTCGAGCGGCCCTCGGGCGAGTGCATACAGTACATCAGCGAAGTGCCGTCGTGCATCTGCTGGCGGTACTTGTAGATGCCCCGCGCAAAGCACAGGCCCTGGCTGAACTGCTGGTACTCGTAGTCCATCTGCGCGTCGGTCTTGACCTGCACGATGTACCAGTTCCGGTAGCCCTCGGGGCGCAGCGTGCCGTCCGGGTAGGTGCTTCCGAACTCGAACACGACATCGCTGGGCGAATAGACTTCCGACGGCTGCGCTGCCAAGGATGACATGTCCCTTGGCGGCAACGGATTGCGGTGCACCCGCCGCTTGGCAGGAGCACGCCGCTTGATGACCTTGCGCTTGCGCTTGCCAGCCATTACTTCCGCTTCCTCGCCTTACGCGGCTTGGCCTGCGCCTCGTAGAAGTCCCAGAACGTCATCTTCGGCGGCTTGACCTTGCCGATTGGACGCGACTGTGTGGCCCCTGTCAAGACGCTGGGATTGCGCTTGCGGCGGGGGTTTCGACGCGGATTCATCTGCGGCGGCAAGGGCCGACCCAGCAACGCGGGGTGTAGCGCAAGACTGATGGCGTAGCGGTAGTCGTACGCGGAAGCGTCGTCGGGAAGCCCAAACGTGCGTTCCTCGGTGCCACGCTGGCCCTGTACCGAGACTTTCAGCACAAAGGCACCCCGCATACCGTGGACTTGCTTTTCGGCGTTCCAAGACAGCACAGTGCGTCGAGGCCCCTGCACCATCATCAGCGTCGTATCCGAGGGTGCCGTAACGACGGGGCGCTCAAACCCGATCTCGTCCATGTCAGCGACAAACCTATTGACCATTTCAAGGACGTACTCGTAGTTCACGTCGCGCTTGGGCAAGATGCCGGCCGCAAGATCGCGCTCCCGCCGCTCCTGCGCGGCCAACTGCGCAAGTGGGTATTCCAAGTCGACCGCCAGGCTCGGGTCCGATTGCAGGTAGTCAACCAAGAACTGCACGACGATGCGCAGTTCCTCGGGCTTGCTGAAGCGGCTACCAATGCCGCCGTCGCAACCCGCGCGCCGGTTGTTCGAGCCTTTGATTTGGCTGATGTGCCAAGTGCCGCGGCGCTTGGGGCAATCGAGCGAGTGCGTGCCGTAGCTGCGGTTGGGGTCGTACGGCTGCGAATCCGGCCCCACTCGAATCGGCATCGCCCCCACGTGGATGGCCCAGCAGTCCAACTCGGGGTGGTGGAAGTCGATAACGAACACCGACTTGTGCTCGGCCGTGCGGATTGAAAACAACCGCGACAGCCCCTCGCGCATTTGCTCCTTGTAGCGGTAGCCGCTGTTGTTGAAGCACAAGCTGCCGCCGAACTCCCGCGCTTCGTCAGCCAAATCGCCCAACTGCAACTCGACCGCGTACCACCCCTCGTAGCCTTCGGGTCGCGGCGAGCCGTCCGGGCGCGTCATGCCGAAATCGTAGACGTGCGGCATGTCGACGCGGTGCATACGCTCGGACGAGATCATCCGACTCGGCCGCGCAGTCGCCCCTGGCAGCGCAGGCGTACCTCCCCCACCGTTTTGCTGATCTACCCAATCGTTGTACGCATCAGCAAAATAGGTTTCTTCCAGCGCGTTTGCTACGTCCCTCCAGTTCGGGTCGGCGTGGGCGGCTTCGCTGTACATGATGGTAAGCCGCCAGTTATCCCACTCGTCGTCGCTTCTTCGCCATTGGGTGCCCAAGCTGCCGTTGCGGAGCTTGCGATCCAAATACTTGAAACAAGCCGAAACTTCCTCGGAGTGCTTCAGTTCGTTGAGCAGATCGGTAATGCTGTCGGGAATCCAGTTTTCATCGAAGTTGATTTCGTATTCGTTCTCGTGGGTTTCGTAGGTCAGTACACCGCGACCGGACAGTCCGTAAAACATCCAGAACTGCCATTCTTGCAGCAGTTCGTCGACCGCATTGTCGACATCCCGTTCCATGTTGTTTTCTTCAATAAAGTTTGCAAAGTCCGTACTGAGGTAATCTTTGACATCGCGCCAGCCGCTGACACGGAAGTTCCCTTGCTCTGCTTGCTCTGAAAAATACTGCTCGATGTGGTCTACGTCCGCGTTTTCGGACATCGACCGCGACTCACGTTCGGCAAACTCGTCAATCGCTTCGCGGATTTCCTCGAAGAACTCCTTTTCGTTTTCCAGCGCCAGGTCGCGCTGCTCGTCGGAGAGGCGATCCCACTCCTCCTCGCTGAAGTCCTTGGCCAGCTTGTCGCCAACGACCCTCTATACAGCCTCCCGAGCAAAGTACGCTTCTCGCTTGGCGTAAGGCTCGGTATTGATTTCCAATCGCTGCTTGGCCTCGGGCGTCAGCAACTCGAAAATCTCGGCCGGCAGGTCCAACGGCAGCGTGTCCTCGTCGATGCC
>JAAOEI010000837.1_pt1 | contig 11581 bp, 28 predicted proteins | sample 7059261 | NCBI WGS metagenome assembly JAAOEI01 (sample SAMN14008812, study PRJNA610033) | viral metagenome | isolation source: viral particles filtered from seawater | place: China: Hangzhou Bay, Yangshan Deep Water Harbour | collected 2017-10-31
GGCATAGACACGGTAGCATCTGGCTCTACAGTAACGATCAATCCAGCCAATGATCTAGCTGCTGTGGAGGGTATCGCAACGACAGGGCTAGCCACGCGTACAGCCGCCGAGACATGGGTCACCAGGAGCATCGCATCTGGCACAGGCATCAGCGTAGCTAATGGCGATGGTGTTGCTGGAAACCCCACAGTGAGCGCAGCAGCCTCAGTGGCCACAAGTTACCTGGCAGACGATACCAACTCGGCGGTTCCAGCAGCAAACGTGCTTACTGTTACCGGCTCAGGAGGCATCGTCACCGCGGCGTCTGGGTCCACACTCACTATTGATGGCTCGGCCATATCGGCGGGGACTGGCTGGACATTCTTAGCATCGGCCACTGCATCATCTTCAGCAACCATCGACTTCACAGGCCTTAGCAGCGCATATCAGGTATATGCAATAGAAATCGTAGACATGCAACCGGCCACGGATACTGTCAACATGCACATACGTACTACCACGAATGGTGGTAGCACGTGGGACTCTGGTTCATCGGATTATGCGTATTACACAGGCTTTGGTACCAACGTGGATTCGTGGGGAGCAACCAGCTCAACGGGAGCGGCGCAGATTCTGACGAGCGGAACGGTAGGTGCTCAACAAATGGGCAATGCTACCAACGAACTCCTTCACGGATTTGTCTACATCCACAATCCGTCTGGTACCTTCACCTATGCTAAAGTGAATTACTGGTTCAACTATATTTCAAGCGGCACAAGATATGCTCAGGTGTTTGGGTGTGGCTGGAGATTGACCGCAGCGGACATCGACGGCATTCGGTTCCTTTTCAGTTCTGGAAATATTCTTACAGGAACCTTCCGGCTCTACGGGGTCGCCACACCATCCTAGGGATAAAATATGCATAAGACAATGGGAACGAAAGAGGGCGGTCGTCATGTGGAAATGTCTCCATCAGAGGAGAAGACCGTGCGAGATGAGTGGGCACGAAATGAGGCACGCCAGGTCGTAGAAAACGCCAGGCACGCTATCATGGAGCGCATTCCGTCTGCCCAGGAAATTGCTATGCTGCAGCTAAAAGCGCAGTACGGCATTACCCAGGCGGAAAGAAACAATGCGGAAGCAGAGCTCAGAGCTGCTTTAGCAGCACAAAAAGAGCTAGACGCCTTTGAGTAAAGCCGCTTTACACTTCGACCTATCCGACGAGGCAGACAAGGAGATGTATGCTCTTGTCTCCGCTATCATCTCCCGCGAGGGCTGGACCGATGCGATGCAGGTGCGCCACTGTACAGACATGTGGAGTCTGCTCGACAAGATATCCGAGCATCTGCGCGCCAGGGACAAGTATGGCGAGGACGTGGGCGACGCGGAGGGCAGGCTAATTCGTACTCTCCGCAACATGATCGGTGATTCGGGATTTCACATGTGGGAAGACGACAAGCCGTGTGACGCCCGTTCAGGCGAGGTAGAGATGCGCCCAGGCGAGTATAGCCTTAGCTTCTTCCCCATACAGAATACCTACCGCATCTATGGTCCTCTCGACTATACAGGCATAGATATCGCGGCTTCTGAGCTCGACGCCCTGCTCAAGGCCGTTAGTGCCCAGTCACCAGTACCCAGTCACCAGTCGGAGCCTCATGAGCGATGAACTGACATGCCGCATCGTCGGCCAGCTAGCAGATATCATCTGCATGCTGGAGGACCAGCTACACGAGCTGCGAGAGGTGCGGGGGGTCTTAGAGGAGCGACTGCCCAAATTCGCTAAGCCTGTCATCAAGCGCAATCCACCCCAGCGGCACGGCAAGAAGATCAACATCACCGAGATTCAGGGATGCGAGCCGCATGACCTAGGGATGTCAGAAGCGAGAAAACCGCCATGCCCATGAAGTCACAAAAGCAAAGAGCCTATCTTTGGAGCCAGAAGCCAGCCGTCGCTAAGAAGTTTGAGGAGCACACGCCCAAAGGCAAGAAGCTCCCTAAGAAGGCACCAAAGCGTAAGAAAAAATAGCCGTTTGCAAGTTATATCACCGATATGCTGATATACGGCTATACCAAGGAGGGTATATGTTGGTGTTACGCGAAGCTGTGACCACGGGAATCCTGATCGCCGCACTCATCGTTGGCTTGGGCATCCTGGGCGTCGAGGTGTATGAGCATATCTCTGGTAAAGAGGTCTATCCTTCGGACAACCCAGCGGAAGAGATGGCCGAGACGATGATCGAGGCCCAAACCGGCATAGATGTCGACCTTAGCCCCATGAGTAAAGAGTGATGGAATCTCTAGGAATCAACACGACGATCAACGCTGACTGCCGCGAGTGCTGTCCGAGGGAGAGCACGTGTCATATATGCTGCCTGCACGCTGAGGTGAGCGACGAGGAGCAACCGGTCGAGGAAGCGCCGCCCCCACCGGCGCAAGAACCTCCCCAGAGGGGCTGTATCATCCTTTAGAGACAAGGAGGTCTCTATGGCAAGACGACCAACCACTTGGCAGGTGCTACGAGAGGTTGACGAGCTGTTAGCCGACAACCCAGACTGGAAGCCCCTGGAGTGGAACCAGCACCAGCGGCAGACGCAGTTTGTCAACGAGAGCGCCTATCGCGACAAGTGCCGGCGCAAGCGCGACAGAGACGACAGAAAGCGGCGTGGCTAACACCACAGGACGATTCGAAGGATAGCGGCCAGCAGCCCGATGATAAGCCCAATAACAGCCAGTTCCACGGGTCGCGTTGGCATATCCTTAATCCGTCGATATCAGTGACAGGATGGCCAGGCCGCCTACGAGCCACCACGACAGCTGCGAGAAGCAGAAGACCTTAGCGGCGAAGGCCATGAGGAAGCATATTGGCATAATGGGAATAGTGATCTTGCAGGGACTAGCCACGCCTTTTCTTCTCCTTCTCTACCCCCCAAACGCGTCTTCCATCTTCATGGCGTACAGGCTTCCACCCCTCGCCAGCATATGTGGCTAGTGCCTTAGCCTGCTCTAGGGTGAATATGGGCGTTCCCTTGATGAAGTAGTATTGAAGCCTGCCATAACTGATGCCAGTCTGTTCACACACCCAGATAAGCCTATAGCCTGAATTGTACAGGGCCTGGCGCAAATCATTGTCTCTCATGTCCATCACCTGCTAAGTTGGGGTAACACGCTGGGCATTCATTGTATTTGGCGTCATACCACGCGCCGCAAGAGTAACACATGCGCTCTGATGTGCCATAGAGCGCGCCGCAGGTCAGCAAGAAGAGCGCCAGGACGATAGCCATCGCCCAGTAGCCTGTTCTTGGACACCTGTCCGGCCTGCGTCTATCCAGCTCAAGCTCGCGCATGAACAGATCTAACTCGTCTTTTGTCATATTCCTTTCCTCAACCCTGCATCGTATTCTTTGGTTCGTTGTCCTATGGGCTTACCAGCGGCATCCCTACATTCTATGAAAATGTGGGGATATTCCTGCTCGATGAGCCTGATCTTTAGACGAAAAGTTTCCTTAGACTCAGTAGCGGGACTCTTCACATCGACGAAGCGGATGTCAAAGACGTCCGCCTGCTCGGTGTTCCAGAACTCGATGAAGTCTAGTACGTACTTTATGGAATCGCCCGCCATACGAAATGGCACCTGCTCAAGAAAGAAGGCGAGCTTCCCCGCTTTCTGCGCCGCTCGAAGCCTGTCACTGTAGCGAGCCTCCGCACGTGAGGCATACGTTTTACCCTTTCTCTTTGTGAGCTTTGCTCCATACTTGTTCCTCCCTTTCATTTAGTCCCCCTCTTCCGTCGCCAGTTGGGTGGTCTTTAGTCGATGTATAGACACTTTATCACGGCTTTGATGAACTCGACCGCTTGCGGAGCGCAGAGCGCGTTACCATATCCGCGCAGCTTTCCCACACGGTTGATAACCCTTGAAGCCAACACGGGAAGGCCGGATTTAACTGGCCTCGCCTTTCCGTCGGAACAGGGCAACCACTCGCAATCTGACCAGGGTCCGTCATTTCTGCTATCATCCGCAGATCGGTTACCGTTTTCCCGCAATTCTTTCCTTCTTTTCGCCGAAGGTGTCCAGCCGCTGTCCCGCCACGTTGAGAACTCACCGGAGTCGGCCAGCCTGTGAGCGACCCAATACAATCGTTTACGGATATGGGGCGCACCGACACCACATGCTCCCCAAGATACCGCCCCGCAGGTGTAGCCGAGGGCCTCCAGGTCTGTGAATACAACATCGAGCCAAGCCTTTCCTGCACGCCCCGACACCTGTTCTCCAAAGATAAACTGAGGTCGGCACTTCTCCACGAGCCAGAACCAGGACGGCCATAGATGCCGCTCGTCAGCAAACCCTTTTCCTTGGCCTGCCGCGGAGAAAGGCTGGCATGGGCAACTTCCTGTCCAGGTGACGAGCTCGTCAGGCCAGCCCGCAGCTCTGAGAGCGTAGGGCCACACGCCAATACCGGCGAAGAAATGAGCCTGTGGAGCTCCCCATAATTCGTCGGGGGTGATGTCTTCGAGAAAACGTTCATCGACGGTTCCTTGAGGTATGGCATTAGCCTTTATCAACTCGCGCAGCCATGCGGCGGCGAAGGGTTCTATCTCGTTATAGATCATAGATCGACCTAGTTAAAGCGGGAGGGGGTGACACAGTGAACCCATTGCTATTAAACAACATCCCCCTCCCTCGTATTATTTAGCCTTATGATAACCTAGGATATCATCGAGCAAATCCTTTAAGTGTTGATCGGGTACACCCATCGACCTAGACGCGCTCGTGGCCACGCGCAGCAGGATGTTGACCATCAGCCCTCGTGACTGCATGACTTCGCCGTCCAGCGTCTCTCTAATGACGGGTTCAGCCTGATGTATCCACGCTATGAGTGTATCCTCTGCCCTGTTGCAGGCATCGATTGTTCGTTTATTTGTGATGGGGATGAAGTCGTCGTTCAAAACGGCACCTCCATCTCTACGGGAGCGTCAGGGATAGCGTGCGCCGATGGTCCCTCGCTAGGCCCACCGAAGTGGGTTGGTTGCTTCATGTACGGCTCAAGCAGCTCAAGCAGCTTGTTGCACAGGTTCTTCTGGCTGTCGCCTTGAAACTCCACCAAAGGAAACCACTTGTCCTCGACTTTGCAGGAGGGAGGCGACACGAACATGCCGCCTGCCTTGGTGCGGATCACTCGCCAGCCACGGAAGCACATGTCTGACGGCTTCATGGGGCTTAGCGTGAAGTCAAAGCTAGCGACGACGTTAGCCTTGGAAGAGTCTGTGTTCTGCTCGTATCTGATAATTTCTATAGCCATGTGATCTCCTTAAAATGGGTTTTCATCGTAGTCCGGTCCGTTCATATTGGGGATATTAGGCGTCGGGGACGTTGCCTTCTTAGCAGCGGGCTGGCGGCCACGCTCCCTAGCCTCTACATCGGGATGCTTGAGAACCCCATCTGTGTCTTCTTCCGTACAAATCCCTAGTAGGCATGTGAGACCGTACCGACGCGTGTATGTTTGGGCGGCCCCATATCCCATGTTGTCTGCCTTTTGGAAGAACATGCGCGCGTATCCTTTGAGCCACTGGCCTGACGCAGGGTGCATAAGGTGCGTCATCATGTAGGGCTGTCCGCCATGAATCTCAGCGGATTGTACGAAGCTTAGGCCATGCTTCTGTAGCATGGGTAGCACGGCTTTCAGCACGTCGTTGATGTCGGCGTACATGAAGCCATGGTGCCCCTTCTTTGACTTAGGGATTGCGGGGATGTCAGCTTGCAGGGCACACAGAGCCTTGGCTATCTCGTTGATCTGCTCGCTGTGCTGTGCTGTCAGTGAGTATGTTTGTTCGGTCATAGTGTATATCCTGTTGTAGTCTGTTGTTTAAGTGTTCTAGTAGGTCGTTACGTTCTTGTCTTTGCTGTGGCGTTAGCCAGTCGAAATAGCTGGCCCAGTGAAGGGCCATCATGTTCTTAGATATCCTTGTCACACTGACACCTCCCATCATCGCCGAAGTACGAGAAGCACTGGCAACAGCTCAGGAAGGCGCGAGTGTCCCTGCATTCTTGACACTGGCACAAGCCCTTCTCATCGTACGTGGCTTTGCAGTGTAGGCAGCGGGACATGTCTAGAGGGTCTTTGCCCTCGTCCCAGTCTTCGGGCTGGCGGCCTGTGAAGTAGTATCGCCCTTCGAGAGGGTTGATGCTGTCCGGCTCGTAGAACCAGCCGCGCGTGTGTAGGTGGGGTGTTTGCGTATTCATAGCGTATCCTTTGTTTCTCCCTTACGGGCTGTTGATGTCTGTCATTTTATCACGATCATGGACTTTAGGACAAGCAGTTTTAATCTTTATGAAATGGGTGCATGAACCGTCAGGCTCCCTGGGTGAGCCCACGTAGTACACCTGGCCAAGCTTGTAGGGCTTGGCCTGTGCGCGCAGGCACTCGTTGAACCGAGGGCACGTTGTGTCCTGGCACATGCAGATATCAGGCACGCTTCACCTCGATCATGGGCAGCTCGCTGCTCTGTCTCGGCTCGTCAAACTGGCAATAGATACCGCCCTCCGGCTCTCTGTCCCAGGCGAGCCTGTGTCTCATCACCTGGAGCATGTCCCAGAACTTACGCGCGTTCTCCGGCGTCTTCTCGTGGTAGATGCCCCAGTAGCCGCCGTCATACGGGAGCAACCCAGCAAAGTGGGCCAAATCGAACACGCTAGGCTCAGACACGTCCAATCCCAGCTCGTAACGTAGAGAATCCCACTGCCCCATGTGAAGCCTAGACATCAGCTCACAGGCGTTGTTGAGGAGCTGCAACTGCTCCTCGTTCAGCCTGATCGTGTACGTGCGTTCTTCACTCATCTCTCCCCTCCAAATCTCTGAAACATGCGCAATCGGGATGATGTACCATCGACAGCCTTGAGTAGCCTTGCGGCATCACAATTAGAAATCGGTGTCCATCAACCCAGTCGCTGTACCAGCGAAAACAATAGCTACCCTGCGAGGATTCCTGGAACTTTCGAAGGCCGTCCGCCGCCGCTACCCCTATGATGAGGCCACAAGCAATGACTGTTAACGGCTCGATCCAACGTAATCTACTCATTGGTCTCTGATCTCGTTCATGGCTATTCCTCACCCTTCTCTTCGATCTCTCTATCCCCGATAACGGTGATCCCCTCATCGCTCAGCTCGATGCGGGAGCACCTGTGCTCCTGGGAGCGGACAAGACCGTTGCTGTGCAGGTGACGGCAGAACCACACCTGATTCAGTCCGTAAAACTCGACCCAGTACCGTCGGCGGGGTACTGAGCTGCGCGGCATGTCGAGGACGAACGCCTTGTGCTCGCCGATGTGGTTGCGTGTTAGGTCAACTGGTTTCACTCTTCCTCTCCCACAAAATTTATTTCTTCTATCAGTCCCTCTCGTACCTGATCTGCCAGGATTAGCAGCTCCTCTCTGTCTCCACACACACAGCAAACCCGAAAACATCCGGCGAGCAGGTTGTAGGCTACGGTCACCTTGTTAAGAGCTGACAGCGGTTGTAAGAGCAAATGGCATTCACTGATAGCTCTAGCTATCTCAATGTCGTCTGGATGGTAAAGCTCTGTCATATCAATACAACTCCATTTCCTTAAGCATCTCCAGAGCTTCGCCCTTGTCGATTCCGTAGTCTTCGGCCACGTTATCAACCATCCAGGTGTTGACGGCGTTCTTAAGCTGGAGGCCGGAGAGATCGCGCCGCTCCTCCGTTTTGGTCTTCACGGCGCGGGCCATGGCCAGGATGTTCTTGTCCTTGGTGCCCCAGCGCATGAAGCGTGCATCGGTGTCGGTATCGTCGTCGAGATACATTGGACCATGCTTGACAGCGTTGTCTCTGATAGCCTGCTCATATCTCTCTTTGGAAGCCGCCTCAGCTCCTTCATTGGCGAACCGCATGGCCATGGAGACCACACGCCCAGCCACCTCAGACCCATGTTTGTCGCGGAGGTACAACAACAGGTCGGGCCACGGATCACCGCCAGGCGCACAGTTGGCAAGACCGTCCCGAAGGGCTTCATAGTCGCCGTCTAGCGGCTTAATAAGAGTCGCCGCCCTGCTCACCCAGTCCTGTTTAGTGTCCCAGCCATGGCACAGACGTACAAAGGGCTTCATCGGCCCAGCCCTTCCCACTCGTCGCCAATATCGTCTTGGATGGGCACGTAGGCCGAGACATAGGCAGCACGGTAGTCGTAATAGTACTTAATAGGCTCCTTGGGCTTACAGATCGGGCCGTGTCGGTTCTTGGCGACATCGATGGCCCAGATGCTACGGGGGTCGTTGCCATCCTGCAACCGGCTAAGAAGGATCACCTGATTAGCATCCTGCTCGATAGCGCCGCTGTCTCTCAGATGGTGCAACTTGGGCAGCTCGCCATCGACAGCCTCGCGGTTGATCTGGCAGGCCGAGACGACGCAGATACCCAGCTCCATGGCGATCTCCTTAAGGTCGCGGGATATCTCCGTAGTCTTCTCATAGATGCTCTTGCCGTGGCCCTTCACAAGGCCCATGTGATCGACATAAACGACCTTGATGCCATGGCTCTCGATGTAGCGGCGTGTGATCGCTTTGATCTGCCTCGTATTGACCGCAGCCTTGGGGTAGATGAGGATGTTGCCCTTCCAGGGTCCGCGCAGGTTCTTGGCTAGCTCGTCATAGCGGCCAAGCTCCTCATCGGTGACATCGCCAGCCATCGATCTGTTGCCGTGGATGCGCACGAGAGGGCCGCCGGTCCTGCTGGCGTACTCGCGGCCGTCCATCTCCATTGAGAAGACGAGAGCCTTGACCCCATGGCGGCAGTGTTGCGCCAGAAGCTGAGTAATAAATTCTGTTTTACCAATGCCCGTTCGGGCAGCCACGACGACAAACCTAGACGGCGCTAAACCGCCCAACAGCTCATCAACCTCATTCATGCCCGTTGGAACACCGGCCATGACGGTGTGGCCTAGCTTGCGATTGGCGGCAGCCTTCTTGTAATCCTCGATTAGGCCGTCCTTGCCTAGGAAGAGGTCTTCGAGGAAGACAGCCTCATCGCCAGTGAGGGACGATATGTTGGATAATTCCACACCTACGTCATTAAGGACGTCATCTAGGTCGTCCTTGTCGGCGCGGCCAAGCAAACTCTGGGCCAGCTCGATGAGCTTGCGCCGCTTGTAAGATGTCCTCACTCTGTCGATGTACAGGGGAAGGTTCACGCCCCTGGCGGCGTTCTCCATATTGAGTAGGTAGGCCATGCCGCCCGCCCGCTCTAGATTGCCCTGGTGGTCCAGTTGCTCGCCAACATCCACCACGTCAGGCCGCTGACCCGTGCGCCAGAACTCATGTAGAGCACCCCAGATATGTCGGTGCTTGCTGTCGTATAGGTGGCTCTGGTCGAGCTGGTCTACGATCATGTCTAGGGAGTCCTGACGAGCCAGGGCAGCCCCTAAGCAAATCATCTCGGCTTCGTGGTCAGTCGGTAGCTTTTTCATTCACCCTTTCTCTCGTAAGCAATGAGAACGCTGAAAGGAAAGTTTTCATCATCGCTAGGACATGTCCTATATTGGACGTCGACGACCTTATAGCCAGACTCCTCTAGCTTTTCGATCGCTCTATTCACCCCGTCTTGAAGCTTGACGGTATTGGATGCCTCCAACATTTTTATTCTCATGTTGTCTCCTTCTGTGCGGCCTCCGCATGGTCTTCTAGCCATGACGTCAGCAGCTCGGTGTTGATGTAGATACGGCGGCCGATCTTGCGGCAGCAGAGGTCGAATCCGTTCTTGTGCCTCTGGCTGAGGAGCCACTTAAGCTGACCCGCGTTGAAGGGCCAGTCGTCCGAGGCGACTAGCTGGGACGGTGTTAGGTATTTGGACACAGTTAACTCCTGTTTTAAACGGCTATCCTAACAGCTCTACGGGTATTTCCGCAAGCGTTAAATCGCCGTACTGCTGGTGAAGGCGGTTCCAAGCATATCTATCCTATTGAGTATGCTTGTTTTCATCATCTAAAGTCTTGCACGAACCAGCAACAAGGCTATCTAAATAAACAATATCCTTGGTAGCTATAAAGGCTTCAAATCTAAGAACAACCTCTTTCAATAAGCGACGCATGTCGTAAAAGGTGCTCCAAGCTAAAACGATAGTGTCAGTCGCAGATCGAAGGAGACGACCATCATCAGGAGCTATCACATCCTCTGTTCCAGAAAGTTTTAGGTGAAGCACAAGCTTACCCTCTTCATCAATATCGAAGCGAAAGAGACTGATATCGCTCCAGTTGAGCCAATAACCGGCATATACTCTAATTTTTTTCATTGGTTAGTTCCTCGCTGGGAAATGTCAAATTAAGGTTGGTATGCTTGTTCACGAACATGAAAAGATGTTGCACGTCAGTTGACTTGATAAAACGTATATGTCTAGACGGCTCAAGGATTCCATATGGACCAGTAGGTTCAAAAAGAGTTAGATGACTATCGCCAATGAAAATTCGATCGCCTAGAGCATCCTTAAGAATAGATCTCGCCATAGACAACCATACAGGTGCCTCAGAAGGCCTCTCAGATGCCCCAGGATCGCGCGTTGCGACAACCATGTCTTCATAGGTGGGTCTACCATCTGACGCGCTCAGGAGCCATTTAAAGAGGGCTAGCGGGGATTTCTTGATCCCCTCCTGCTTTTGAGCGAGGTAGGCGGCTTGGCAGGTGGCGCTATTGAGGGTGCCAAACTTGCGGACGGCGATGAGGAGGGCGCGTTCGGCATGTCCCCAGCTGTCTGGGTCCAGCTCGGATGCGACCCACTCCCAGCCCTTAGGCATGGGGTTGTGGACATTTCCTACACAATAATTATTTGAGCGCGGCGGAACCTCTCCAAGAGGCTCGCTGTCGCTCGCTGTCTCACCTTGAGCTGAAACTGTAGCCTGAGGAGCTCGCGACTCCGAAGGCTCACTGTGGTCATGCTGGGCAACGCCTTGAGGCGAAGCCGCAGCAGCAGCTGCTGCCTCTGTTACTGTATCTGTATCTAATGTACATTTCCCGATTTCGTCGTTTCCATTTCCCGATTTCGGGAAATGCCTGGAAGACGTAACATAAACCTCCTCATCCTCAAAGGCATACCACAACGCTCGGTTGTGTTGGTTCTTGGCAAAGTTGCCCTTGCGAAGCACGCCGACAGCGACCAGTTTATCGGTCAGCCTCTCGACCTGCTTATGCGACAGGTAAGGGAACCAGGCGGCGATCTCCTGGCGCGTCTGATACGTCCAGGTACGTCCGTCATGCTCGTTGCGGCGGAGTGCCTTGTTGTGGTTGATCCAATATTGAAAGTGGTGGATTAGAATGGCTTCGTGGACGCCAAACTTGGCTGCCAGCTCAACGTTGAAGCTGTGGAATTGGGCTGCTGATGTCTTCATTCGGGTGCCTCCTAAGTTAGGCGGTTTACCCGTATGCTGCCAAGATATTCCTTAGTGTTGCAATTTGCCCCACTCGCGGCTATCATACCACGTATTCTTTGCGAGAATCTATGGGAAGTGATAGACTCGGGAATGTCTGGCAGGACACACGAGTTAGGGCTAGCTTAGGCTAGCCCGCTTCTTTTTGCAAGCGAGTCGATCCAAAAAAATGTCT
>JAAOEI010000838.1_pt1 | contig 11576 bp, 11 predicted proteins | sample 7059261 | NCBI WGS metagenome assembly JAAOEI01 (sample SAMN14008812, study PRJNA610033) | viral metagenome | isolation source: viral particles filtered from seawater | place: China: Hangzhou Bay, Yangshan Deep Water Harbour | collected 2017-10-31
GAGCCAAAACCGTGCCAAACCAAAGAGGGACCCGTAAGTGAAACGTATCATTCGTGTTAGATCGTCTCACGGGGTGAGACAGAACCGCTCGTCTCACCACCCAGAAGCTGTGACACGATCGCCCAGTTCTGGATTGGAACGATTATAGCACAGAATGTGGACACATACGTTTCAGTTAGAGTCAATCAATTGGCTCTAATGGTAGTTCCAGTGGAACAGCGATCAACATGTGAACCCCTAGCGGCAACGCCACTGCTCCCTCGCCAAGTAGACGCACAACAGGAACAAGGCCAGCCAGGCCAACCCGTTCACTTGACACGCTCCCTGTAGTAGCCGCCCTTGCCAGCCTCACCGATCCGCCGCAGAGTAGCGCTTTCCAAGCCTATGCCGTAGACGGCGACCACCGCGCGGCCTAACCCCTGATCCACCCGCCACTGCTGAGCCGCCTCAATCTGTGCCAATAAGGATTCAATGGGCTCGGCGGTAAACACCCCGTCCGTGACCAGCACTACAGACAGCCCCTTCTCGCTCATTTTCAGCGCTTCTGAGAGGGCCGGCCCAGCCAAGGTGCTCCCGTGGGCGCGGAGGTTTGAGAGCCACGAGACGAGCTCTGAGACCCCTTCAGCGTCCGGTAATTTGAGCGTCTTAGGATAGCGTTGCGTCTCGGCGTTGAAGGCTATGCATGACAAGGTCAAATCATCAGTCGGCTGCTGTGCGATATGACGCGCCGCGTCAACGGCAGCACCGTAACGTCCTGCCATGCTGCCGGAGTGGTCGATGACCAGCACAACCCGGTTTGTCAACCGCTCGGAGGCAGGCACCACAGCGATGAGCGCAGCGAGGATCAGTAGTCTCATAGGAGGGGGCTCAATCTGGCCTTGGTGGCCCTATCACGTTCACAAATGTCAACGAACCGACGTTCCAAATTCCCCAATACCTTCAGCAGATCGGAGCGGCCCTGTTCAACAGCCAAGAGCCGAAGCTCCTGAATCTTGGCCAGGTGTATCTGAGTCTCACGATCGCGCCGATCGGCGTCATCATACAGTTCGCGGGCTTTTCTCATTCCAGCCAGTGTAGGGGCCGCTTTGGACGCGACGCCGGAAAAATAATTTTTACCCTTGGGACATCCCCGCACCGTCAGAGCGGTGGCTTCTCACGCATGGGTGGGAGACGGACGACGAATGGTAAGGCCGCCTTTACTTCTCCCGAGCCCCCATTTGACAGACCCGAGAGTAACGTAAAGTTACTCTCGGGTGCCCGCAATGGCCGACCGATACAAGTCACTGTCATTACTGAACTGGGGGTGTTTTTGAAAAATACAAGTCATTGATATGTATAGATCGTCTATGCATATCAATGACTTCCACAACTCCCTGGAACTTCAAGGCTTACACAAATCAGGTCGGGGTGGTCCCGACCCGGTCGGTATAAGTCCTTATATTTCGTTTTTCGCACTAACAAGTGGTACATGGCGGACCCCTCATAAACCTAATTATTGTTTAAAAAACCGATACAAGTCATTGTCATTACTAGACCGTATTTTGCTTGCGTGAAAAAAAAAAAACATCCCAGAAAATACTCTATACAGATCAATGACTTGTATCGGTCGGTTAAACAATAATTAAAGTTATGAAGGGTGCCCCAAAACGATCATTTCGTTCCGGACCGGGCTCTTCCGGCCACCCTGGACGAAGCGGCCAACCCAACACCCCCCTCGGATCCGACTTTCAAATCTCAGCTCTGGGACGTCGAGCAGACCCGCCCAGTCGGTCGCGGCCAGATCTCGACCACAAATGTAACGTGGATCTACATTCGGGCCGACCACGTCCGGCATCAAAATCTCCCGAACGGCGGGAACCTCGGTCAACTCCACCCACCCCCGGTCAGCCGGGAATTGCGACGAGTCAGAGTATCGACGAGGCGCGCCGCGGCCACATACGTGGTCGAACAGAGCGCGCAAGGCTTCCTCGCGAATCTCATGGGCCTCATCGTCAGCTCGGTGAGCTTCGGGCAGGCCGAGAGCGCGGGCCGCGGACTCCCACTTATGACTGTGGCCCCGAGCAAAATCGACGGCCCACATGACAAGGCTGTCGGCCACTCGTGGGCGATCTGACTCTATGTCCAGGGAGATCTCGCGCTCACTGCGGCCCTCCCGCCAGTGCAGGGGGTCGAGGGCGTCCCACTCCTGCCGTACCCGTGACCTGAGGTCTAGCAGCCTATACCGCCGTCCAAGCTCGGGGGAGTCCAGGAACATTTGCGGGATGGTGATCCCGGTCAGCACTAGCGGCGCACGGAACGGTGTCAGCACGTCCGCCCCATACAGAGGGCGGTACTGGTGGGGGTGGGCCAGATCGAGGAGCTTCGGACTGTGAGCCCGCAGCCCGGCCACTTTGTCGATTTCGTTTACCAGGATCGGGCGCATGCCGCTGGCCAGCGCTTGGCCTATCATGCGCCGCCAGTCCTCCGCCGGTGCTGATATGCGGGCCGTTCCGACCGTGGCCCCCAGCAGCCCTGCGGCCACGTGCGTTGTGGTCGATTTGGCCGAGCCCGACGTCCCGGTCACGAGCAAACCCACCGGCCTCGCCCCGGCCTCTGCGCAGACACAGGCCACCAAGAGCGACTTTAGGTATACCTCGCTGATCCCTACGAAATCGCGGGCCAGCACGGTGAAAGCCTCATCCCATGGCAGCGCGTCCTCGCGGTCGAGCTGAATCGGGATCTTGCGGGGTTTTTGCAGCGGCACGACCCCATTCAGTGCGTCCGGCCGCAACACCACGCTGACCGGGCGCACCGGACGGTAGCCCTTCAGTATGCCGGTGTTGGCCGCCGAGGCGACCAGGGCGGGCTTACCCCGCGTCCAGCTGAGTGTGGGCAGGGCGCGCTCTATACCCTCGGGCTGGAGCGACTGGCTATGCAGCCATGCGCCACCTTCCCCACGAAGCCAGTGAAAATCGGAGTCGAACACCAGGTCTAGCGCTTGATCGTCGCAGCCTAGCGCCTTGCACAGGCCCTTATAGGCCCATTCCGCAAAGTGCCACGGGAATGACTCAGGCCATTCGACCCTCATAACCGCGGCCATGTGAGCCCAGTGGACCCGCCGCCGGGCTGATTCGCATAGAGGGTGCGGTTCGTGTTTGACGCCTTCGATCAGATAGGCGTAGCTGCGAAAGCCCTCGCCTTCGGTCCCGTCACAGCGAAAGCAGTATAGGCCGGCTTCATTGACCATAACGGGGTCGCGCGCCGAACTCGTTTCGCCAGGGTTGACTGGGCAGTACGTGTGCGGTACCCGTTGGCCTATCTGGAGGCCGCGCCGCGCGAGATAGCCGTCGATCTGGTGTTGTTCGACCGTCGCCGCAGCTTTGCCCTCTGCCCACGCGATCGTGTGGCCCAGCGTCCCCGCCCCGACGTGCGCGTAGCCGGCGGGCGGCCTTGTCCGCGGGAGAAATTCTACGCGATGGACTCGAGGGTCTCGGGCCACGTCAGACAGTAGCACGGCGGCTGCGGCGCGCTCGGCGGCTGTGATATCGTCGTGTGCCGTGAAGACCAAGCGCAGGCCGCCGCTCTGTGTAACCCAGGCGCGCTCGCACGCCGTGGCCGCGGCCAAGTCTGTCAGTCCGTGCTCGGCGAACGTTGTGCCGTGTTTCACGTCGATATCCGCGGCGCATACGGCTAGGGTGCCCTCCCACCGCAGGAAGGTATCGGGCGACGAGGCCCGGCATGCCTCGTCGAGGGCGAGGAGCGGGTCTACGTCGCTGAATTCGCGTTGCCCCGCGAATACTGTGAAGGGTTTTGGGGGCTCGTCGACCCCCGCGGCCCGACTAATCGCGGCCCTTATGGTCTGCTTGCTTTCGCCGGTCTCTTTGGCCGCGGCGGTCATCGAACTGACAGACTCGGGGTCAATGCGAACGACGATACCACCATCAGTCATTACCCGCCATTTTCGGGTGACCTGATTAGAGGAGTCCAGCACCCGCTCGGCGGAAACGATCAAGCCGCATACCTCACATAAGAGAACGCCCGCCGGCCCCATAAGCGGGGCCGGCGGGCTCAGTAGTCGATACCCACGCTACTCAGGGTAGCCTAGGCTTTGGACTCATTCTTGGCTCGCTCGCTCAGATTGCTCAGATCACGGCTCCTGGCTCGCTCCGCGTCTTTGCTCGTATCTCCGTATCTGGCTCGCTCTTCAAGTGTGTTCATGTCTCGACCCTTGGCCCGCTCCGCGAGTGTGCTCGAATCCTTCGTGATGGCCCGCTCTTCCATTGTGCTCGAATCCTTCGTGATGGCCCGCTCTTCGCGTGTGTTCATGTCTCGAACCTTGGCCCGCTCCGCGAATATGCTCGAATCCTCAGTCTTGGCTCGCTCCGTGCTGTTGCTTAGGTCGCCCGTGCTGGCTCGCTCCACCTTATCTTGGTCGTATCTCCGTCGATGGCTCGCTCCTTCTCTATTGGTCGTATCCTGCTCCATGGCTCGCTCAGCCCCTTTGCTCGTATCGAGTGGCTTGGCTCGCTCAGCTATCGTGCTTGCATATTATGTCGTGGCTCACTCTTCAAATGTGCTCGTGTCGTCGATCCTGGTTCGCTCGCTCAGATTGCTCAGATCGCGGCTCATGGCTCGCTCCGTGTCTTTGCTCGTATCTCCGGCTATGGCTCGCTCCACGACCTTGCTCGTATCCGGCGGCTCGGCTCGCTCTCGATGCTTAGCCCCGTGCCGTTAGGCCCGGTCGGGCCGCGGCACTTCGATCTTGTGGGCGTGGTCCAGGTGGGCTAGCACGTAAGGCTTGGGCGACGGCTCGCCGTAGTGAGCTTCGTAGGCCACTTCGTGCCAGTGGCTTAAGAACAGCTTGGCCGTCCAGCGCTTGGCGCGCGCATCTAGGTGGCCTGGAGGCAGCAGACCCCGAACGTAATAGCCGTAGGCTTCCGTGGTCTTGCCAACCCGCTGGGCACCTTCTGCGGCCGCCTCGGCGAACTCACCGGCCTCGTTCCGTTCGATCAGTTTCGCCTTATACTGGCGATAGAGTTGGCCATAAAAGCACTTGGGATTGTTGCTGAACTTCACGAGGCAGTCGCTGATCTTCCAGGCCAGTACCTTGAGCTTGGCATTCCATGGCCGCTTGCACCCCTTCTTCCACGTCACGCTAGGGTCGAGGCCGGCGAATCGCCATACGCTCCCAGTGGTGGGTGCTTTGGTGATGTCAATGTGGGCCACGAGACCACCCGACAGGACTGGGCCGATCCCGAATTGGGCCTGACTCCACCGGCCCACCTCGGATTGTGAGGCGTACTCGCCCATTGCGCGCTTGATGGTATCTTCGAGCGCGCGGAATTCGGCGCCTAGCCAAGAGATGATCTCGTTGGGCTCGGCGTCGGAATCGGCAGCGCGAGCCTGATTTTTGGCCGCCTTGCGGAACTCCTGGAGTTGATAGTACAGATCCACCAGGTAGCGTGCCTGGCGCTTATCTAGGCAGCGGCTCGCTGAGAACAGGTCTGCCCGGAGGCGCTTCAGGAATGCGCGGTGTTCTTTATCGGTTGAGCATGTCGGGGGTGTCAAGGTCGTCATCGTATCAAGGTCAAGCATTTTATTCTCCTTCTGCTTGTGCGGTTACTATGGCCGATCGTGGCAGCCCGGGTCAAGAGCTGTTTTTTATTTTTACGTAAACCGTGTCCTCGGGGCCAATTACGCCGCCCCCGGTCATAGGCTGGAATGCGGCCTTTCCGTAGCATTGCGCGAGTGTCGGGAGTGAGCTGATTTGCACGCGCTTCATGGAGCCCAATCGTGTATCGACTCGCCACCCAAATGTGCTGGCCAGGCGTGATCGAGCGCGTCTAAGACGTGGTCTTGGATCTCACAAGGAATGCAGCGGCAACCGAGCTTACACGGCTGCTTCTGACCCAGATCAGCCTGCGCCTCCTCTAGATCCAAGCGGATCTGCGATTCGATAGACGTGGTGTCTCTCATTTTGTGTACCTCTCTACTAGGTTGGCCTCGGTCGTCACGGGCAGTCCGACGGCCCAGGGGGGCGAATCCTCCATGATACGTTTGACCGCGGCCACGTCGTCGGTCTCGACCAGTACCTCGTCGTGGATATGCAGCACGACCCGGAATCCGGCCCGCTCGAGCCGCACCAGCGCCGCAGCTAGCAGATCGCGGCAGACCGCCTGAGTGACATTTTCGACAAGCTTCCCGCCGTAGGTGGCCACCCTGTGGCCGCGGTTGCCGAGGTATGTCAGCACCTTCTGTTGCTTGCTCGGGTCCCATCTATTTGGCTGCGTTTCTATCCGTGCGTCGCGGTACACGAGCTCCCGCCTACTCGGGAGCACGCAATGCAGGTGGGGCCCGCACATTTTCCAGTGGTGACCCCCTATCCCCGCCACTCTCAACTCTCGAGCCACCACCTTATGGGCTGCTTCCTGGGTCAGTTTCCACATTCCGCCCTTGCGCACCTCGACGGGGTAGCCCTTTTCGGGGTGTGCCCAAATCAATCCCGTGCGCACACCGGCCACCTTCGGATGGGTGTCGCGCCAGGCTTCGACCACCTCGTGCGCGCGCAGGTCGCCGAGATCTAGGCCGATCTTCTCGGCGTAGCCCGAGAATGCGCCGGCTCCTCCCCCGTAGCCGCAACTAAGTACGGCGACCTTGCCCACTGCGCGGTCAGCACTTAGACGGTCTGCGATACGCTGATACGGATCCTCGCCGCGCCGATACACTTCAAGCCCTTGCTCGTCGCCGGCAAGCCAGCACAGAGCACGCGCCTCGATCGAAGCGTAATCGCACTGGACCAGCCCACCCCGTCCTCCGACCAGTACTCCACGCAGCATTGAGCCGAGCACTTGAGCCGTGTCCACTTCGAGCTCCGCCGCGATTCGGGGAGCGTCTGCGGCGTCAATGTCATCGGTGAGTCCTTTCACGGGTCGGGGTAAGTTTTGCGGCTGGAATCCGCGACCGCTCCATCGGCCTGTGTGGGCCCCGTAGTAAACTAGCATGTCCCGCAGTCGTCCGTCGGCCCCCACGCGGTCGAGGATAGCGCTTATCTTGCCGCTGGTGACCTTGCAGATCGCCAGGCGAGCGCGAAGGACGTCCTCTATTATCGGCGACGCGTCCTCTAGAGCCCCCTCCACGGTCGGCTTTTGCACATCGTCTAGTTGCATGCCTCTCTTGGCCAGCCAGCGACGGAGCTCTGCGGGGCTCCGGAGCATTGTCGCACTGACTCCGTGCCGCTCGGCCCTGGCGATCGCTTGGGCGCTCTGCAATTGGTCCGCTTTGTGAATCTCACGCACGCGGCCCATGTCGACCATCACGCCCCGCTCGTTAATCCTATCGTGGACTCGGAGTACCTCGTCGTCTACGTGCGGCTCGCTTAACTTTTCGTCGTGCCACAGGCGCGATGTGACCCAAGTATCTGTAATGCAGTAGCGCACAATTTGGGCCAGTCGGTGCGCGTCAGGGTCAATAAAGACCCCTCGCCTCTTATCGGGCTTGCACGCCATGTCGGTGACACGCTGGCCCACTTTGTCTTTCCCGATTCCGTACAGCAATTCGCCAGTCTTGTCCAACTTGCCCGGCAGCCCCCGCCGCCGCGCTCGCGGGAGAGAGTCGATGAATTCGCGGGGTGGGTTGCCTTCGACCTGGTGCCAAATCAGCGCGTCAAAGGCGGCGTTGTGAGCCACAAATGTTTGGTGCGCCAGGACTTCCGGCGGAATTGTGAGAGAAATTTCGTGAAAATTTAGTACATTACAGTCCGGGCGCCATGAGCAGCAGTCGTCGCAAGGTTGACCCCACGGGGTCCAGACCCATACGTCAGAGCCCCGGATCGCCACGCCGCAGAGAATCGACGTTGACTCGTCTGCGGCGTAGCGGCGCGCGCCGTGGCGCTTTAAGTTGATTCGGCTCCGAGTCTCGTAATCTACGAACGTTGGAGTCGCGCCGTCCATTCCGCCTCCGTGTCGCGTGCCAAACGAAGCCGCCCAAGGCGTCGGAGCAGCGGTAGAATTGCAGCGAGTTGCTCACGGTGGCGTGCGCGCGCTTACTCGCTGCTTTGGATCTATGGCCACGCTTGCCGCATGGGCAGCGCAGCCAGTTGCTAGGCTCCCCCACATCGGCAACCGCGGCGCAGCAAAACTACCATGTCACAAGTACAGAAACGGGTTGCCGGCTGTGCTTGCTGTGTGTTTTCAAAACGGGAGGTCGTCATCTGGGCCCCCGATAGCCAACAGTTCGTTGGTGCGCTTGGCGAACAGTTCCCGCAAATTTTCCTCGCGCGCTTGGCACTGCGGGTTGTTCTCGTACGCTTGCAGGGCTTCGATCTGCTGGAGGTTGATCGGCTTGGCCTTGGACTTGATCACAGCGTAGCGTGTGCCCTTGTCGGGGCCGCTCTTGATAGGCTGCGTGGTGACGCGGAACCGGCTCACCACTCGATACTCGGGCTTGACCCGGGTTACCAGCTCGCCATGCTGTTGCGCGAAGGCCGGCGTGGCCGCCCGAGCCACTGCTCGCAGGTGTTTCTCGATGGCTTGCACCTGAGTCCACTTGTTGAAGCTGGACACTGTCAGCACGGCCGGCTTGAGTTCGACCGGCAGCGCCTCGTCACCGGGTAGCACCAACAGGAGAGCCTGGTAGGCTTCGTTCCACCCCTTTTTGCCGCTCATGTCTTCTTCGCTGACCGCTTCGGGATCCTGCTTCGCCCCTACGTACCAGTAGTGCACGTGGTCCAACAGCACGAAGCCGAGGCCCGAAGCGTTGTGAACCTCGTCTTCGCCGACGCGCAGCAGGGGGCAGCCAAGTTGAATGCCCCCGCCCAGCTCCTCCGCGATCTCCTCAGCGTCCATGCCGGAGCGCTGACCAATCATCTTGTTGAAGAATTGGATGTAGCTGAGCTGGTCAGCCTTGGGATACAGCGCAAGCGCCGCGTTATCAGTCGTCGTCATTTCGTCCATCTAAGATCTCCTCGATTTCGTCGATACAATTGGGCGGCCCGCCCGCGGGACAATACCCACAGTGTGGACCGGGTGAAATTCTTACGTCGCCGCTATTGATTCTGGCTATGACGTTGGACGCGCCCCGCTCCAGAATTCGGCGACACCCGTCGAGCGACCATCCGGCGTGATAGAAAACCCCGCCGGGGGACCGTTTTGTGTAATCGCGTAGATGAATAATGCCGCCAGGCAGGACGGGTTCCCCCAAGGTTTCGGTCGCTGCTACGGCGTAGGCCGCGATTTGGAGCGCGTATGTGCGCACCATATCGGAGCCTTCTTCTCGCCCGGTCTTAACGTCCCACACGTACAGTTGGCCGTGCTCGCGCCTGATCTGGTCGACGTGACCGGTTAGGGTATCTCCGCCGAGCGTGGCGGACACTTCGATCTCGAGGTAATCCGCTATTACTGTGCCGCCGCGGTTGCGCGGGTCTTCCAGGTACTTTCCGGCCCATTTAGCGGCCTGAGTCAGGTCGGCCTGCGGGAAATCGGTGTAGCTGAGCAGCGTGGTCGCTGCGATCGAATCCGGCACCGAGTAGCCTTTGTGGTGGTACTCGATCAGTTTGTGTGCCGCTGAGCCGGTGTCGGCCGCCTTGCTTGAATTCGGGTAGGTCATTTGGATCAAGGCCAGGCCCGGACACCGGCGGAGGGTCGGGAGTTGTGAAATGCGGTGGATCGTATTCATGGGGCTGCCGTAGTGACGTCTTGACTCACTTGGCTCTCCAATCTAGGTAAGCGGCTTTGTCGTGGCGCGCGAGGGAGTTTAGGATCGGCAGCGCCTGGAATTGCCGGCGTTCAAGTGTTCCGGCCGCTTCGGGGTCGAGCCCCAGCGATGCCGCGCGCCGGCTCCACCATCGGGCCTGGGGAGGGCTGAGCTCGCGCTTATCCGTCTCAGACTTCCAGCCGGAGAAACCGCCGTTGAGCTCGCAGTGCCGCCAGGGGGTATCGTCATACTCACCGGTGGCCGGGTTGCGCGTGTAGGTTCGCGTCGCGATCAGTGGGCGATCGTGGCACGGATCCAGCAAGATCCCGTACTGAGAGACCCGACCGTTCTCGTCTGTACTGCGCAGCGAGTACATGAGCCCGAGCGCACCACCTTTGAGTGGCACAGTGATAGGCTTGAAGCGGCCCAGCTTTTCGAGGCCGATGGCTCGGGCCAGAGCGCGCTTACTAGGGGCTTCAAACGCCTGCTGTGCCTGTGCGATCCACTCACGCGGTACCGCACCCTGGAGGGCCCACGCGTGGCGCTCGAGGTTGCGACAGACGCAAAGGTATTCAGGTCTGATAGGTCCCGGCCGCATGATCCGGCCCACCTGCTGCACCCAGGCCACGGGCGACATGGTAGGCCGTGCGTCAATTAGCCGGCGCAGCCACGGTAAATCGACCCCCTCGGCCAACACACGGATGCTCACCAGGACACCGCGCCCGGACGCGCATGCTTCGTACGCTTTCGCTCGATCGCGAGCCGCGGTGCCCTGGTGGATCCAAAAGGCCGGAATGGAGAGTTGTTCGCACAGTAGCCGCGCGGCTTCGCTACTCGGCACTGTGACTGCGGTTGGTAAGGGGTTCTCGCAAAACCTATCGTGGACCAGTTCGGCGATTGCGCTCAGCCGGCTGCCGAAATACGAGCTGGAGGCGGCCACGACGAATTCGCCGTTTTGCACCTTTATCTGGTCGTCATCGCAGAGCGGCACTACCTCGAATTTCGGCAGGCTCATATAGCCGCTGTCGATAGCCGTGGGAATGCTCAGGATCTCGCGGGGTGGGCCCCAATCCGCCTTAAGTTGTTGCGTGGATTGTGGGGAGCCGCGGTAAGGCGTGGCAGTGTAGCCGAGGAAGATTGCGCCAGGTGCGAGGGCAAACAGCGTGCCGCTCACTTCATTGGTGTCAATCCAGTGGTGAACCTCGTCGGCGATTATCACTTGCGGGGCCGGATAGTCGCCTTTGAGCATGCCGTTGCGGTAGCGGAGTGGCGTGGTCACCTTGAATTTGACGCCGGTCTCGGCTAGTTTAGCCCCGGTCATGCCGCTAGGGTCGACGCCCAGGGCGCGTAGGAATCCCCTCAGAATCTCCAGTGACGGCGTCAGAACCCACGAGTCTGCTTCCAGGGCCGCGTGGACGCTTAGCATAATGACTGACTTGCCCGTTCCGGTCGGGGCGGAGTACAGTCGGCGCCGCGATTCGTCTGGGTTGCGGGCGAACGCGACCGCCTCATCTACGGCGCTTTGCTGGTAGTCCCGCAGGGTGAAGCGACTGAGTGCGTCAAACACCGGCGCGCTCCGTGAGCGTCAGCCATGCGCGTGCCGCCACTGCTGGAACGACCGCGTTTCCAAGGGCTCGCAGGCGGTCCACCCGATCGGGAACCCCATGAGCCACTCGACCCACGTCGGGTTCAGCGGCCCACCCGCTTGAGCGTTCAGGCAGGGTGACTTGCGTTTGTAGCTTGCCGGGCTTGGATGTCGCCAATCCCTTGCTGTTGGCGTAGGCAAGAACGAAGAGTCTCTGCCGCTTATGTGGCGCTCCGCTCGCGGCCGCGGAGAACAGATCCCATTCCGCATCGAACCCGAGCGCGTTGAGCGAGGACAGAACGACGTCAAGCCCTTTGGTGAC
>JAAOEI010000839.1_pt1 | contig 11576 bp, 15 predicted proteins | sample 7059261 | NCBI WGS metagenome assembly JAAOEI01 (sample SAMN14008812, study PRJNA610033) | viral metagenome | isolation source: viral particles filtered from seawater | place: China: Hangzhou Bay, Yangshan Deep Water Harbour | collected 2017-10-31
ATTTTCTATTTTAAGCCCTACATAAAAACCTTAGCTTAAAATTGAATTATATATTACTGAAAAACTTGTTGTAGCAATGTTGTATTCACTGTTTGGAAACTTTAGCGAAGGAGAAGAACCTAGAGGTAGGGCAACGTTTGATGGAAAAACTTTAGAAAATTTTCTCAGAACTGATTACGATTATTTTGATGATGAAAGAAGTGGACCCACTGGAATGCGACCAAGAAATCCTCAAGATTTCTTTATCGACTCTTTGACTGGAGGCGGTCCAAGAGCACAGTTCTTTGCTCCCTTAAGAAATGCAGGGATTGATACACAAGACTATCAATTCTATGCGGACAAAGCAGGAATTAAAAATGTGAACAGCAGAAGCGACCTGGATCAGATCATCACTGCGTTTGAAGAAGATAGAAGAAAGCCTCAGGAAATGTCAAGTGAAATGGTATCGCAACCTACGATGCAACAACCCATGTCAATGGCTGGTAAATATCTAGGCTTCTTCTAAGAGATTCTTGCCTACAATTTTAAAGGACTTTATTCTAGAATGTGAGACATAAAGTGACCTTTAAAGTTAATGGCTCAGTTTCCAGATCCTTTTGAAGATAAGCAGCAACAAACCGTTGAACCAACTGTAGAGCCTACAGTTAAGTACAAGAAAGAAGATAAGACTGCGAAATTTGTTTCAGACTTGACTAGAGTATGTAGTACACTTGATCACTTAAGGATCCAGGCGCATCTTATTCATTTGAATTATGAGGCAGCAAACTTTTTGGGGGTCCATAAGTTTCTGAAAAAGCAGTACGAAGGGCACTCAGAGCAATTTGATCGCGTGGGAGAGTACATCCGTTCGCTGGATTACCTTCTGCCGATGTGTGAGAAAGGTTTGAAATCCGCTTCAAAAGATGTAAAGCATGTTGATTCATACGAGCCAACGAAAATGCTGCTCACCTATTATACGAACTTGGAGTCCTTCGCATTATTTCTTAAGAGTGTTAGAAAGCACGCAGAGCGTATCGACGCTCCTGATGTAGAGAATTACTTGGCTGAGCTGATTGGCGAGATGTTTCTAGCTGCTTGGAAAATTAAATCAATGCTAAGGAATTAAAGACCCAGGTTCTCAGTCTGGGTCTGCACTTCCCTCAACCGCTTCTTCGGTTCCTTTTGTAAGTGTGGAGGGGCTTTCGACAATTGCCCCAGGCTCATTTGCCTGTTGAGATACTACTTCAGATCTTTCCTTTTTAATGCGTTCTTCATAAATAGAATCGTATTTAGATGGCAGAGCTTTCTCCCTCCAATCAGAGGGAGGCTCTGGCATCCACTGTGCAAGTTCTCTGAAGTATTTAGCGAAGCGCTCAGCATCCGCTTCAGCTTTTTTTCTTATGCTCACACTTATTCACCATTTCTAAGTGATCATTCAGGTCTTCCAATAATGCGTCCATAAAACTAAGGGACTCAATTTTAGCGATGATGTCTGTGATTGCACTAATTAGTACGGCATTTTCAGATCGTGCAGCAAATGCTAATGCTTCACGCATAGCATTGTTAGCTGTATCCACTGGAATTTTTACCTGGGTTGATAGAGCCATGAATGATTTATCACTATATAAAGTATAGCCGTGAAATTGATATTGCACACTGTAGTTATAACCGAATTCGAATTTAGTGTAATCAGTAAATACAATGTATTATTTTTTTAATACATTAAGAATAGATGGCTTCCACAAAAGTCTGGAAAAGGGATCAAATGGAGGCCCTTAACCATAAAGAATGTCGTATTACTATCGATGGAAGAAGACATTACACCACGCCATTTGGCCCTGCACCATCGGTGACTACAATTCTTTCTCAGATTGCAAGTGAAGAAAATAAAAAGAAACTCGAGATGTGGAGTAAAGCTAACCCCGGAGCAAAAGAAGCAGCTGCAGAAAGAGGGACAGCAATTCATGCTGCGATGGAACACTACCTTGCGGATGGAATTAAAGAGCCAGATATTAAAGAAGAATATGCTGAGTTCTGGCAAGGCATGCCTGCAGTCTTAGATCAATTTGATGATTGCATCTGGGCAGAAAGACCGCTTTTAAAAGAGCATCAGTTTACTGTAGGTGGTGATGGTGTTGCCAGAGTATTTGGAATTAATGATAAGGGACACTGCTTTGCTGGGGCACCAGATGTTATCGGTTATGTAAAAGGAAAGCTTGTCCTTGCTGACTTAAAGACTTCAGTCAAACCTTACTCCAGACGGTGGCCAAAGGATCTCAAAAAAGGTTCACAAGAGTGGAGAGATTTACTAGGTGGGTATATGAAATTTAAAAAAACTATTAAGCAATTAGCTGCTTATGATATCGGTATTGAAAACACTCTGGGTATAAAAGTTGACCAAGCTGCAATCCTTGTATCGACACCGCTTCGTACGCAAGTGTTTAAAATCAGCAGAAATTTTTTAAACACTTTAAGGGAAGACTGGTGGAAGTGTTGTGCAGAATACTTCGAACAAGTGGAAAAGTACGGACCTGTTGATAACGATTTAATTTAATCGCTGTGGAATGCTGTAAAAAAAAGAAAGCCAATAGGGCAAAAAAACTAAAACATAGATACGGGATAAGCATTGAACAGTATGAACAAATGCTTATTGACCAAAACTATCGGTGCAAGATTTGCGGTTCTACTGATCCCGGACATAAGAAAAAACATTTTTCCGTTGACCATTGCCATAAGACAGGGAGGGTACGGGGTCTTTTATGTACCAACTGTAACCTGGCCCTTGGGCATGTAAAGGATGATGTAGAATTATTAAAATCTTGTATAGGTTACTTGCAATCAGCCTGCCATGCTTGAATGTGCTCGCTTTATTATCGCGGGGTTTTTTATTTACTTGCGTTTAAAGGTTCTAGAAATTTGCAGGAAAATGAAATCCTATTTCACCAAAAGTGGGAACAATCCTTAAGTTCTACAGTGGTGCGTTGTTGATTTGAGTAGTACTGGTTACTTTTGGTGGCACCGCACAAAACCCTTGCAAGCACTGACTTCTTGCCGCTTACTGCTATATCTCTAATCGAATTCACTAAATTACCCACCCTAAAATAAACTCAGCTGCAAATTGAATCCATGAAATACGTCGTGCAACCGGCGGAGTTTTCTCGTGCCATGAAATCATTGATGATGAATGCAGTAGATGGTGATGTTTTACTCGTTCCTTTTGCAATGCAAATTCATGCATTCAATTTATTGAAATCGAATATCTGTCCTGAGAAAGATATCACCGTACAATTACTAGACGCAAGCAACTAATATGTCCATCGAATTCCAACTAAAGCCAGGTGAAATCCGTCTAGATCTTATACCCAGCTCCTGGCCTCTCACTCCACTGGGTATTGATAAAGCTCCTTACATACTCGGATGGCAGAGAAATCCTCTGTCTGTTTCTGAGATTGCAGAAGAGATTTATTCGAATAAAGCCAAAGCAGTTGGCTTACTTTCTGGACCAGTAGGTAATGAGCCTTACGGTTTAGTCTGGATTGATGTTGATGGTAAGAGCGCCTTTGACATCGTAGAAAAACTTTCGACCGAAGAGTTTGACAAAGCTCTTCCTCCCACTCTTGCCATTTCAAGTGGTAAAGAAGGGCGAGTAAGAAAGCTTTATAAAGTATCTAAAAGTGACTTTGATGTCTTCGCACGTTCAAAGTATCGCTGGCTTGGAGATACAGATGAGCAACTAGAAGTTCTCTGGACGAAACGCCAGGGTGTCCTTATGGGGAAACACCCTGATACCAAAGGGTTTTTTACTTTACCTAATCAAGGTTTTGAGCACTGTACAAATCTTCCTTTAGTACCTGAATGGGTTATCGCAAATGTGCATGCTCAGAATAAAAAGAAAGGTACGCCGACTATTGAGAGACAACGTTATGTCGGATTAAATTTTGCAATTAACAGTGAGATCACTGTAGAAAGAGATATTCGTATTGCTGAAAAGGCAATCTTCAGTTTGCCTGTAGAGCATTGCGATAATTACGATAGCTGGATCTCTGCAGGGCAAGCTCTTCATTCAATTGATGACAGCTGTCTAGAGATCTGGGATGCATGGAGCCAAAGATCAGACAAGTATAAGCCTGGTGTTTGTGCTGCCAAATGGAAAACATTTGATCGGGATGGTGGAGCAGGTATTGGTTCTCTAATTGAAGAGGCTAAGAAGTATGGGTTCAGTCTTAGCCAAGACTTCAAAGCGCATTCTGTTTCTGACAAAGAAGTGGCTGCTGCGGAGAAATATTTACAGACACTCGAGAAGGAGGAGAAACAAGATCCGATTGAATTGATCGAGCAGGAGATGATAGCATTTCTTCAGGAAGATAGACAACAGCATCATAGCTTTGAGAAAGGAAGCAGCCTACCCAAGCAAACCAGGAAACAAAAAGGTTCATTAACTCAGAGCCAGATTTTTCATTTACTGGTCCAAGCTTACGACGATAACCTCAGATACTGCGAAACCCTTAGACAATTTCGTCTGTTCGATCCTAGTAAGGGACACTGGGAGCTTTTGTCTGACAACAAGATGGGAGCTGATCTGATGGAAAGGTTAGATGTCCTTTCCGACTCTGGCCTGATCTCGGGTTACGATAACAAATTGATTAATGATCTTAAAAATTTATTAAGCAATAAATTTACTTTTAACAATTGGTATGAGGATCGAGAGTACTTGTTGTTTACAAATGGAATCCTTCATGTGCCAAGTAGCAAGCTGATTACTTTCAACAAAAATGTAAAGTTTGCACATGATTTATTTTTGATTAATCGTCAGCCCTATGCCTATGACGATAAGCAAGTTCCAAGTAAGATCATCGACTGGATGCACTGGACCCAAGAGGGAAGGGAGGATCGTGTTCAGCTTCTCCGTGCTTTCTTGAGAGCCGTCCTCTTGCAGCACCATGAAGTCCAGAGGTTCCTTGAGATCGTGGGCTATGGCAAGACAGGCAAGTCAACCTTCGCGAACCTGTGTGTTGCCTTGGTCGGTCGCGACAACATGGCGACGACTAGCTTTAAGGAAATGGAAAGTAATAAATTTGAACTTACTAACTTTGCAGGTAAGAAATTAATTGTCTTGCCTGACCAGGATAAGTATGGAGGAAGCGTTGGTGTTCTAAAGAATCTCAGCGGCGGTGACATGGTCCGCAATGAGGTGAAGAACAAAGCCAATGTGACTTCGTTTCAGTACAAAGGAATGATTATCATTACGGCCAATGCAGAAATTCAATCGACTGATAAAAGTACTGGGCTTCAACGAAGACGCCTTACTTTATATTTTAACCGTGTGTTTAAAGGTAAACCGTCCGAACAGCGAAATCTCATCTCATTTAGCAAGAGTGGAGAGCCAATTGGAGAGTTTGCTAAAGAGCTTCCGGGGCTGATCAACTGGTTGCTTTCAATGTCTGAAGAGACAATGAAAGAGTATCTGATGGCAACCTCTTCTCACGTGGAGGGCTATCACAAAGAGGAAAGTGATCGTGATCGAAGGGTCTCAACTCTCCATGACTGGCTGGGAGAGCATGTGATTTACGATCCAGATTACTGGACTGCAATTGGTGTAAGCAGGGAAAGGCCTTTCAACCAAGAAGGTAATCACAAATATGCCAACTACAACATTGAACTTTATCCGAGCTACCTTGAGCACTGCTCTAACATCGGACAGAAATCTTCTACACGTGGCAACTTCCTTTCAAACTTGATTGAATACTGTCGAACCAACAACCTTGATGTCACTAAAGAAAAGTGTAAGCGTTCCAATGGTTTGAAGGGACTGCGCTTGAGAAATGAAAGCTCAATCGTAAAAGAGAATGAATGGCCATCTGTTCTTGACTATGTAAATGACAAGGAAAGGTATAAGAATATCTATGAAAAATAGGCTACACTAACTCAAAACAATGTAGTTAGCATGGCTAAAAAGAAGATTTTATGGAGTGGCGATATTGTCGCAATGACTGGATTCGCTCGCGTTACAGAGAATCTGATTACAAGACTTGACCATAAATATGACATCACAGTTCTCGGCAATAACTGGTGGGGTGACCCTGCTCCAGAATTGCAATCTAGGTTCCGGATGTATCCTTCCTCAAATAGGCACCAGACCGAACCTTTCGGCGTGCAGCGAATTAAGGAAGTAGTTACCCAGGAAAAGCCTGACATCGTATTTGTAAACAACGACATCTGGATTGTTAACCAAATCTATTCGCAGATCGAAGATCTACATAAGAAAGGAGACTTTAAGTTCGTCGCTTACTGTCCCATGGATTCTTATGAGTGGGCTGGGGGACTGTTGGATAAGAGCCCTGCATGGGACAAGCTTGTCATCTACACCAAGTTTGGTGCTGAAGAGTTCATGAAGGCGGGTTATCCAAAGGAGATCGCCGTTATCCCTCACGGTGTAACGACATCTCAGTTCTCTACATTGGACAAGAAAGAATGCCGTCGCAAACTTGGTCTCAAAGAAGACATCTTCATTGTGTTTAATGGCAACCGCAATCAAGCTCGTAAGCGTCAGGACGTTACGGTTGAAGCCTTTGCAGAGTTTGCGAAAGACAAACCTGACGCCATGCTTTACATGCATATGGGATTGAAGGACCAGGGATGGGACATCATGTCAGTGTTTGCCCAGGAGATGAACAAGCGTGACCTTGATCCAAACGGGCGGATCATCATGACTTCAAACACACCTCATCCTCCGAATGTTCCTGTAGAAATGCTTAACGTTATTTACAACGCAGCGGATGTTGGAGTGAACACTTGTAAGGGAGAGGGTCACGGACTAGTGAACCATGAGCATGCTGCATGTGGCGTTGCTCAGGTTGTGCCTAACCATACATCACTTAAAGAAATCTTTGAGGGTGCAGGAGTTCTCATCAACAATGCTTTTGTTGATGTTGATATGAACTACAACCGAAGGATGCCAATTCCTTGTGCCAAGCATCTTGCCGAGATTCTTACTGATTTGTATAACGACCGTAAAAAACTTAAGGAAATCGGTAAGGCCTGCAAGGAACGGGCTTTAGACCCAATGTATCAGTGGGATACGGTGGCTGAAAACTTCGACGAGGTCTTTGATGAAGTGTTGTCTGTAAAGGGTTAGTGTCAGAACTATTAATATTTTCCTTATAAAGCTCCTCCTAGAAGAGGGGCTTTTTTACACTCTGCCTAGTGTACGTTTTCCCTTATACTAATTAGAATAAGGGTGTAATCGGTTTTTATGATGCCTTCGCAGACCCGCCGTCGTTACAAGCCTCTGCCCTTTGACTCTATTGAGCATGCCAACGAGTATCTGAAACTGTCTGAAAACTACCCAAGTGGTTTGGAGTGGGTCTATGAAGACGGGTGGCGCACCAAAGGCGAGATGTGCGGGAAATGGAATGCAACTGGTGAGTACTATGTTGTGCGTCTGTTTGGTGAGCAATACCATGCACACCGTATTGTTTACTACTTGAGAACAGGAGAGGATCCTGCAGGCAAAGACATCATCCACGGAGACACAAATAAGTCTAAAGACAACAGAAAAGATCTGATGGCCTGGGAAGGGCTTAGGGTCAACAAGGTATCCAACAGGGGAGCACTACGTTTCCGTACCATTAAAGAAAAGAAAAGTGCCTGAAAAAAAGCAAAGAATCGTTCTTCCTTTTCACAAAGACATTGATACCCTCGATGCTCAAGGCCTGGAAAATCTAGGCCTTTATCGAGGCATGGAATGCATCCATGGGCACAGCATACGTAACATGCAAGACAAATGGTGTTACCACTGTGCTCATAGAATCTCAGTAAATTCTTGTGGCTTTGATGTTAACTACATCGATAGCGAATATAAAATTCGCTTCCTAGAGTTTTTAAAACACGTAGAGATAAAAGGCACAGATGAGTGTTGGCCCTGTGACATCAAGACTAAGAGATTCACCTTTCCTTCTTATAGATCAGAGTCATCGGCAGCCTTCTCTGAGAATTTCGGAGTGGCTAAAATTATGTACACAGCAGCTTGGGGTGACATTGGGGCACTGAGATTGACCAGGAAAAAAGGTGTATGCACAATCGACAACTGTGTCAACCCTTTGCACTGGGAATGTATTTTGAATCTTGATGTACCCCCAAAGACAATCCATCCTTTAGTATTTGAATTAGATTTTGCAAAGATAAAGCACTACGGAATCTTGAAGCAGCAGAAGAAGGTAGAAGATTATCGCCTCGCTCAATTCAAAAAGCACATCATCCATCCATCCTTATTAATAGAGAAGTGAAGAACATCTTCGACTAAAATTAAATTAATACAGTTAACTTATAATGTCACGAATATCACAAACAACGCCTCAAAGGGGAAGAAATGCAAACACTCCTTTTCCTTTAGGTACTTTTGATCAGCTTACTCTTAGAGTTATCACTGGTGAATTAGGTCCTGTTTATAAGCCAGTGGGTTTTTCTGATACACTCAGGAACTCAAACGGCGGAATGGGAGGTGGTACATACAATGCGTGGTATCAAGTAGATCTTGCTGTACCAGCTTGGGTCATCCTTACGAAAGGTGCTCTTAAACCAAGGGATTTGAATATATCTGTGTACGATACAAATCAAATAGAAAAATTCGGAAGAAATATATTTGAGAAAACTGAAGTAAGTACTGAAGTTGCTGTTAATGATTTCAGTATTGACCCGGCATCTGTTAATGTTTCTTTACCTCCATTGAGGCGTCAGGCTTTCACTGATTGGACAAAAATCTTCGCTGGGGAAACTTTTAATTACTATCCTTACTTTGATACTGTCGCTGCAACTGGCTCTGATTTATATAATACCTATGAATCTTATAGGCTTGATAAAGGAGATGAGATGTATTACCCATTGCCTGTGGGTAAATATCTAATCTGCATTTCACTGACAAAAAATGAACCACGTCCTTATGAAGTGGGTCTTGTGATTGAGCCAAAGGATGACATTGTTTACGTACTTTGTGAAGATGTCTCTCTTGTAAATTTAGGGCTTGAGGACACAACACCTTCAGGAGATTTCTTGGGAGATGCTACTCCTGGTTTCTTTGATACCACGCATGATCATTCCTTGTCTGATTGGGACGCCTAATTCTCAAATGCCTGTAATATTTTATCCTTTATTAAACAGAAGATAAGAGTTTTGCCCTTTAGAATGAATTGTCAGCAAAATGTTCATGTCGAAAAAAGTATTAGTTTCAGAAAAAGGCAAGGATCTCATTTCTTCTTATTGGAGTGGGCCAGCAAAACAAAAGAATACAAATCCGACAAAAGCTTTTACAGAGTATTGCAAAGAGGAGCCTTGGCAGCTAGAGTGCAGGGAATATGATACTTAAATGTGTCTACACTTATTACTAACATCCCTCCCCAAAAAGTATGGGTACGCAAAGAATATCTTAGGGATTTACGTGATGGGTTTGGTGAGTACGTGCTTGGTTATTGGGTCTCTCTTAAGTCCTTACCAGGGAGGCCGTTTTACTTTGAAACCTACTTGCCGGAGTATGGTGCGCTCTATGACAAGCTACCGATTTCTGCTTTTCTAGCGTGGGATTCAGATTCACCTGAATCTCCTGTCGCTCCAGATCCAGATCTTGATTTGGAAAATTTACAATTTTGGAATTGTTTCAGTCATGATATTGTCACTCTTGAAAAAAATCTTACTTACACAATGCGGTGGGAGGTCCGTACTAAGACCAATGGCACTCTTTGTGGTGATTACTTGTTTACTATCGACAGCTTTAACGGTGATCGCAGCCGCACAGACATCAGCTTCGCGGAAACCCCAGACGAACACAAGTCCTTCAATATCATCGCATTGCAAAATGGTCAGTTTGCAGCCTATCCCAACAACAGATGCCGTCTTATTGATCCTTCTCTGTCACCCGAAGAACTCAAAACCCCAGATTTTCTTGTATCCACGCGATACTTTAATGTCGAGTATCCCAATGCAAAGTTTGGAAGGTTAGGAGAATCTGAAGAGTACTTCTGGGAAACAGAGACAGAAAAGAAAAACAATAAAATACCCTACAAGGTCTTTATACCTGCAAATGATCAGGAAGAATTTGACCTGTGAGCGAAGAAAAAAGAAGCTCACTTTTATTAAACGTTTTGATAATGGTCAGCTTCTTAAAGCTTTTTTGGTACCAGTAAACATCAAGAACAATAACTGCATCTGGAATTTTTCCATAGCAGTCAGCCGTTCAAATAGACAAATAAATGATTGGAATAAATGCAGGAAGAATAAACGCGCAAATAAACTTAAGTTTAATCTGACTGGTAATGTAGGAACCAAGTCTTTAATAGAAGCTGCACGGATAACCAGGAAGTGCTTCGTGCATATACAAAAAGGAGATTCTATAATTTTTAAGTGTGAATCATCCATGCGGAAGAAACAACTCCGAGTATTTAAAAAATGGCTTATAGGAAGAGAAAAATTAAATTGGGAATATTTAGAAGATCTTAATCTTTTCTTTATTTACAAAAAATAGAAAGAACTATAATTAAGACAAGTGAATATTTCTAACATGGAAGACATTCTCACCAGCCCAATTACTTGGATTGTAGTCGCAGCTCTTTCAGAAATCATCGGACTTTCTCCTTTGAAAGACAACAGTGTTATTCAGTTTGTTCTTAGAGCTATCTTCAGCCTCAAGCCTGCAAAAAAGGACTGACGCCACCAGATAGCAAGAGTGTATTTACTATAAGCACGCGTTCACTTTTAGATGATGTTGATCGAGAGATTAAACGTCAAAAGTTTTACGCGACATTGCCATACAAGCTAGATGCTGCCGAAGATAAATGGCATAAGAGCCAGCCTCCTAACATCCCTGGTCCTCTAGAGATCGGGGATTTACATATTCGTGCGCCTTGGCATCAATCTTCTAGCGGCTGAAACCAAAACACAACTCCATCATTTTCTTCGCAATACTTTTTTGTAGCGTAAGCGTGATCCTGTTCCAAGGTTTCACACTTACGCTCATTGTTTATTTCCCAGCAGATATTAACTCTAATGGTTTTCTTTTTTTTCATCCGACTTTAGTAGCAGTGATCAAAATTACAGAGGCTATGCCCCATAATGTCAATAAGGGAATAATAACTTTAAAGAATTCCAAAGACCTTTTTGCAAATTTGATACTTAGCTAAGCGGTCATCGTATCCGTTCCAGCCGCCATTAATACGATAACAACAATCATCAAATCCTTTATGAATACAGATATCCAAGAGTTTGTTGTCTTCAATCCAGCCTATTGCTGAACGGAATGGATATTGCTCTGCAACATAATCACAACCCCTTTCAAGAATTTTAGGATCATGGAGTTTTTCTGCAGCGCGACTATAGTTGTATCGCCCTGTTAATTGCAGTACTCCTGCACCTTTATATTTAGGTCCATCACCAGGTTGTGTATTTCCCAGGTCAGTGCGTCCTTCATAAGCAGAACCATCTGCAATCTCTTTCATGTAGACAAAGTTTGCAGTCTCATGCATAAGATTTGCAGTGAGCATAGCGATGGCAAAGTCAAACTTATCAAAGCCTGTTGCCATCAACAGCTTATTGAAGTCACCACAGAACGT
>JAAOEI010000840.1_pt1 | contig 11574 bp, 22 predicted proteins | sample 7059261 | NCBI WGS metagenome assembly JAAOEI01 (sample SAMN14008812, study PRJNA610033) | viral metagenome | isolation source: viral particles filtered from seawater | place: China: Hangzhou Bay, Yangshan Deep Water Harbour | collected 2017-10-31
GTATGTACGGGGTCACAATAGCCGACAGAGTTGGAAGGTCTGGGCATATCTTGGGCGTCCCGCTCCCCGGAATTGAGCCACAGAACATAGTGGGCACTAACGTTGACTTCGGACTAAGGTCTCTCGTGGGTGGAGAGGGCGTAGCAAACGTACCCATACTTGGAGACTTGTTAATAGACCCAAGGACGCGAGCGGGGGCGCAACAGGACTTCTACGACATCCTAGAAGAGCTTGGGGAGATAACGGCCACGATGGGTGCCATCAGTGAACGGGATCTTGTCGAAGGCTTTACATACGAAAGAAAGAATGTTGGCATCGTCGCGCAAAGAGACCTGTTGAACGCTATAAACAGAGACCTCAAAGCGTGGAGGGAAGAGCGAGACATGCTCTTGCGCCTACCAGCCAGCGCAATGTCTGACGATGAAAAACGAAGAAGGTATCAAAGACTATTGGACCAGCGAGCGTTGATACTTGGGGCAATCAAACAAATTTCGGCTCGCGCAAAAGGAAATAGATAATGGCCGTTGACGCACCCGTGTGGCATCTTCAAAGAGAAAAAGAAAAAGGTGATGCAGTCTGGGGAAGGCTGTACAACAACGACAGTGATGCAAGTTTTTGGACAATCGAAAACTCAGCAACACTTATACCAGAGGGACTGCACCCTTGCGCTAAAGATTACTACCACCGTGGGGACTACCCGACGTTTGAGATCATCGTTGAAGGCAGGGACCGCCTGCTCTTTCATGCAGCCAACTATGCGAACGAGCTTGAGGGCTGCATTGCTCCGGGCAAAGACCGGGGTGAAACAGAAGACGGAAGGCTTGCGGTGTGGAGTAGCAAGAAAGCGTTCAACGAGTTTTGGGAAATCGTGAAGGACGAAGAGTCCTTTTTACTTTTAATTAAGGACGAAACAGATGAGTAGGTTTTTGAGTGTCTTTAAAGACAACAATGATTGGAACGAAAAAACTATCATCGGAGCAATTTCTTTTGCTATGATGGTTGTTACTGCCGTAGTAGATGTCGCTACAGGCGTGTGGGGTATTGAGTTGTCGATTCAAGAATTTATTTACAACTCATTTTTGATCATCACCCTTGGGTGTTTCTCAATCAGCGGTGTCGAAAAGTGGGCACCGAAGCGAGATGAGTAATGCCTGCGAGACTGAACGACAACACGGAAATTGCGATGCCGCTTCGCAATCTTCTTTCTATTGTGGCGGGTGTTGCGATTGGTGTCTGGGCTTATTTCGGGATTGTCGAGCGGCTGAACACCATCGAAACATCATTGATGATCATGGAGCAAGATGTCAGCCTGAACTCCGAGTTTCGGGTACGGTGGCCACGGGGTGAGCTAGGCTCGCTACCCGCAGACGCAGAGCAGTTTCTTTTGCTAGGCCATCTTGAGACACAGCTTGAGAAGATTGTGGACGAGGTTGAGTCTGGGAGCGCACCTTTCGATCAGCAGCAAGAGCTTACGCTTGAGTGGCATGCGGAACGCTTAGACGCAATCGAAGACCAGATAGAAGAACTCAAGGCTCGACGATAGTGGATTGCCCAAGGTGTGGGGAGAAGAACCACAGTGAAAAATATTTTTGTGGATACTGTGGTTGGTCGTTTACTGACGGATCAAGCCTTTGTGCGACCTGCAACAAGACCTTAAAATTAAATGAAGAGTGCTACGAATGCGTTGAGTACGAAGAAGACGTTTTTGTAAGCACCGACCCAGAGGACTGGTATTACTTAGCAGGAGAGGAGTAATGAAACACTTAGTGGTGTTTTTTGGAGACATGCACTGCGGCTCCACTGTGGGGCTGTGCCCACCCGAAGGTGTCGAGCTTGATGACGGGGGCCTGTACACCCCCAACAAGGGACAGAGGTGGCTCTGGGAAAATTGGGAGTCTGCTTGGTCTAAAATTAAATCTATCAAGCGTGCAAACAGGAAGGCGAAGTTGCACCTTGTGATTAACGGTGACGCCACAGACGGCGACCACCACCGGACCACTCAGATAGCAACGAGTCATGAGGGGGTTCATGTGAACTGTGCCATAGAGTCGCTTAGGGTGCCCCTCGCTCTTAAGCCCAGCAGTGTTCATGTCATAAGGGGTACCCCCGCGCACGTTGGAAGAGCTGGCGGCCTAGAGGAGGGCATGGCCAAGGCTCTCAGTGGGATGGGTTGGCCCGTGGTGGACGACCCCGACACGGGAGCCGCGTCCTCTTACTCGCGAACAATTAAATTTGGCTCAACAGTATTTGATGTAAAACATCATGGGCGCATGGGAAGGAGGGCGCACACCAAGGGTCCGTACATGCGCTGGTATGCGCAGGACATCTTCTTTAATTATTTGATGGATGGACAAGACCCTCCCGACATAGCGATTCGGTCCCACTTCCACCAATTCGCTGACAGTGGGGATATACACAAGGTCAAAACTAGGGCGGTGGCACTTCCCGCATGGCAGTTAGCGACAGAGTATGTGCACAGAGTTGCGGAAAGCCTTGCTGACATCGGCCTCGTTTACTTTGAAGTCGATGATGATGATTACAGGATGGGCAAAGTCCTGTTTACCCCGGACAGACCGACACCCGTGGAGGTATCATGAAGACCATGGCAACAGAGGCCGAGCTACTAGCTCAAGTTCAAGACGCCCTAACGTTGTCCAGCGACCCTGAGGGCGCTGTGTCAACGATTGAATTGTCCGAAGCGCTTGGTATACCCCCGAACGCAGTCAGGGAGCGACTGAGGAAGCTCATCGCAAACGGCACAGTCGAGGTCGTCAGGGTTCCGCGCACAAATATTGTTGGGGTGGTGCAACATCAATACTGCTACCGCTTGTTCCGCAAAGAAGAAACCCCTGGGAAGAACTCATGAACAGGAATTATTTTTTACCGACACTGGTGCTGGTTGTACTTATATCGTTTTCGGGATTTATTTTTAACAGCAACTCCCAGGCTCGAACTCGTGCGGCTATTGCAGAGAGTAAGGTTCAGGAGTTGGAGGCAGAAAGAGTAGAGCTGGAATCTCAGTTAATGGAATCCAAGGAGGGCTACATTTTACTGCGAGACAGCTTAAACGAAGTGCACGATTCTCTGGCAAAAATCAGAGAGTCTGCAAAAAACGACGCTCTCACAGCCTCTGTAAGCTACAACGAGAACCTTACTACACTACGGACCCGCCTAGAGGGTCAAAGTGGCTTAGAGGCCCTGCTAGACACCTTAGAATTGAATCACGCAAAAGAGGTCTCCGCATATCGGGTCCAAATCGAAACCTTGGAAGCTGACAACGCCATGCTCTGGCAGAGGGTTGAAACCCTAGATTCAATGTGGGTTATGGAGCAGGATCTCAACGAGGCGTTGAGGCTTGAGGTTGCCGCCCTGAATGAACAGTCGGATGCGTGGAAGAGTGTCGCGAACCGTGGCGTGTTCGGAAGGATTGGCGGTGCCATCCCGTATGTCCTAGCTGGTGTGGCTATTGGCTCGCTCGTCCAGAACTAAAAGATACGAGAAGCAGTTCGGTCCCAAGGCTGAGTGGGTACGAAGCCTAGACTGTCACACCTGTGGCAAGTGGGGCCCGAGTGACCCAGCGCACATGAGATCCCGTGGGGCCGGTGGAACCAGTGAGCATCTGGTGCCCTTGTGTCGTGTTTGTCATATGAGACAACACTCCAAGGGCATCAAGACGTTCTTCAGGGAATACGGCGTGGACGATCACATGGCCTTGGCCAAAGAGTATCACGAGCGGTGGCTAGAAAGATCCCGACCTTCGTAGTGGAGGCGGCGGGAATCGAACCCGCGTCCGCTCCGTGCTCACAAGAGCCTTGCGAAGCGTCAAGACCTGTCACCCCCGTAACACCCACAACTCAAAGGCCACCAAGGTTTCTCAACCTATCGACCTTGCCGCTTTCAAGTTTGTCGTGGGCCTTCTTAATCATGCTTGCTCGCCACCCAACCTTGCCAGCCTTCAGGCCACGACGAATCCCGACACTGGCCCCGTAAAGCACGCACCCCACAAAAATACAAGCAGTTCCTACATTCAAATATTTTTCTTTCCAGCCTGGGTTTGATTTCATTTCTCTTTCCTGAAAAAACGGGGGCCGCCCCAGTAGGGCGACCCCCTCGACACTCACGCCTCTAGCGTTTTTTCTTTCTTCGTGTACTGGCTCACGCAGTGCACGATGTACTTCGCTCTGCTCCAACCCTTTTTGTCCGCCATCCGGGACACCTCCCTGAAGAGGTCATTCGGAATCGAAAGAAGGAGCTTTCTTTTGTGGCCCTTTGGTTGCCTAGAATGGGAGGCCATCGTCTTCCTCCGCCTCCGCTTCGGGCTCAGGGGCCTCGTCACGCGGACGATCCAACTCTAGCCGGAAGTTCTTGTAGGGCATACCCGCCTTAGAGACGTTCTCCCACATGGCCACACGGAGCACTGGCATCTGGCCAGTCTTTGCGCGTTCGACCATGGCCTTCAAGAACTCTCTGGTGAATTCAATCTTGCCGACCTCACTTGGGTGCTTGTCCGTCTTCGCATACTTATTCTTAAATACTGCGAAGTCGAGCTTTGGGGCGTTCGTGTAGTCCATCGTTAATTCTCCTCTGCTTTCGCATCGTCGAGTTTAAGTGCCAAGGTTCCTACGTCCTTCAATTGCTTGATCAGTCGGGCCGCGCCCTCTTGATCTTTCTTCTTAATGGCCGTCCTAATAAGGGTTGCCGTCTCCTCGTCCGGGCTCCAACCACGCTCGTGCAAGTCATTGGCCGTAGCCCTGAGGTCTGCAACGAAATCAAGCTCCGGCTCGTCCACCACCTCAACCACCGGCTTCGGGGCCTCCTTGGGCTTGGACTTCCGCTTCGGCTTCTTGGGCGGCTCAGGGGCCTCCTCACGAGGGAGTGCGTCCCCACTATATAAATAGTTAGCGAGACCGTAAAGACTGAAGCACTTCACGAGGCACCTTTGCTTCGCGTCACTGATTGCCCTGCTATCAGGGTTAGCCACGGACTTCATCTTGTAGTCCATTACTGGAAGCCACATGTCACGACTTACGTCCCCAATCTTCACGGAACAAGTGACCATTGCTGTGCCGCCGTTGTAGTACGTCACATCTCTTGTGACCCCTTGGTCGTCCGTGGTTCCATGCCACTTGACCTGTAGGTCTGGATAGTGCTCCATCATCAGTCGCCAAGCGTGCGACCAACTCAGGTAGGTCAGGCCCATCTTTTCTTCGGTGTACTCCGAACAGTCAATCTTGGACAAGGTTGCCCAAATCTCTCCTGCCGTTGGCTTAGCCATTAGATCTCTCCTCTGCTTGCCATTGTGAACAAAACTCCGATACATCGCACCAAGACTCACACCTCACATACCGACCGCCTCCGTCCACTACGGAAAAGGCTCCCGACTTTTGTCGGTTAATAAACCCTGCGGCCTCTTCGTAGGTGTCGAAAACCTTTGGTCTCCCCCTGCCTCCGATCACCTTATAGGCACCACGGGCCCACCTCTCTTCGTTTGAACAGGGCATGGTGGCTTCCATTGTGTGCACCGCAACCCTCTGACGCACAAACCTATCTCGCCTCTCTGTCGTCCAGAGTGGCACGGTGATGGGCACAATCATGGATTCTGGATAATTATTTTTCCCAACCCTGGAGCGCATCCAGTCACGACAGATCGCTACAATCGTCAAGCTCTTAGGCTCTCTGCCGTTTTGCTCCAGAAGCCATGCGTACATATTCAACTGTGCTTCCCAATCAGACTTCAACGCCTTCTGTGCAGTGAACACCGACGTAACCTTGTAGTCGGTGAGGTGCCCGTCTTTATCTAGGTCGATAGCCCCAGATATCGTTACGCCTTCGCACTCAGCGAACAGTCTCTGCTCAACGATCCCGTCTCCATACTTCTCTAGGGTGTTGTGCACGCTCGTACCCAACAACATCCACACCCTGTCACGCACATCTGCCGACAGCTTGTCTTCGTGCTCAGCGCGAAGCCTTGTGATCTGAGGCGGCTGAAGCAGTCCCGTCACACTGAAGTCTGCTTCACCCTTGGAGTACGAGTCATCCTCCATGGCCCTGACAAATGCCTCAGGTGCCCCGTACTGGTTAGTAAGCGTCACTCTGTTCTCCACACACCAAAGGTGTCGTTGTCCACCCTCCGGCAGGCAAACGTCCGGCCCCACTTTCTTCCATAGCGGTGACAAGCCGACCGCAGGGCTGACTCGTTGTTGCCATCGTCAGGCCAGATAAAAGACTGCCCAACCTCAAGCCCCTCCAGTAGCGGTGCAACCCTCACAGAGCGTGAGCTTTGTGCGGGGGGCAGGGGCACGTTGTCCCTGATCTCTCCGTAATTCATTGAACCCTCCAAATACCAATGCCGTAATCGGTTACACGAACACTAAACTTCTTGCCAAGTTTTTTTGATGACCTCCAAGCGTAGCTCCTCACGGCGGCGACCTTCTCCGCCGCCTCCATTCCAGTCATTGGAAGCTCAATGAGGCCGCCCACCCCTATCGTCTCAAGTGGCAGGTCGCCCCACTTCTTCTTGCGTCCGGGGTTCGGGGGTGGCGGACCCGCGTTCTCATAAACCCTGAACCTTCTCTCTTCAGACATCCACAACTACCTCCTTCTGTCAAGTTGCCAAACGGAGTGAACACGGTTATCGTGATGCCCGTCCAGCGAGGAAAACGATACTTGAATGTGATATGAAGCGCAAGTCCATCGACAAAGATCCGTGCTGTGTTACGATACTTGGTGAGCCGGCATCGAAAGCCAACTCCCGCAGGCTTGTCACGGTTAAGGGCCGCGCCATGTTTATTAAGTCAAAGAAAGCTCTTAACTACAAGAGGGGCTTTGAGTTACAGTGCCCCGTTCGTGAGCCTTTGTACGAAAAGGGACAGGATCTGGCCGTAGCTATGAAGATCTACTATAAAACTAGAAGACCAGATCTTGATGAGTCTCTAATATTAGATTTACTAGAGGGTTTTGTTTATCAGAATGATAGACAAGTAAAGCTAAAGCATATTGTTTGGGGTTTAGATAAAGAGAACCCTAGAACAGAGATAGTAATATCTACTATAGACAATAAAGATTTGGTGATTAGTACTTTGTTGGAGAGGGTTGGAGGAGAGGATGGAAGTATCAAGTGAGATAAAGGCTTTAGGGTCTAGTCTCAGGATTGGTCAGCACAAGAGGGTATGCCCTGAGTGCAAGGGCACCCGAACAAAGAACAAGAAAGACAGGCCACTTTCCATCAAGGTGGACCCTGACGGTGTGCAGTACAGGTGCCATCACTGTGGCACGGAGGGGGGATGGATGCACAAAGAAAAAACACACGATTTCAGGTACGTCGATACGGAGCCAATCATGAAGACAAAGCCGATTGTTGTAGAGAAGAAGAAGGTCAACGAGTCTGCGTTGGCATACCTCAGGAACAGGAAGATCTCGGACGAAGTTATTGAGAAGTACACGGTGTGCTCTGAGTACAGGTTCAATGGCACGGTCACCCCTGCTGTTGGTTTTCTGTACACCAAGGGCGACACGATTGAAGCCGCGAAGTGGAGAAGCGCGGACGACAAGAAGCAGTTTTCGCAAGAAAATGTTTGTACAGATTTCTTTAATCTGGACAGCTACGTTGACGGCAACGACATCCTGATCTGCGAAGGCGAGATGGACGCCTTGGCTTGGATGAGTGCCGACATTCCTGACAACCTGACCGTCCTGTCTATCCCAAACGGCGCACCGGCTGGGGTCAAGGATGGCAAGATCGACCCAAAAGACGACAAGAAGTTTGGGTACATCTGGAGGGCAGAGAAGCAACTAGCCACAGCGGGGCGAATCCTTCTTAATACGGACAACGATGGCCCCGGCAACGCCTTGCAAAAGGAGATCATACGCCGCATTGGTGGATCTAAAGCGTGGGTCATATCTCTAGGTGAGTACAAGGATGCGGCAGAAGCGAACGCTGACGCAGGCCCATCGTTTCTGGAGAACGCATTAGACAGCGCGACCGTGCTACCGATCATCGGTGTGCATACGGTGAACGACATCTTCGATTCGGTCGTGAACCTGTACGAACAGGGACAGGTCAAGGGTGCCTCCACTGGTCTCGCCTCCTTGGATGAGTACATGCAAGTACCCGCCGGCATGCTCACGATAGTCACGGGGTTTCCTGCTTCTGGTAAGTCGGATCTCATTGATCAGATTTGTGTGAACCTGGCCAAGAGTCATAACTGGAAAACTGTTTTTTGTAGCTTTGAGAAGCCTGCCAACTACCACTACGCGCAGCTCGCACAAAAGGTGGTGGACCGCCCATTCTTCATGGATAAGAGCGTCAACCGAATGACGCAGGAAGAAATGGAATTCGCTAGGCAAGTCATGGAAGACTCCTTCGTGTTCATGGATAGCCGTGGTGGTGGGGCTATGGACATTGACAGCATCCTCAGCAAGGCCTCTGAATGCGTTCTAAGGTACGGCAGTCGCATACTGGTCATCGACCCCTACAACTACATCGACATGGGCTCAGGGCGCGAGACAGACGCCATCAGCCAGATGCTCACAAAGATTCAGCAGTGGGCCAAGAACCACGATGCCCACGTTTTCTTTATCGCCCACCCAGCCAAGCTCTCCAGTGAGCGCAGGAGTGGGAAGAAGGTTGTTGTTACCGGACTGGATATCAGCGGCTCCCACACATGGTTCAGTAAGGCCGACATTGGCCTCACGGTATGGAGGCACCCTAAGGACGAGGAGCCACCTGAGGCTCATGTTTGGAAGGCTCGTTGGAATTGGGTCGGCAAAAACGGATCATGCCCCCTACACTACGATGTGAACAGTGGTCGGTGGCACGACTTCAGCCCCGCCTTCGACGACTACGATTGGGATTTTTAAAAGAATTAAAATTAAAACTGGGGGCCAAAAATATTTTTATCCAAGTCCAGCAGGAGTCACTCCCCGTGGAGAAAGTCGATCCAGCCACTGGTCGTGATGAACGCGGGCGTACCCTCCCCCGCCCATGCACCTAGCTGATTGAAGTCAAAGAACTCAACAGCCTCCTCCTTCGTCATGCCGTCGTCCACGAGCCTTTGCAGGACCCTCTCTTTGTCGTAAACAATGACAGGCTCCATGCCGTGACGCTCTAGTACTCCCGCCACACAGCTATCGTAGCCATCCAATATGCGTGCCTTGCTGTCGGGGCCTAGATGTTTACGAATCCTCCTCATATGGTTGTTCACAGTACCTCCTTACGGTGTCAGAAGAGAGTCAAGCAACATAGAGATGATTGCTAGGCTCACGATAAGATCTAGTGATTGAACAACAAGAACCAAAACAGCGGCAACGCAAACCCAGAAAAATAGCCGTTCAAAAGTATTTTTGTTCACTGAGCAGCCTCCCCTGTGTACCCTGCCATCAGTGACTTATAGCTGAAGTTCTTACCAAGAGCTTCCTTGATTCCGATTTGCTTCGGCTCAAAGCCAAGGACCCCACCTTCTGGGTGCCTGTAATAGCAGACAGAGCTGACAGTAGCCTTGCCGTACACAAACATCTTTCCGGTTTTTGTTAAGCGCCACATCCCAGACGAGCGCTTGTCCTGCTCGGGATCTTTAGGCATGCGCTCCATCAATCCCCAATACCTGAGTTTCGCGTAGTCCCCGCCACCGTTAATTGCACCTGAAGAGGGGATGTGGTGGTGCCACCGCGAACCATTGTGGGACTCCGAAGGCAACTGTTCGTGTCGCATGGAGTTTCTTTTGTTGTCCATGTATGCAAGCCAACACAGAACCCTGACGTACGAGCCCAGCTTGTAGGCGTAAACTTTACTCCTGCCCCCACAGAGGGCGCACTTGGAAACAGGTTGCCTCGACAACTCCCTAAGCTCTTCTAGGTCAAGGGTTTCAAGCGAATCACTCATAGTCGGCTCCTTGACCACATCGAATATAGATGTCTGTCTTGGGTCATTAAGCGCATCCTCCATCCACTCGGTCATTTCCTGCCCCCTCCTGGTGTAAGTTTAAAACCAAAAATATTTCTTACCGGCTGCGTGCTCGAACTTCCGCCGTTCTTGACTAGCCGTGCACCAATCAATATTATTGGTACCATGCTACGATCCTCCTCTCTCGTAGTGTGTGTGCAAAAAGAGAACGATTCCTCCTCGTTCCGCCCCTTGGCTAGTTAGTCAGGCTCCGACTCGCTACCCAAGGGGTTTTTTGTTTGCCCAAACAAAGACAATACGTCGACCCACTCGTCGGCTGGGGCTTCGTAATGTTGCTTGGTTTCCGGGTCAAACTTGCAGATGGTGGGCAGAATCGAAGAGAGCCGTGCCTCGGGCTTGGCCAACATGATCCTGTACCCATGCCCCACAATGAAGCACGCACCCCCATCTCCCACGACTTCATCGGCTTTTTTGTTAAGCCGCCTAGACTCTCTCCAGTCCTGCGTGGAGTCGGTGTCGGTGTAGAGAACTAAACCAGTACCCAAGCCGTCGTTATGGTTTTCGGTAACGGCCACCGCGCCCACCCTATCCGGCCTGTCGTCGATGGTCCCGGCACCATTTAACCAGTCACAAGAAAAGCGTACACATTCGTAGGGTCGCTTGTCGTAGATGCCACACCCGTCATCGGTCAAATGCTCACACTGGACCCCGGCAGGCTTGTTCAGCTCGTGGACATAAAGTGCTGTGCAACAAGATGTGCATGGGCCACAACTGCGAAACCTGCTCATGGCCTATCCTTTAGCTCGTTTAAGTATTTCTGTATTCGTTCAAGTAGTTGATCCAAGGAGTCGATTCGGGTCATAAGTTTTTCCACCCGATCTTTCATGTCTTGGTTGTCCATCAGTTTATTCCCCCCTCGCCAAACGATTTCTCAAGATGCCTTTTTTCTGAGTCTTCTTGCATCTTTGCAAAGGCTTTTTCGATCTCGCTGTCCTCGTCGAACAACTCAACGAGTCTTGGCATGATGTCATAGAACTCCTCCAAGAATGGCAGAACAGCGTCTGTCCAAAAATTTTCTTCTTGCTCACTGGTGTATGCACTCCCTTGGGATTCCCCAAGTAGATTGCTTACGCCTTTGTCCAGTGAGACCCCAAGGTTGAAGACATCGGCCATGGCGTTGTACATCTTCGTGTAGTGCTCGGATCTCCAGCTATGTAAGGCGATAGCCCTCCTCGTCCGCTCTCTAGCGGCTTTCTCTCGCTCCTTCACAGCTACTCACTCCTTGAATTAGTGATGAATTTTTCCAAGATGGCAAAACGGTAGGCCTTCACGAACAAACGCTTGACCAAGATGTAGCCCACCCGCAACCAAGCAGACAACACTCGCAGCCAGGAAAATATATTTCTGTCTCTGGGTGTCGTCTGATCACTCTGACACCTTGCTCTAGGCATAGGCCCGTTACAAATCTCTGGCGAGTCCCAACAATCAAAAGTCATTGTGCATCCAGAGTTCCTACAGGCGTACAACTCCATGTACCCCGCCTTGGTCACCAGTACAGGGTCGTGCCCCCGCCTCATGGCATTTCGGATAGACCTCCGAACGAGTCGCCTTGCGCCTTTAGTCCTGACGCCGATATCCATGTCGGACATCTTTATTTCTCCTTGGGTTTAAAC
>JAAOEI010000841.1_pt1 | contig 11571 bp, 19 predicted proteins | sample 7059261 | NCBI WGS metagenome assembly JAAOEI01 (sample SAMN14008812, study PRJNA610033) | viral metagenome | isolation source: viral particles filtered from seawater | place: China: Hangzhou Bay, Yangshan Deep Water Harbour | collected 2017-10-31
TGCGTCTGATGTGGAGGGACTTGTTTCGTAGCTTGTGCCGGGATCAAAGCCGGGGCCAGAAGGCGCATTAAAGTCAGGGACATCAATCCCAGCAGCATCAAAGGCAGCTTCAACACTCTCAATATCTGGCGCGTTTGATGCCATACTGATAGCATCAGCGAGGCTTACGCCCCCACCAAACTGATACTGCGGGACCAAGGAGCCAATACCCTGCGGCATCATCGCCTGAGGCATTGCGGCGTTGCTCAGCGTTTCCATCGAATAGTTAAAATACTCGCGAGCGCCGGGGTTTCCTGCGGGCAGCGACGGGGCGCTCTGCATCTGCGCCATTGCAGATTGCGCTCCAAACATTCCGGGCGGTTGGCTAAAAGGTTGATTGTACATTAGTTTACCTTACAATGCTGATCGACTGCGTTAGCAACAACGGCATAGGAGCGGCGAGGTGACAGACCTTCTGCCCACTGAGCTTCAAAAAGCTATTGAAGCACTAAGACGCAACGACTTCAATAAAACAAATACTGCAAAAGAATTGGGGATACCCAGAAGTACCCTTAGGGATAGATTAGCCAGCGCCGAAAGACAAGGCGCAGATATCTGGGGGGCTTCATTTGACACTACTCAAGAGGCAAAGGGACACCAAGACCTTGAGGAGCTTAAAGAAAGAAGAAGGAAGGAGTGGCAAAGAAAAAAATCTTCTACTCCTGAAATTCTTAATGTGTCTGTTAGGCTCGACGGCCCTATTGGGCTTCTATTTATGGGTGATCCTCATGTTGATGACCCCGGCACTAACTTTCCTTTACTTGAAAGACACGTTGAAATCATTAACAGGACGCCTGCTTTATTTGCGGCAAACTTAGGCGACATCAGTAATAACTGGATTGGACGCCTTGCTTCACTTTACGAACACCAAGCGACTACTTCAGCGGAGGCTTGGCAGCTAACGGAATGGCTCGTCACGGCTGTTGACTGGCTCTACATCGTTGGCGGCAACCACGACCTATGGAGCGGAAGTGGAGACCCCATAAAGTGGATGGTGCAGAACAGCAACGCAGTCTACAGGGCGCATCAAGTCCGCATTGCCATGAATTTTCCCAACGGCAAGGAAGTCAGGGTGAATACCCGCCACGATTTCCCCGGTCATTCGATGTGGAACACGGTTCACGGCCTTGTGAAGGCGGCAACTATGGGCCACAGGGACCATATTCTTGCTGCCGGTCATAAGCACACATCCGGGTATGGGATGGTGAAAGACCCCCTTACCGGGCTAATTAGCCATGTTGTAAGATGTGCCGGGTACAAGGAGCTTGATGAGTATGCCGCCAAGCTGGGACTGTCAGATGTCAACATGTTTCCCAGTTCGGTTGCAATCATTGACCCGGAGTATGACGATAGCGACCCGAGACTAGTGACAATGTTCTTTGAGCCAGAGGCTGCTGCGGACTACCTGACATGGTTAAGAAAAAAGAGCAAATCCGCAAATACACCCTAGAAATCGAGGACGTAAACGGCACGGATGTCTACCATGCTGATGATTACTTTATCTCAGAAAACAACGACATCTTGACGGTTAAGGTCGGCAAGAAATCAATAAACTTTCCCACCGCCGGGTTACTCTCTTGGTCTGTTCAGGAAAATGAAAAACAGAATGTCGTGTCTCTCCGAAAGGGCGAGCAGAAAGGCCCCTCTGGATTATGTGGTCGAAATAGACGTTCCAGAAAACGAGATGACCATGACAATCCAGAGAAGGGGAATGCCAATGGCAAGCGAGGCGGACCTAAGAAGCCTCTCAGGGATGTTTCAAAAAACAAGAAAGTAAAAGCAAGTAGTGCTATAGTCCCAGCGAAAGAGGCTGAGTGACATGGCAAAGTCATCAAAAAAAGACGCTTGCTACAGCAAAGTAAAGGCAAGATATCGCGTATTCCCCAGTGCTTACGCATCCGGGGCTATTGCCAAATGCCGTAAGGTCGGGGCCAAGAACTGGGGCAACAAGGCCAAGAAAATGGCTGATGGTGGCTCCATGACCAAGGGATGCGGTGCTGTAAGGCCCAGCAGACGGAAGCCATACAAAGAGTTCTGATGGACGAGTTCGTGAATTTTTGGCCGATTGTATCGGGCGTTATTGTGGTTGCGGCTCTTGCTGTTGCATTCAGGGCCGAGATCACTGTGCGTGTCCGTGTTCTGGAAGAGAAAGTCTCTGCGCTTTTCCAGATCGTCAATGATCGAAAAGAATAATGGCTATCAACCGCACAAATATGTCCAAGCAACTCAAGAGCGGGGGCCGGGTTCGCAAGACCAAGAAGGGCGCTGCGCTCAAAAGGTGGTTCAAGGAAGAGTGGGTCGATGTCCGTACCGGAAAGCCCTGCGGTCGTCAGGAGGGGGAGAAGCGAGGAACGCCGTATTGCCGCCCCAAGAAGCGGGTCTCCTCAAAAACACCGAAGACGGCTGGGGAAATGAGCGCAAAAGAAAAGCGTTCGAGGATTAGGCAGAAGGCGAAACTGGGGCAACCGGCTGGTAAGCCCCGCAGAGTCGCCCCCCTGAGGAGAAAAAAGCGTGGCTAGTAGGGTAAGAGAGGCCGCTTGGCACCCAATTCCCATCAAAAAGAAGACTTCGATAGGGAATAGTGTCCGTTCACGGCCAAAAAACAAAAACAAACTTAGGAATTGGAAGAAATACAACGGTCAAGGGCGCTAATTGGGCCATTTTCCGTTTTTTCTCGGTCCAATCCAGAACCCTAGCGTGACAGATTAAGGAAGACCATCCCGGTTTCCTTCAGAAACTCCCGTTTCATAGTAGAAAAACGCAGGACCATAGCGGTTAACTCCGGGGAATACTGCATGGCCCGCATCTCTGCATGGTGAATCCACCACTCTCTGGGTTTCAGGTTCAGGTGTCCCGGCATGGGAACCTGACTCGCGGTCATGATGAGGATGCGACCGGCATTGCCGCAGACGGTATCTAGGAATTTACCGGCGTGTTCTTCCGGTATGTGTTCGGCTACCTCAATAGACCAGACCACATCGAATGGTTCCGGGAAGGCTACAGGAGCCTTGCAGAGGTCTATCAGAGCGATGTTTGGGGGTCCGAGTACCTCAGGGTCCACATCGATCCCAAACGCCTTAAAACCGGCTTTCTGGGCCGCTATGACCTGTCCTCCTACACCGCACCCCACATCTAGCAGGGTGCGGCATCCGAGGGTCTTCAGGAGGGACAGGGTGCCTACGTCAACATGGGTGACGTTGTGGTGTCCTCCAGCATAGATCGGGGTCTGGTAGCTCATTCGAGTGTCTTCAGTTCTGCGGCCAGTGATGCGTATCCTGCCATGTCGATGTAGTCGTCTTCGTTGAAGCTGCCGTGCTGTGTTCTGGCGACCTTCTGAAGGAGGTTAAGCATCGCGACATCGCTTTCGCTGATGGGGCCATTTCTGCCATGCAGATAGATATTCCAGTAGCGCGATATGTCTGCAAATAGGGCAGATGGGTTGCCGTGGGTTCCCTCTCGGTCTTGAGTAACCAAACGTAGTGCCCGCTCAAGGATTTCCTTGCGGATCATTTTGACTCCATTTTATGAGTTGGAAGTTTTCGAGTGGTATTGCTGCGACTGGTTCTACGTCTTGCCATTCACTAATGCCCCTACCTTTTAGCACAAGGTTTGGGAATGGTGAACCACTTTTTGTAAAAAAAATAATTTGACATATACTTATTTTAGTGTATGATGGTGGGGTAACCAATGGAGGGTTTCAAATGCGATATCAACAAGTAAATGGGTCGTGGCCCAAACAGCTTCCTCAACTCACGCACACTGAAGCTGAGCGGGCGGCAAGAAAGCTCTGGTCTCACTTTTATTCGCCCAAGTATGCGCCGCGAATCAGAGTTCGGCGTGTCTGGGTGTCTGCAAAGAATAGAGACAACCTCTACGGCGGCTGGCGACGGCTCGTTCACGACGTTAGTCACATGGTTAACAGGAGGAGGTATCCGTCCAAGCGCCCGCACGATCCGACGCAGGAGCGGCTTGAGCTTGAGATGACCCGCTACGTCCTTGAAAAAGACTGGCTCAACGGCTCTCTCAAGCCGAAAGAGCGGGTCAAGGAACCTAAGACTGCTCTGAGAGAGGCTCGCGCCCGCGCCAATTTGCGGAAAGCTGAGACACGCCTCAAGCGGGCGCAGACGTTGCACAAGAAATGGAAGAAGACGGTGGCTTACTACGACAAGAAGGCTGCTGCGGAATAGAGGCTGTGCTGTGATTATGGATGTCCAAGTTGTTTCGAGGGGACTGGGTCAGCATACCCGGATCATCCCAATACGCGGTTTGACATACGCGAAGATTAGTGTAACTTGGTTCTATCAATAATCCAGATCAGCACCGACGGTGAACGAGCCATTTGACACGAATAGCACTCCTATGGAGCGAGCCAATTTCGCAGAAAAGCATCTACGACGAGCGAGCCAGCATAAAGGACGAGCAATCTGTGTGAGCGAGTCTTTTGGAGGAGTCCCTTGAAGGCCAGAATCCACGTTAACCAGCACATCATTCGGTCGAACAGAAAATCCGGCCTCAAGGAACCTACCCTGACCATCAAGACCAGCAGGAAAAACATCAGGGCTAACAGCGTGAACATCGATGGCCCGTGCCAAATCGTCTACAGCCCGGAAAAGCCACTCTCCTGCGGAGCAACAGTCTGGATCGAAACAGACACAAGACACATCCAGCAAGTCGATCATCAAGAACCCCAATGGGATATGGATCGAGAGGTTTAGGAAGTCTTGGGCTTGGGTTCCGACTAGTGCTATAAAATAGGGATGTACGGCATTCGATCATTGCAGAATGGGGGCCCTCCCATTCCCCGGCCAAGACCGGAGGAGCGGGCAAGGGAGTCTCTTGCTGACTACAAACAGACCCCGAAAGAGCAGCGGTTCTTCTCGCGGCAAGATGCCGAGACCCAAGCCCTGATTGACTCTCTCCTTGCGGAACAGCAGCGAGGCCCGGAAGAGACAGAGCTTGACATGATTATCAGGCAGCAGAACGAACAGTTTCCAGACCCGCTCGCAGTCTTGGGCTATGAAACCGGCAACATCTACGGAAAGCCCGTAGGAACGGTCAACACAAATTTGTCGGGCAGAGCGGAGACTAGGCCGGGGGTTCTGAGAGGGCTCATCGAAAAGTCTGAATTTCTGCCGAAACAGTTTGTGCCGCCCTCTGATGAACTTTCTGCATATGTACAGACCGGAGCAAAAAAACCAGATAAATCAGGCCACTTCTACGATAACATCGAAGGCATAACGCCCGAGGGGATGGATACGATCCTTCACGAAGCCCGCCATCTCGCCATCCAAAACCCCGTAATGCAGGAGATTCTACAGAAGAACGGGGTCGGTGAAGAACCATTCGTCAGGGTTCTGGACTACCTGAGGGCGAAGGAAATCGGCGACGAAGAGAATGCCAAAGCAGCAGAAAAATATCTTCGTGATAAATACGCCGAAAGCCCCCTTACTTTCTACAAAGAAAACAAACCGGTTTTCGATGCAGTTGAACAAGCCGCGAAGCAGTCCCTCGATTACATGAAACACTTACGCGAGCAGTCTGAAGACAACTCGGGTGAATAACCCAGACAAATTCCCATTTTCTCAGGATTATCGGTAGGGAATACCCGAATCTCGATTTTTCGTAGGATTATGGGTGGGGGATACGCTACGCGAAACCCGGTGTGTCAAGCCCCCAGAGGGGGGTTCCCGACTTTTTTTTCGCCCCGACCCGACGGGTCCTAGGGGACCAAGGGACCCGCGTCCCCCAGTCCCCCGGCCCGTGGGTTAGGCTGGCTGTCGCAAGATGCAGAGTTCGATCGTTCCGCAACGTAGGAAGACTGACCAAAAGCGCCCTCGCGTGAATTGGAAGTCAAAGCGGGGCGCGGATGCGTCTGGGCGACGGTTGACGTGCAACGTGACATGTCTCATCTAGTTCACCTTCGCACGCAAGGTCTCGGCCTCGCTGCGGAAGCCACGCTCGACTGAGCCGACACCGGGCACGACGTGAGAGCCGTGGGGCAGGTCGCGTAGGTCCGGCTCGTATGTTTTCGCGGTTGCTTCTGCCGCCCTTAGGTCCGCTTCAAGTTGGGCGAGACGGTCGCGGATGTTGCGCGGCGAGTCGGCGATCAGACCACGGGTGATGGCCTCGATGTCGCGGCGAGCCTGAGATGCGGCAGCCTTTGCGACCAGCCACTCGCGGGCTGTGGAACCGATGCGGGTGGACAGCTTGAATTTGAATACTTTCATGACGTTTCCTTTCGTGGGGTGTTGGGGGCAGACACCACGCCCGCCCCCGGTTGTGGATTAGACCGATGCAAGCTCAGCAGCGGCATCCCGCAGAGCGCGCACGACGCCGTCAAGGGTTGAGCTAGTTTCGCTAATTTCCGCACTGCCCTCGTCGAGATCGGAGCGGAGGTCGTCGAGATCGGAGCGAAGGTCGTTGAGATCAGAGCGCAGATCGTAGAGATCAGAGCGAAGATCGTCGAGACCAGAGCGAAGATCAGAGTCTTCGCCTTTGACCGCAAAATTTACCAGCGTCATTACAGCTTCTTTTAGTTCGGTGTTGCGCCTAGCGACCGCTTGTAGTTCGGTGTTGCGCCTTTCGAGGATCGCCTTATCGCGTTCCAGATCGTTCATCTTGTCGTTCATCTTACATGTCCTTTCTTTATCTCAACGGCCATCGTTAAGATGTGCACATCTTAATGCCCGGAGCCGATGGTCGTCCACTACTTTTCACGCACCGCCACCACTTTTCCTCCCGGTGTTGCATCTGGGCAACAATCGAATACAAGGCCCATTTCAGGCCCGTGAGCGCGATCTTGGCTGTTCTGGAGGTCTGGCACCGGCCCGGAGAAGAAACCATCCAGAGGCCAGTTCCCGGCCCCCAGAGACCTATGCCCGGCCCCATGCCCATACCGGCCACCATAAACCCGACCCGACTAGGCCCCGACCCGACTAGGCCCCGACCGCCCCGACCCCATAGGCCCCGACCCGACCGACCCGACCGCACAAAAAAAAGGGCCGCACAAGGCGACCCCTTCCCCGACTATGTCGGCCCGACTAGTACCAACTAATCAACAGATATCCCGCGTTGCCATAGGCGCGGAATGCGCGCTCTAGGTCGAACACTTCGCGCCGGTCGAGTCGGTCGCTTTCGTCCATAGGATTGTCTTGCAACCATGCCGCAATAGAGTCGGCGGCCCCTACCAGCGCGCCGGGGTCGCTTTGATCGGCGTACAGGTCCAGACCCGACACCTTGCTAACAAAGTCCGCATAAACCTTGCCGCGAAACGAACCATTGCCACCCGAAAACATCCCACCGCACAACGCAAGCGGTGGGTCGAAGTGAACCGGCTCGGCGGTCTCTCCGGGGCCGCACATCTTCACAAAGAAATTATCAAGTCCCATCTTTCCCTCCGGGGTTATGGGGAGGGCGCCATGCCCTCCCCGTTTGCACCTAAGCCGCGCGGGGCATGTTTTGCAGCACCAGCACCCAGTCCGCTGCCCGGTCTTGACGGCCCTCGGCGAGCGCCAAGCTGTCCTGAGACCGGCCCCGGCGGACGGTAGGCATGTCCGCTACGTTATCGCGCGGCGTTGACCACGCCGTGACGGCGGACACCAACGCCCACAAGGTTTGGCCCCGGTCTTTGCTTTCCTGATCGAACCCGGCCATGAGCAATTCTAATTCGTTGCGCGGTGTACGCTCGGACACGGGCCGCTTGTCCTCGACCTTATGCTCTTTGACCTTGAGTTCTTTGAGCAATTCGCGGGCCTGCGTTGCGGTGATGCGCGTTTCGGCCCAGCGCCGAATAATCTCGGCCTGTTCCTGAGCTTCAGCAAGCGCAACCTCGACTTGCTGGGGCGTGACGCGGAACAGGTTGTCTTCAGCGTAGCGAGTGTGCTTGGCCCGGAACGCCTCCACTTGCGAGTGGAACACCATACCGTTATCGCAAAAGCGGTCGAACATGGACACGCCAATGCTAGTCCCAGTGGAGCCGTCATAGCTAGTCCGCAAGAATAGCTCAAGATCGACGCGGGTTGCGTGATACTTTCCGGGCTGGCGGATTTCAAAGCCGTGGTCCGCAAGAATGTAGCGGGTACCCCAGCGACCGCCAAAGCGACCGCCCTGTACCGGCTTAATATCTAACTGGCCGTTATAGCCTGCGCCCCTGATAGCGTCTGTCACGACATCATGCGCGGTAGCGTTTTGCAGCACGTGATATGTCGGCGACACGACGCCGACGCATTTCGCGCCGTCATACAGGCCAACATGGGCCGCTTCGTTGCCAGCGGCGTCAAACAATTGGCGACGATCGACTGGTGCGAGAAACCGGGCTAGAGCCGGGTCAACGGTAACCTCAGTAGCGCGGACGGCCCAAGGCGATAGGTTCACAATGTTGTTCATTTTGATATCCCTTCATATGCGGGCGAAATTGCCCACCGCCAGTATATATTTCTCCACACAAGAAACAACATATTTTCCACAGAAAATAACACGGGGACGTTCACCTTTTGTTCCGCCCGGCTATGTTCACCCTTTGTTCCAGCGGGGACGATTCCCGTCCGCCCTGCCCGTCCGCCCGGCCTGCCCCGGCGTGCCCGCCCGGCCCAATACCCTATGCCGACCCCGACTCCGACCCCGACTCCGACCCCGACTAAAAAAAAGGGGCCCGACTAAGCGAGGCCCCGACTCCCGACTATTTGCTCCCGACTACTTTAGGGGTTCATCGCGCCCGTCAATGCGGCGATAGTTTACCGGATCTTCCGTTGGCTCAACGTCAATACCCTCTGGTATTGTCCAAACCATAAATCGGGCAAGCGCACTTTCTCGCGCTTCCTCCTCCGTCGCGAAAACTTGGGCGTTACCCTTACGCTCTCCACCCTTAAATAAAAACATCGGCTTATATCCCATTATTTCACCCTTTCAATAATGACGTTTACCTTGCTCGCCGGATCATAACAGGCCATGCAATCGCGGCATTTTTGACCCGTGCAATTCTCGCCGGGAGTCGGCTTGCTGACGTTATTAAACGTCTTATCAAACCATTGGGGCGCCTTGGTCATAACCTTATCAACGAGCGGGTTGGAATAAACTAGGATAAGATTGTCCGGCTTGCCGTGTTCGTCGCAATACTGGCGGATCAATTGATGGCGCTTAGTCCACCAAGAAAAACGCGCTTGCGGATTCTCGCGGATGATCCGCATGACATTGGCGACATATGCCGAATTGACTATCTCGCCGTGCCCGGAAATACGGACATATTCGCCGGGCTGAAATGTTTTCCGGCCCTTGCCAGTAAGCCGCACTGGCTCGCCGGGATTCCATACTTGCGACAGCGCGTCACTGTTACGCTGCAAAGCAGGAACAGTGTTGGCGCGGTAGGCCTTTAACATTTCATGGGAATAGCAAGAGCGACAGATAACATTGTCTGCAGCGTTCTCGTACATCTTGAGGCAAAACGGATTGCTCCGCGTGTTGCTATTGATTGCCCGGAAGCCTTCTAACTTGCCAGTCATGGTTGATACATGAACGTCCATTGATTAATCCCTCCAAGGATTTAAGACGCCCGATTATCCCATGCGGGCAATGCACTAACAATAACTATTTTTGCCTTAGTTTGTTCACCCTTTGTTCCCCTACTCTACCCACGGTAGATAAAACACCGCGCCAAGAGCCATCCCCGCCATAGTTCCTCAACCACCAGTACCCATACGGAGGTCCGTACAGTGTCCGTACACACCCCGACCCCGACAGAACCCGACCCCGACCCCCGACTAAAACCGGCATCCCGACCCCGACCAAAGCCCCCGACCCCGACTCCCGACACCGGGGGCAAGGTGTACCCCCGACCCCCGACAACCCAAGCAATTCAGCCATTCCCGACCCGACTAGGTCAGCAGGACTGACTGTTGTTTCACGTGAAACATTGGGGGAGAGAGGGAGAGAGAGGGGGGAAGTGCTATTCCTCAGGCACTCCTCAACCATTCCTCAGTCATCCCATCGGGTGTTATACCGGGCATTCCTTCGGTGTTGTTTCATTGCTTAGGAACACTTCTAGGTCTGTTCTTGGGTGGGTGTCTTTGGGGGGTGTGTTGGGTAGATGTCTACAGGCTGTACCGTGCAGAGTTTGGGGGTATTGCGGCCTTTTGGGGGGGCCTTCTGGTGGCCCGCTCGCATCCCTTCTCACTACCTCTCAGGGGGTAGATGCCCCTCCATCTTCTGGTCAGGGGCACCCCATCTTCTCATCTGTTAACTTTTGTAAACATGGGTCTTCAGGATCGGCGCGTTTCTGCGCCTTCAGTAACCCGAAAGTTAAGTCCATAGAGGGCCATTAGTATAGCAAACTAGGCTCTTATGTTAAGGATTAATCGCCTGTTGTTAAGCAAATTGGTCGGTCATGGCTTGCCCGCCAGTCCGCAGTAGCCGACCGGGAGCCAGTTCCCCGCCCCATCGGATTCGGCGTCACCCCTCTCTACGCGCCACGCCATGCACTCGGAGGCGATGCAGTTGGCCCCGTTGTAGGTGACCGCTCTGTACGGGTCGCGATTTGCCGGTCCCTGCCACGGGCACCACTTGGTCTTGGCTTCATCCTCGGTGTTCATGGTTTCACCACCCATACAGCGGCAGCCCGGCCCGATTGAGTCTTCCGGGTTTTGCCTGTGATCTCGATTCGATCTTGCAGTTGCAATTCGCGGCGGCGCGGGCGCACGGTGTTTCCGGGTAGGTTTAGGGCTATTCCGATTTCTTCATCGGTCGCGCCATTCTCCCCAAGCGCCTTCAAAAGCCCGTAGACCTGCTCACGTAAAGACTTGCTCGGCTCTTTGATTTGATTCGCAGCTTGAAGTGAGGTTTTGCTGTGCCGTTGGTAAGGCGGGTGTCCGCCGAATAGGTGATCTGTCATGGTTTCTCCTTTCCTACGTCGCCATCAAGTGCTTCGTCCCACGCCTTTTTTGCGACTGCCATAGCTCGCTCGTGGCCGTGCGAAGTCTTGACCATCTTTGTTTCGCTTTTGTCTTTCCTCTGCATCTAGCTTATCCCGCACCTGAATTGCAGTTAGGTTCGACCTTTCTCTAGCTAACCCATACTCAAGAATCTCAATCCTGCGATCAGCCTCCTCCTGAGTCAGCTTGCCAGCTTGCACGAATTTCGGGTAGCCGCGCTTCCTAACGTCAAGCTCCCTCTCGTACTCGCCGACAAGCTCCTCAAGAGTTACAGGCGGGGTGTTGCTTTTCATGCCGTATGGCTCGCTCTGGAATGCTGCTTTTCGGCCAGATTGACTCGCTCTGTCATGGTGCTTTTTGCTATCAGTGGCTCGCTCTGGAATGATGCTTTTCGCGGTGACTGACTCGCTCTGCGATAGTGCTTTTCGACGTTGATGACTCGCTCTCTCGTTATGCTTTTCGGCGCGCGTGACTCGCTCGACGATCATGCTTTTCGAGGATCATGGCTCGCTCATAGTCCGTGCTGACATGCACTTGAGACTAATGCATTAGATGGCACTGACATTCGTGTAGTCAAGTATAATCTCTGTGTGAGACAAGCACCGTGCTG
>JAAOEI010000842.1_pt1 | contig 11571 bp, 10 predicted proteins | sample 7059261 | NCBI WGS metagenome assembly JAAOEI01 (sample SAMN14008812, study PRJNA610033) | viral metagenome | isolation source: viral particles filtered from seawater | place: China: Hangzhou Bay, Yangshan Deep Water Harbour | collected 2017-10-31
GAAATATCCAATCCAGCCGTACAATATGAACGCGATTGCCAATGATCACCTGTTGAAGATAAAGCTGTATCTGCGTATAAATCTGAACCTATACCTATACTACCTTCTTTGTTTATATGCATATTTGCAATAACTGTATCTGAACCTCCAACTTGAAAAATAAGTTCCGGAGCATTGAGACGTATCTGATCACTATCAGTTTCACCTTTATGTCTTAATAATAATTCGGATGCACCATTTGTATCCGTTGTATCATGTGTTCTTCTTTCTATAGTACAAAGAGAAGCAAAATTATCAGCGTATGTTCCCCCAAATGAAATTTTTTTATTATAATCATTGGATATACTATTATCAGAAGGACCTAAAAATATTTGTTCAGCTGCCATATAACCACCTATTAATGTATTACCTATGAGTGTATTTGTCAATAAAAAGTCATAAAATCTAACTTCACCTGTTCCATATGGATTACCAGAAACAACTAAAGAACCATTTGTTATAGTACACGATGTTAAAATAGTATCGCCATATGTAGGTGTATTAGAAGACATCCAATCATTCCTAACCCCATTTTGGTACCACGCGTTACCACTATAATCCATAACTGAAAATCCACCATCATCAAGATCCTGAGCAATTATTCTATCATTGGAACTGTTTAGTTTGAACGAATGACCCATACACCCTCTTTTTATTGAACCGAATAAAGGTGATAAACTTTTTTTCCAATAACCGATAGTTGAATTATATTCGAATAGTTCAATTTTACCCATGTATAATGCATTTTGTGTTCCAATCATGGAAAATGAAGGTGAACCCGCTACTACACGCAAACCGTCGTCTGATATGTCAACCATAAAACCCATTCGAGGCATGGACCACGCTTCTTTCCAATAATTTGTTGTACCATTTGTAGGTGAGTAAGTAAAATCAACTTTATGTACACCCGCGTCACCATGTAAAGTTTGTCCTACTAAATTGTTTGATGTTAACCAAGATTGTGTATTGGTTAAACCACCTTTGTATACTTGTACGAAACCTAACTGACCTACAACAGCCATATCAACATCATCTACACCAACACTGTTGTAAGATATATCGTTTGGTGAACCTGTATGATTTGAATTGCTACTTGTAACTGAAGAGAGGTCTGTACCCGGTGCACCTATTGCAATGAAATCACCATAAAGAGACAATGCTACTGAGAATCCGTAATTGTTGTATTGTGAATATACAGAAACATTACCTGTTGAGTTTACTGATGTAGCACATGTTATGTTACTTGTTATTGTATTTTCTGTGTGTAACCATGTTTGTGTCCATTGACTATTTTTAAGCTCATAAATACACGCTGTATTTATACCGGGTGCACCTATAGCAACTCTATCACCGAGATCTGCTGATAATGATACACTATATCCAAAATTATTACTTGACGTTGATATGGGACAGTTTATTACATTACTATAGTTATTCCAGCCAGAACCAGTCCAATCATATATGTATACTTTACCTATATTTGGAGCACCTATAGCAATCCGCGTTCCATCATAGTTCATTGATATTGATTGTCCAAAATTAGAGTTGGACGTGCCGTTTATGGTTATTGCAGACGACCACGAATTTCCTGTGTTATTAGGACCAGGTGGTGTATACGTAAAAATACTAACTGAACCTGTTCCCGAATTTGTGTAAGCGTTAGATATTGCTACTATATTTGATTCAAAATTCATTGATAATGCAGATGCACCATAACCAGAAAGCGTGGGTCTGGAAATAGTATAACTCATTTAGTATTTATACATATTTAATTATTTTGTTAATCTATTCGTACAATTGATTCTCTTCTTTCATTAACTACAATTGTACCTTTTGTGCTTAATGAGCGACATTTAATCGTATCTGCTAATATTTCTCCACTGGCTGGTACGGTCAACTTTTTAGCTATATACAGTTCATCATTAAAATATGCATTACCTCTTAATACGAGAACGTCACCACCTGAAGTTGAATTAACAACACTAAACACTTCACCTACATCGAGTGTATGTGTAGGCGCCGTATTTGCAATACCAACCTTTTTAGACGTGACGAACGAGGTATCATAATCGGCACCCGTGAATTGTACGACGTTAGATGTTGAGTTACTGACTTCCACGACCTGATCTAAACTAATATTACCAGAACCTGGTTGCCACTCTATATCACTTCCCGAACCATTTACAGTTAATACATAATTTGAAGCACCTCTAGATAATTTCTTAAGATTAGAACCCGAACCCGTACCAACGAGTAAATCACCTTGACTATACGAAGTAAATCCGGTACCACCATATGCGTTGGATAATGTACCACTGTTAATATTACTTGCGTTTAAGCTATTAATTGCACTCGCATCATCACTTATTAAAGTATTCACATTTAGTGTTGATCCGGTTATGGTATTTGAACCTTTAATAGGGCCATATACACCCGATGTAGTTATGGTATTTGAACCTTTAATAGGACCATATACACCCGATGTAGTTATGGTATTTGAACCTTTAATAGGGCCATATACACCCGATGTAGTTATGGTATTCGAACCGTATATAGGACCATATATACCCGATGTAGTTATGGTATTTGAACCTTTTATAGGACCATATATACCCCCTGATGAAGATGATATTACAGTAACACCTGAAACGTATGAACTGGCACTTACTCTTGGTGCACTAATCGTATCAGTTGTTGTGATTGTAGAAGCACTGACTGTATTTTGTCCGATTATACCTCCGTATATAGAAGATCCAACAAAATGTGGTGAGACTAAAGAAGAGGCGGAAATAGTACTCGCGGATATGGTATTTGAACCGTAAATAGCGCCATATGAACCAGCACCAAAATATGGTGGGGAGTTCGTATAAGGATTTTCAACTATAACTTGTTGTAAATTTTGTGATCCAACTATATTCGATAAAGTTCCTCCGTCGCCGTAGTATTGTATAGCATTCACGTTAGATACGAATATATCACCAGAACTATCTCGAGCAACTATATAATTTGATGTATTTGAAGTAGAAGCTTGAACACTCCACGTTCTTGCAGTGATACCGTTATATAATCCACCAAGTATATACGAACTATTAGAGAGTTGCGCGACTTGTGTACCTAAATCACTCGAAGATTTCCATTCTGGTAAACTGGTTGTAGTATTGGATGTTAAAACATACCCACCCGTACCTAAACTAAGTTTTGATAAAGTATTAGTAGCGGATGCTATTAGTATATCACCTTTGGCGTACGTAGTAATATTCGTACCACCTCTATTTACAGGTTGAACTTCATTTTCTAATGTATCTATTCTTGATGAATTACTCGACAAGTCTGTACTTATAGTACTTATTCTCGATGAATTACTTGCCAAATCAGTGTTTATAGTACTTATTCTCGATGAATTACTTGCCAAATCCGTGCTTATAGTACTTATTCTCGATGAATTACTTGCCAAGTCTGTTGTTAATTTATTTATTCTTGTTGAATTACTTGCCAAGTCTGTTGTTAATTTATTTATTCTCGATGAATTACTCGCTAAGTCTGTACTTAAAGTACTTATTCTTGTTGAATTACTTGCCAAGTCTGTACTTAAAGCAACACCATTGAGTGTTGTACCATCACCGTAAAATTTAGACGCAGTAACATTACCAGTGACTAAAACATTACCACTCGTAGTTAAAGAAGTTACACTGTTTTGGAAATCTATGGTATTGGTTGTTGTATTACCTATTGTCGTAACCGTTTGTAAAGTTGGTGTAGTTGCTGTATTTGATAAAAGACCACCGTCCCCGTAAAAAACGGATGCGGTTACATTACCCGTAACTAGAACGTTACCACTTGCAGTTAAAGAAGTTATACTATTTTGAAATTCTACGGTATCGGTTGTTACGTTACCTTTGTTTGTAGTTTGTTGTAAAGTAAATGCGGCACCGCTTACACCGGGTACGTTCGTAAGTTTACTTCCGTCACCTATAAAGTATCCGGACGTTGTTATTATATCACCCGTTGTCGTGTTCCCATTATCGGTAACATCCTGGAGTGTAGATGCTGCGGCTCCTTTATACTTTTGTATATTACGACCAGTATCACAACAAGGCATTCTTACAAATACAAGTGATTATTTTTAGGGTAAAATGAGGCATTTTCCTCGATTGAAATCATTGGGTTCTTCGGGTTTTTGCTTTGGAATTTTAAAACCACCTTGACGGTACACTTTGAGACGCTTGTTATACATGGCGTGACAAATCGACCATTGATCGAAAATATCGTAAATGTGGGGGTTATTCTTTTTACCATGTGTTTCACGCATGATTCGCCCTATAGATTGAACGATATCAGACTTAGGGGTCGCAAGTATAACCGTATCGAGTGAAGGTATATCGAGACCTTCGTGTGCCTGACTAAAGGTCGCAAAAATGATTTGTTTTTTACTCGATTCGGTTAACTCGGCTTCTTTCATACCTCCCATGTATAAACCAGACGTTTTCTTGAAACTTTGGTGGAGAACTTCACAGTGGTGGCGACGATCGCTTAAGACGAGAACTTGACGCGTTCCTTTAACAATATTTTTTATAAGGTTTAGTATGACGATGTTTCTTGCTCGATCTTCGGTAAGTTCGGTAATCATGGTTGCTAATGAAAGTTTACCGAAACGCGTACACGGTGGTGGATCTTGGAAACGTGGGCACGTATACTCTATTGGAAAAACTTCGACCTGTTGTTGATTTTCGCGTTCTACGGCAAAGAATGTTGGTCCCATGAACCAGTGTAAAACTTTCGTAAGTCCATCTTTACGTGTCGGTGTTGCTGAAAGACCAAAAACGTGTTTGGGACACATTTTGAATAGGGATTGGGAAAACACTTTTGCGCATATATGGTGTGCTTCGTCAACAATCAAAGTGCCTATCGTATCGAAATCGTTAAACGAGTACTCTTTTAACGAAAGTGATTGGAGCATGGCAATGACAAAATCACACTCCGTTTCCTTTTTGTCTTGTTGAACTATACCTATGGATGCACCGGGACAAAACTGTTGAATACGTTCACGCCACTGGTTTGCTAAGAATTCCTTGTGAACAACAATCATGGTTCGGTACCCGAGTTTACACGCTATGGCCAAGGATACGGTGGTTTTACCAAACCCGCACGGAAGTGAAAGAACGCCGTGTCCGGCTTTGAGTGCAGCCGCCAAAGCATCGTTTTGATGTGTTTCGTCACGTAATTTTCCATTAAACTTGGTCGATATTTTAACTGGTTCGGGGCGACGATCTTCTTTCGGTGGACCGATTTTTTGTTCGCCGTAAAATCGGGGAACGCATAAACCCGTTTTCGTTTTTCTGAATACCTTAAAGGGAGGCGGAGGAAATCCAAATTCCGTGTTTACGACGGCACGAACCGTAAGTTCGTTTTTGATTTCTTGTGTCTCACCTGTAAGATACCCTGAGCGTGTAAGACTCATTTCTTACTATTAGTTTTTATACTTTATATACTTCAAAACCCACGAGTACCCACTGTGTTCGTGAGCATTCCAAACACCATTAAACTGAATTTCTGCGTGAACTAAATCACCTTTTACGAGAGATTGAACGGGTTTATCACCGTCTACATTACACATGACGCGTCGGTACCTGAACGGAACTTTTACTTTTAGAACGTTACCTTCGAGTGGATCGTCGAGTTTATCGGGAAAAAGTATAACATCGGACTTGTTCGCGTGTAAAGCGAGTATATAGTCTTTTACTTTATCGGATACGGTTATTCTTATATATTTTTTTTCGTTGTATTCATACATGGGTTCGTATACGGTAGATTCAACCGAATATATCATGATAACCTATATAAAACTGTACCTTTTAAATAACATAATGTTAATTATAGATGTTTTGGGATGGGTGGGAGGTACACTCTTAACTTTAAATTTAATACCCCAAATATATAAAATTCGCGTGACTGAAAAAGTCGACGATATAAGTTCAACATTTATAATAGTAAACGTAACAGGTTTAATATTATATTCGGTTTATGGGTGGTACTATACTATATATCAAATTGCAGTGTCATCTTCCGTGAGTTTGTGTATTAGTTTATATCTCATGTATCTTAAACTCACATTTTAATCTTTTTTTGTGTATACGAGTATTAGTGTCATGAGTATAACAATGAATAGAACGTGTGTTATTAATATGGGTTGTAAAGGTGACCGCGTTTCGAAATTTTCGTTACAAAAAGTTCGACCAACTTCTATAGCAGCTTCTATACTAGAATATGGCGTTTTACGTTTAGACATCATACCACACAAAGCGACTTTGGAGCATTCGCCGTAAAATGGTACTTGTCCGTATAAACTTAAAACCCCTGAAGATTGTTCGAAAGACCATTTTCCATCGTGCCAATTTGTACCCCAAGCTATTCGAATATTCGACGGTTTTGGAACTTGTAATTGTTCGACAACTTTATTTTTAAGTGTTTCTGGATCACACGACAAAACCTTATCGGTAAGATTACATATAACACACGAAACTGTTTTATTATCACTTAATACGACGGGTTGAATATTAAATTCAGTTTCCATAATGTATTCCAAATCTGTTTTGGGTAAATATATAGGTATATCGTAATCTAATAATACGTTAATGCACCCGTACGTACTAGGACCTATTTTTTTCGATACATCTTCACCCCAGTTATTTTCTACGAGTTGAAGAGCTTTGCTGTTATCTACACACAAAACGAGAAGACCATCATTTATTTTGGTTTTGTTTGTAAACGTAGCTTCGTATGTATCTTTTTCGTAGTGTATTTTCTCGAGTTCTGTATTAAACATAAATTTTGCACCTTTTTCTAAGAGCGCATTTTGCATTTTATCTGACATTTCTCTCCCCGAAACTTTTTGAACGTATTGTTTAGACATACCAACGTGATCGAAACTTTTAACAAATTCAAAAGCGGACATTGTTTCCCAATCGACACCATCCATGATTAAAGGTAAAGCCTGGAGTAGTTTTTTACCGGTTTCTGATAATTCGCCAAGGGCATCACTGAGTGATACACTTTTATATTTATCAGGTTGTGCTAAAACTCTCACAGCGAGCGACGTTAATGTTAAATAATCTCTAAATTTGAGATATTTAAAAGTTGTAGTATACACGCGTGTATCTGCAGGTTGAAACATATCATCCCAAGATATACCCATTTCTTCGAATAAACTATTTGTGTTTACGAATGCGTTATTGAAAACTATTCTGTGGGCGTGTAAATCTCTTTTGTCACCTTTTGGTTCCCACCATGAACCGCCTACCGATTCTTTACGATCATATAGAATAACTTCGTGGTCTGTTGACCTGAGAAGTTCCCATGCGATTGACATACCCGTTGGTCCGGCGCCTATTATATGAACACGCATTTATAATAACACACGAAAAAATTATTTTTATTTAAAATATAAAATATCTTGAGTAAGATAATAAAATAGTAAAAGTAAGAACGTAAATAATGTTTGTGTGTCGAAATATTGTGTACCCATAAATAATATAAACAGGTTCAAAAGAATACCCATTGGAAACGGTTTTTCAGGGCCGTACTTTGTATAAAATCCATACGTCGCACTTCCAGAAAGGAGAAGTGCGTTAATAGCTGATGAGTACGATGGATTGTATAAAAACCAAGCGGTGTATAAAATTGCCGTGTACGATATAAATATAGATCGTCTAAAAAACTCTTTTGGAGAATCGACTATGCGTAACGGTTTCTTTTCAATGAGTCTCGATTCCCAGTGGGGTCCGAGTATGAGATAAGACATGTATAAAATTAGAAATATTTGCCACATCACTTTACTTTATTTATTCAAAGATTTATTTAAAGAATTATAATGTCATCTATAATAAGATGGTGGTGGCATGTCTCGCTAAAAATACACCCATACGAATATTACCACAAAGGCAAAAACAAAAGACGTGGAAGTTTGCGGCTGAGTTTTTATGGAAAAGGCAGTTCGAGAAGGATCAGGTTAAGTTTGGGAAATGGACAAAGGATCAACTCGTCGAGTTAGGACCAACGTTTATAAAGTTGGGACAAATTGCGTCGACACGCGCTGATTTATACCCCATCGAATTTATTAGTCAATTGGAATCTTTACAAGATAACGTACCACCTATCGATAAAGATTCTATAGAAAACATAATTAAGGATCACGTTGATTCTGAAGTTTTTTTGAGTTTTGATTACGAACCGTTTAAATCGGCAAGTATAGGTCAAGTACACAGGGCGGTTTTAAAAGATGGTCACGAGGTTGTCGTAAAACTCAAACGACCCGATATATACAACATAATGAAAAGAGATACGGATGACGTTAAGGATATCGTAAACTTCCTCGAGAAAGTGGGTGTTGATACGGGTGCAACTTCGGGGTACGTTCTAGACGAATCTATAGATTACCTTCTCGCCGAAACTGATTATAATAAGGAAATAGATAACGCCATAAAATTTCGTAAATCGTTTAAAAAGATAAAGTGGATTAAAGTACCAAAAGTTTACCGAGAATTGTCTAATAACGATATGATCGTAATGGAATACGTCGAATCAGAAAAACTCGCCGAGATAACGGATCCAAAAGTGAATGGTAAGAAAGTATGCGAAGCGCTCATAAACTCGTACGTGATTCAAACGATGGATTATGGGTTTTTCCATGCCGATCCACACCCAGGTAATTTGGGGTTTTCTAAGGAAGGTAAACTCGTATTTTACGATTTCGGGCTCGTTATTGAACTTACGGACGAGATAAAAGAAGGGTTCCAAAAGATGTTTTTATATATAATAAACAAGGATACGAAAGGTATAGTTGATACTTTGATAGATTTGAAAGTTATTTTACCAACGACGTCTGATACGTCGGATATAGAACTCTTTTTCAAAACAACTTTGAACTACCTCGAAACGCTCGACGGTAAGAATTTGAGAAACGATATCATGCAGGATGAGCTTTTAATGTCGTTAGCACAAAAGAAACCGTTTATTATACCTACATCTTTCATATACCTCGCGAAGGCGTTCTCGACTGTGGAAGGTACGTGTGTAAACTTGGACCCTAAATTTACATATTTCGATTACCTCGAACCCCTGATTAGAGATCAGGTTTCGGACGTGATAGATATAGGCGACATGTTTTCGACCTCTATGGAAATGCCTAATAGGATAAGGAATATAAGTACAGCTGTTCTCGGTTTGGAGAAATCGAGAGCATCTATGAAAAGAAGTATAGAACGATCTAGAATTGAGTCTAGGTACGTTCAGTATAGCATTTTGTCGGCTGTTTTTGCTGGTAATATGTTAGTTCACGATAACCAATCGGCTTTCGTACTACTTTCTTTATTGAGTTTAGACCTCGTTATTAGGGCTTCTCGTAAAAATCAATAGCGGTGGATTCCGGGGACGATGTAGACGAAGTAGCTTTTTCGGTAAAGAACTCCTTGTGTTTTTCGAACAAGTTTTTTGTTCTTTCAATCTCGTCTTTACCAATTTCCTTAACTTTCTCAGAAATGTTTTTGAGTTGTTCTTGTCTTTGTTTACGAAGTTTCTTTCCAAACTTCTTAAACTTTTTTTGTGTTGATGCAAAATTAGCTGAAACTGTTGATAATGAAAACATTTTATTTAATCTTACTCTTTACTGACATTTTTATCGAGCCCCAAAAGTTTCATTTTTTCCTCGAATTCTCGGCGCTCACCAATTGATTCAATGGGTGTACCGTTTGCTATAGCCTCTATTTCCGGTCCCGAAAGTTGGATCGAGTTCATTCTAAAGTCTACGAACGCTTTCATGGTAATGGGTACGAGTGGTTTTATGATTTCGTAAATGGCTTCGGCGTACTCCCTTATTTCCTTTTGTGCACCTGGTTCTAACCGGAGTCGTAGATAATGCATGAGATTGTGAAGATCTATTTTCCAGTAAAATTCGGTATATGTCGATTGTGTAAGTACACCTCGCGCTTGTTCTCTACATACTCCATCATCGAGAAGGTACTTATATATTTCAAAAGAGTTATCGAAATGTTTATTCATGGTGGTTGTACGATCACCATCGATATCAATTGTACCTTCGGAACCTTGGTGGTTTATTTTTGATTGACCACGTAAAGTATCGGGATTATAATATTCTTCTGGAACTATGGAATACCGTGCTGAGTACTCATTCACACTCGCCATTCTGTGTCGCATGTGCTGCCGTGCAATATATATGGGCATTTTCATGTGGAACTTGAATTCAACCATTTCGAACGGTGTGTTATGCCAATGTCGCATTAAATATCGAATAAGACCAGCATCACCTCGAGTTGTTTTCGTTCCGTCTCCGTAAGAGACGCGAGCGGCTTGAACAATTGCTGAATCGAGATCCTTTTGTGGCATGTGATCCACGAGCCTGACGAAACCATGATCGAGTACTTTTTTCTCCATTTAGTATAGGTACGAACACAATCTTTAAGATGTTATCCGATAGCGATATTCGTAAAAAGATAACGCAACTTCGTAAGAGTGAGGGTAAAATATATGCCCCGTTAAAATATTTCAGGGGGCTCAATACTCTTAAGAACGTTGAAACGCGATACAAAAAGATGTTAAAGCGTGATTATAAACCGTTCAAAACCGATAAGAACGTCCAAACGAAAACGTCGAGTTATACGTCAAAGTTTCGTAAAAAGTACCCCGGTGTAACGAAACTGAAAGATATTTCTAAAGTGACGGGTATACCTTTGAAAACACTAAAAACCGTGTACGATCGTGGTTTAGCCGCGTGGCGTACGGGACACCGACCGGGTGCTACTGCACAAGCGTGGGCGTATGCGCGGGTACACAGTTTCGTCATGAAAGGGAAGACGTACTATACGGCCGATAAGAATTTGAGGTAGATGTAAACGAATTAACTAGTTTAGACACTACGAGTGAAATAACTGGTACAGAGACGGCGTTACCCGCTAGTTTGTAAAGTGCACTATCCGACATTTTTGGAAATTTATATACGGAAGGGAACCCTTGTAAATTGAAACATTCTCTGGGTGTCAATTTACGAATACCGTGGGTATCTTTTATTATAGGTACATTGTGTCCACCGCTACCCATATTAGCGGTTAGGGTAGGACAGCAATTGCTTTTATTTTCTCTAATATAGTATCTTCTATACTGATAAATTACATTTTCACTTATATTTTTCTTTACATCCTTCTCGATTTGAGGGAACACTTTTAATTTATCCGTATAATAGTATTTATCGTCAATTTCTTTTTCAATGAAATCCGTGATACACTTTCTTTCAGGTATACCAAAATCAAAGTCGAACGCGTCGTACGCATTCTTATCCCTAAACCCTACGATATAAATACGTTCTCTATGTTGAGGTATTGGTGTAATTTTAGCCGTATCCAAAATCTTGTATTTGATCATATATCCACACTTTTCAAGAAACTCTTTTATAATCCTGAACGTGTTACCTTTATCGTGTGAAGTGAGATTTTTCACATTTTCGAGAATGATTGTTTCCGGTTT
>JAAOEI010000843.1_pt1 | contig 11570 bp, 10 predicted proteins | sample 7059261 | NCBI WGS metagenome assembly JAAOEI01 (sample SAMN14008812, study PRJNA610033) | viral metagenome | isolation source: viral particles filtered from seawater | place: China: Hangzhou Bay, Yangshan Deep Water Harbour | collected 2017-10-31
AATGGCTTTATTATCGGACTATTACGCGCCACGGATTCGGGTTCCCCAAATGCTTCAACGGGGGAAAACCCAAACCGTGGAATTGGCGATATATCGGGATGGTGGGATTATCACCCCATCATCGGCGACATATCAATTACTTGACGAGGATGGTTCGGAAATCATCACCACGTCAGTGGCCACCATCGTTTCGTCCAAATGTCAATACACCATAAACGCATCCACCCTACCCACCACCATGTCATTATCCGATGGATTTTATGAGCTTTGGGAGGTGGAAATCGATGGGGTGGATTATACGTTTCAACGTCCGGCATATTTATGTCGCCGTCCACTATACCCAGTCATTTCCGACATCGATTTAGAGTCCAGCTATAGCGATTTAGCGGATTTATTACCCGATGGATATACCGATGGATGGCAACGTTATATCGATGAAGCTTGGATTCGTATCGTGGAAAGGTTACGTCAACAAGGGAATCTTCCATATCTCATAACCGAACCCCAAGCGCTTCGAAGCGCACATTTAGAACTTTCATTGGCTCTTATATGGCGAAACATGCATTCGTCCCTGGGACAATCGAATGGTCGTTATCTGGATTTATACAACATCCATATAAAAAGTTACGAGTATGCGTGGAAATCCACATCCTTCCGCTATGATTTGGATGAGGATGGACGAAGCGACGATATAACCAAACGAAAAGCGGCGTTTCCCATGGTGGTGACATCGAACCCACCGAATCGATTCCATCGCTTGAAATATCGGCGGTTCTAATGTCCACGGTCCAATTATCCACCATTCGTTCCCGAATAGCCACGGCGATATCTTCCATCGCTGGGACGAAGCTAAGTCCATTACCCTATGAAGCATTCGGACGAACCACGAATTCCATCGCCCATAAAGCGTTTTCGGTGGGAATCGGAGGTTCGAATGCGGCGGATGATAGACAACGTTCCACCGAAGGGGCTATGATGTCGACGGATGTATTCGTGGCGATGGCTTATCGGATAAGACCATTGGCCCAGCTGGCAGATATAGACAACGCATTGAATTTTGAAAATGATATAATAAAGAAGGTTTTAGACCGAACAAACACCACATTATATCAGAACTTACATATCAAGCTTGTATCGTCCCAACGTCAATTAACCGATAGTGGGGAATACATGCTATCCACCCTTTCTTTTGAATCTTTACACTTTATACCTTTACAATAAGGAGAAACCACCATGGCAGAAAGTACCGTTGTCGCCGTCCCCAGGGATGGAACCATAACCATCACAAACGGGGATGCAACATCTTACACCGTCGCTTATGAAGCCGGGGACATGTCTTTTAACCTGGATAAAGCCGAACGTATCGTGATATACGACCGAGCTTCCATCGTTGGGCTTAGAGCAGGAAACGACCCCGTCCCAAGCATTTCATTTTCATGTCACCTTCGAGAATTGGCAGATTCCGCCGAGGACACGATTCTGGATTTCGTATATCAAACGAATAATTCCAGTGGTGCCACGTCCACCGGTGGAACGGGATTCGAACAATTCTTGGTCACCGTAGAATTTCAAGCCAACATGAGTTCGTTGGGTGGTTCCAATACGAAAGCGACGTTCGAAAAAGTTCTTCTTACGGCTAGTGTTTCCGAAGGAGCCCCCGATTCCATCGCCTTCACCGGTGAGGTATACGGACCGATAACACGCGCCGAAGTCTAATCCCAAGGGTGGAACCATGATAAAAAAAACCATTGGGAAACAGGAATTCGTTTTCGATATGCCGAAAAGCATGTGCGCAATTTGGGACGTGTTTTATATGATAAGCACGAACCCGAATCGCGCCCAGCTGGGACGATTGTTCGCGGCGATAATTGGCATCATGTTACAAAAGAACACCCATCCGAAATACTCATTATCGGATTGTGATTTGATGGCTTATGGTGGGAAAATGCAAGAATGGTTATCCAACCACGATGTGGGACCTGTTACGGTCCTCAATGTGGGGACCCAGCTATTCGAAGAACTATCCAAACATATCGCCACCGAAAAGCAGGTGAAAGAAGCCGAAAATTTTACTATAAACCCGCCGGCGGAATAGTTCGAACGGGTTTCACCATTTCGCGTTATTGGAACCAGCATCCGACATGGTTCTTTTCATTGGATGCCCAATTACAAGCGGAATTGATAGCAGATTATAAGCTTTCGCACATGAAAACCCCCGACATCGAAAAAAATAAAAAACGATTCCAGATTGAACGTGTAAAATCACAACATGAACGATTCAAACGACGTGGGGCGGAATAATGGCCAATAGACGATTAAGATATGGAAAGGGGAAAGGTTCCATCGAAATAACCGGAACCCAGAAAGAACTATTGGAACAGGGGATTCGTGATGTGGCACCCCTAACCCTTCACATTATCGAATCGGAATTGGATAATCGGGTGGAATATGCCAGAAAACATTGGATAGTCCGAGGGGATAGACCGGTGGAATCCCCATCGGGAAAACGTCGGGTGATAAAACAGGAATCGAAACGGTCTATCGATAAATTCGAAACAGGCATTCGAATAATTAGTGGGGGGAATCAGATAGAGGGATTCTTTTCCAACGTGGCTCCTTATGCTTACAAGATACGCGCGGCGAGTTATTCGAAACGTGAGGATGGTTCCGATTCCACGGTTCCCGAAGGGAAATTGGTAGCCCAGCGAACGATGTGGTTTCCGGCGGCTTCGTCCGTCGATAAGCTCGTTTCGAAGCTGGCGGATGCTTTCATAAAAGAACAAAAGAAGGTTAGGTGATATGCCGGCGGACATAAATAAGACGATTGAGATAAGTTACCGTGCCGACGTCAAGAACATCATTGATGGTTTGACGAAAACCGGTCGAGTGAGTGAATCGGAAGCCAAACGGATTTCGACGAGCTTGGAACGTGCATATGAAAAAGCAACACGGGACGCGGAAAAGGCGGCGAAAAAACAGCAAGAATCCATGGAAAAAACCACGAAATCGGCGAAATCCATGGGGATGGCCATCGGGAAATCCATGGCAGGAATCACGGCGGGGATAGTGGCGGCGAGTGTGGCGGCGATAGCATTTGGACAACACATCGCCGATATGTCTAACCAGCTGGTTGATGCAAGCGCGAAAACAGGCGTCAACGTGGACACCTTGAACGGGCTTCGTTTGGCGGCGGAAGGTGCTGGGTTAGGATTCGAAGAACTGGAAGCGGGTTTGATTCGGCTTCCTCAATTGATGAATAAAGCGGCGGAAGGTTCGAAATCAGCCCAACAAGCATTCGAAAAACTTGGTGTCCAAACCACGGAAACCGTGGACGGATTCCAGCAATTACGAAGCGCCGATGATGTTTTAAAAGATGTTTTCCATTCCTTACAACGTGTCGAAAGCGCCGAACAAAAGGCGGCGATAGCGGCGGAGATTTTCGGAAGGAATGCCGGTCCCAAGTTCTTACAAAGTGGTGCCATCGATAACTTGGAAAATTTCGTGGCTTTGGCGGAAGAATTCGGGGTTTCCACCGGTCCCAACATGCAACAAAACATGGCAGATTTCCAAAGGGTATCCGCCACGGCGATGTCGGTGGTCCAAGGGGAATTCCTTCGGTTCCTGGATGTATTAGCAGGAAAAGAGGCCGGTGCCGGTGGTGGATTGGTTGACATTATTTTAAATGCCACGGAAGCGATTCTTTATTTTGGAACCGTCACGTCGGATATTTTCCGTGGTTTTGGTGTCGGATTCGAGATTATATTCGCCGAAGTAAATTTGGGTGTTCAAAAACTGAGTGGAACTACATCGGATGTCGAACGTGCCATGATAGCGTTACAAGAAACCGTCGACGCGGGACAACCAGCCATCCAAGCATTCTTTTCCCCATTCGAACAAGCGGAAGCCCGTTTGGATTCATTCCGTCAAAAGTTTCAGGCTACAATGCAAACCCCAAGTGGTGGCGATGGTGGGGGAACCCCAACCGGTGGCGGTGGTGGACGAAGTATTGGCGCCGTGGCACGAACGGTTAAAGAGGTGGATAATCTGGCGAATGCCGTGGAAATCATTCGTCAGCTGGAAGATGAGGTTCAAAAGAAATATGAGGAACAAGAAACCACGGCGCGGGAACGTCTAACAGGTGAGGAACGAATAACCGCCGAACACCATAATCGTTTATTATTGTTGGATAATGAATATGCACAAGCGAAAGACCTCTATAATCAAGCTTTGGAACAATTATCTTTAACCGAACAAACCGCCGAATCCGAGGAGGAACTTGGGCGTTTAAAGATGGCATTAGAGGATAGATTAGCCCAAATTCGAGAAGATAGATTTTCATCATTAGAGCAGATGAATCAGGAATTATTAGATTTCCAGCTGGAAAACTTCGATATATTAGCCGAACGAGATATGCAGGATACCGAACAACGTTTGGAAAACATCGAACGGGAACGAAAAGCCAGAGAAGAATTATATCGTGATATCAGAAAGGGCATCGATATGACGATAGAAGGAATCAATGTGGCGGCGGATTTGGTGGACGCATTTGGCGAAAAAAACCAACATAACGCCGAGTTAGCATTCAACATACGAAAGGCGGCGGCGCTGGCGGAAATCGTGGTTCAAACGGCGACCAATGTGGTGGAAGCATTCCCCAATCCGTTCCTCATGACGGCGGCCACGGCGCTGGGTGTGGCACAAGGCGCCGTCGTAGCCGCCGAACAACCATCGTTCCACATGGGTGGTATGATAGGCGGAAACGGACCCTTGGCACCCGACGAAACCATGGTTCGGGCGAAACAAGGGGAAGCGATACTATCCACGAATGCCGTTCGAAACTTGGGTGGTTCCCAAGGGGTGGAAGCTTTGGAACGTGGCGGGGGAATAAAACCCACCATCGTGGTGGTGAATCCCTTTAAACATTATGATAGATTCATAAAGGGACGTGATTCCATGGGAATGGGTATCGCTTCCACCGGTCGAAAAGGATACTAACATGGCAGATGTAACACCAAATTTTATTCGTGGGTTCTTGGTTCCCATGGCCATCGGAACCGAAAACGTTTGGGACGATGAATCCACGTTCACACAAGAAGGTTCCAGAGCTGGGGACCCCCAACCCAACCAACCTTCGAAAATGAGGTTATTGGCCACGGGTTCCCAAAGCGATGGTGGTGACTTGACGATAGTCACCCGAAAGGCTGGTTCGGCGGGTTTCGGTTCCCGTTTCACCTTCACACAAAATAATTCTTCCACCACCATCGAATATGGACGGGATACATATAACAGTGTGTCAGGTTTCCAATTTCGCTTATTGGCGGGTGGGGTGGGTATTACGTCCCAATACTATGTCCCAACGTCATTTCGGACGAAAGACGATAGTTTATTGGTATCGTACCAAACCACCACCACATTATCGATAAAACATGTTTCCGTCATGAGGGTGGATCCAGGTGGAAGCCAAACCATAACCAACATTTTCAGCATCCCCACCGGATTTTCCACCGGTCAATTTCTTCACCCATCGATATGTCAGCTGGCAGATGAATCGCTTATTTTATGTCATGTTTATGAAGATGATGGAACGGCGAATATACGCGTCCATCGAAGCATCGATGATGGTGTTTCGTGGGATACCGTGGCGAGGGAATCGCTAGATGTGGGAATAAACGTCGGAACGGTTAGTGGGGTAGGTGTCGATACATACGAAATAAAAAGGCTCCGTATCGCTTCGAATGGTTCGGCTATCGTGATGTTAATCGAAACAGAGTATAACAACACATCCGCCACGAAACGCAATGTCTTATTCCAATATGTTTCCATCGATGGCGGTGGAACCTTCACTTTATTGTCAACCGATACCAACCTATCTTCGAATTCTTTTCATTCCATAAACCTGGGAATCCGGAATGGAAGATTCGTTGTTTCGTACGTTTCCCAGCTACAAGAAATCCAATATCTTGAACTACCCAACCCATTTTCGAACATTCATCTATTGAGGATTGCCCAAAGTTCCGTCGATATAAGCGCACCCAGCGCGGCCACGGGAACCAATGATTTTATGGCAGATGGTGACACGACCATGGTTATCGATGATGATGGTGGGATTTATCTATATTTTTATAGTGGTGGTTCGAATGATTTTATCGTAGCCCAATACAGTTCGGATGGAACGATTTTCCGATACATGAACGGCGCATTTTCCGTGGCGAATGGAACGGTCCTCAATTTGGACGATGCCACCACCCGCATTCGTGGAATGGCGGGTGTGAACTGGATGGGACGAAACATCATCATATCCAATTGTGATGCGACGTCCACGGTGGATAATTCGTTATTGTTCACGTATTTGGGCGGATATGCCAATGTAAATCTTCCACGTTCCAGAAATACCGAATCCGAATCGGATTGGGGTAGGGTGGGATATATCCGTTCGTATGTCCCCATCGATGAACCATCCAACATAAGCGGATTGAGCTTATCGGGAACCGGTGATGATAGATTATCGAATGGATGGTTGAAAATAACCAGTTCGGTAACATATCCATCACATCGTTATTACACGTGGAATAACCTTCCTACGTCGTTATTATCTTCAAACTATGTCACCCAAGGTTTATTAGTTCGAACGACGTTAAAACCCATCACCGGCGGAAACCTGACCACAGAGAAACGAGGTTTCGGGGTTATCCTGGATGATGGAACGAATCTCTATAATTTTGAGGTTTATATAACCACCACCGGGATGCGGTTTTATGATGTCGCCGGAACTTCCACCATCGCCAGCATAACCACCACCACCACGAACGGAATCGAAATCATGGCGGCTTCGTCAAATGGAAAAGTATCGTTTTGGTATCGAACCCATAACTATAACGAACTAAGGGATTGGGTGGTGGCAGATGAGGATTATTCCTTGGCTTCCGTGGCGAGTGTATCGGCCAAACATTCCATATATTGGGGACATCTTAATTATACGTCGGGAACCGTGGAAACGGATTGGCTAGAATTTCATATTTCCTCATTGGATGCCGTGGGGGTGAACATGTCCACCGGCTTTTCGAATCCCGAGGATTCAGCAACACGACCATATCCACCCATCGGGCAATATACGTATATTTTCGATGGGGTTCGAATAAGCTCATCCGATGGTCCCACATATGAAGGTGAATCGTTCGACATCACCCCACAATATGATTATCCGGTGGAAAACGTGTTTTATCAGATAGCACCCACCCCACGAATCGATTGGCGGTCCCAACCGGTGGCAAGCGGAAACGTCCCATCGCAAGAAATCGCCATAAAGCTAGATGAAACGGATTTGGTGAACACCTATACAGAAAACATGCCCAATGATTTAATGGGGTTCCATTTCAATGGGATAAACTGGAAGGATGGCGAAATCTTTTATCATAATGGAACCACCTGGGTATCGTTGGCACAAATAGATAATGCCATACATGTTTCGTGTATCGTTTCCGGACGAACGGCACGTGGAAACACCACCCAAGGGAAACCATATTTCACCCTTGACGAATTGGTGGGGTGGACGTGTTATTTTCCCGTTGGGGAAACCAAACATTTTCGGAAAATCACCACGAACACGGAAGGGAAATTCGGACATGGTGGTGGAACCACGGTTAAAAATTGTATCGTAACGTTTGACGAGGCACCACCACAAAGCGCCACGGAAATATTTCTTATTCCACCCATCATAACCATGGTTATTTCCACGAATGGCATAAAAGCGGCGGGATTTAAAATCGTGACAGGTGCCCAACCGACATATCATAACGACATCCGGATTGGTGAAATCATTTTGGGACCGGTTATCGTGCCAGGTAGACAATATTCCAGGGGACGAACCATTTCCATCGAATCGGGAACCGTCACCACCGAAACCCAAGATGGAATCCGATATGGAAGGGAAATCGAACCGCCGAAACGAAGCTTCCGAATCGCTTGGACCGATGGTGTCGATATATCTCAATTGCAAGGCGCCGAACCCGATGTGGATTACTGGAAGGCATCGAACCAAAGCGGTTCCGAACCCATCGCCGTGGAAAATGAAGCGCCGGATTTGATGTTGGGATTCCTAAGACATGTCCAAGGTAGCCGAAAACATTTCGTCTATATTCCGAACATCACCAAGTCCACGTCCCCAGCTGGCGACATTAGATTGTTACAACGTGAACGTGAACAAGCTTTGGTCACATTGGATAGCGATGTAACGATAGAACATGTCGTGGGTGATGAACTACAAACCGAAACGGGTGAGGTTTTCCGAATTGCGAACATGTCTTTTATTGAGGTTAAATAATGTTGGGATATGGAAGCCGAAACGATTGGGATGACGTCGATTTATTGTGGATTATGGAAATCGAATATAGTGGGGTTTCGTATCGTTTCGCCACCATCACGATGGATTTATTCGATTCCACCGGTCGTTCGTATCCCTATATCGGCGGATTAGAGGATGTCACCATATCGACGTCCCTTCAAACGGTGGGGGACATATCTGGCGAAGGGGATTCCGTTTCCATCGCCATCACATTCCCGAATCGAAACATCGCCGTCGACCAAATGAACGGGATTTTATTGGAAGGTAGCCAGGCGAAAATCGGCTATGTATTCATTCGAAACGGGGAAATCATATCATCTTATGATGATGTCCCGTTTATCTTTTCGGGTTTAATCACCGGTCCCGTTTATGGTCATCCCCAACGTGATGTCGGATATGTCGAATTTTCCATCGAAAATAAGGTGATGATTTCCACCCAGCCATTATTAGCGACTATTTTGGGGCCGAACATGTATATCGAAGATGTTTCGTGTTCGAATGCCTTATACGTTCCACCCGAATGGCCACGGGATGGGGAACTAACCGAGGTTCAAGACATCCACCGGGGGAAAATCATTCCGTGGGTTTTCGGCGAGCTTAAAGCCGTCCAGCATAGCAATGGCCAAACCGCTTCGATTCCCATCACCCCGGCTTATGTGATAGCATACGACCCAAGCTTACGCACACCGGCGGTTTATTATCTGGCATGTGGACACGAAACGAATGCCAACACGGTAAATCTATTTTCGAACACCGGCGAAACAGATACATCGTCCGTGGAAACATTTATCAATATAGACAAACGAACACTAACCTATATTACTATTTTGGATACGTCGACCATTCCCCAGTCCGTGGCCCCAAACGATGACAGACAGGTTTGGATAGAATGGGATGATGGTGGAACGTTCCCGAATCCCATTGGAGAGGGAGATTTAAAAGGAGCGGGGGACATATGTTTGTGGCTATTATCGGAAATCACCCCCGATGTGGATTATGAACGATGGAACGCGCTTCGTCCCTATTTAAACCAATACGAATTCGCCGGTTATGTGAATGACGAAAAAATAACTATCATGCAGTGGTTACAAAAAAATATCGTGGCTTATCTTCCAATACATCTTATCGTGGGGGAACGTGGGATTATGCCAGTATTGGACATCTTCCAAACGGGAATCCACATCGAACCACGATTGGTTATTACTGAAAACCCCGAATTTCAGAGGAATGGACCCGTCACCACGGAAAACACCCCCGAAGATGTGGTGAACAATATCACGGTTCGATATGCTCGAAATGGTGTTATCGATGATTATACGACGTTTGTTCAGTGTAGCCACGAAATCCCAGCGGCGGGAACGTTGGCTTCCACGGCATATATCGCCCATCCCAAAGCGATGGTTTCGGTGAATCGTTACGGTGTTCACCCCTATGTTATAGAACTGGATTATTGCTATTCGAACCTAACCGCCCAACGTATCGCCCAAGATTATATCGAACGAATGGCGCTTCCTACGAAGCTGGTTCAATATAGTGTATCAACACGTTATGGTTATCTTCAGCTGGGTGATATAATCGAACTAACCGACGAAGAATTGGGATTTCGTTCGATACGTGCCCAAATTATCGCCAAGGTTTGGGACGAAAGCCGGTGGCTAATAGATTTAAAACTTGACGATAACCCTTTCAAACATGTGAGAACATAAAAGATGGAAAAGATTATTACTAGAGAGGAACCCGAGCTTATCGAAGCGGTCCGAAAACATGGTTTTAAGGTGTTCACGTCCAAAGATTTCGATTTAAACATTATCGGTGTTCGAAATCTTTCGTCACGCCAGGGGAATCTTTTCGACGATGAAATACATATCATTTATCGGGAACGTGGGTTTTGGGTGGACGAGTTTGGAAAAGCCACCACGGAGCCAGGTAGATATTACCTGGAAAAGAAAGATTATCGAAAAGATGGGGTGGCTATTTTGAAATGTCCCCAACAAATTCGAAGCGGTTATATTTTGGGTCCCCATGGACGAACAAAATATGAAGCGCTCGTCCAAAGAAATGCACCGGTGACGGTGATTCGGGACCCCGATATGGATGGGGAATTGGATTATGATGGGGTGGAAGATACTGGCTATTTCGGCATAAATATACACCGTGCTTCGTTACATGGGGATGGTGTTACCGAAAAAGTGGGCGTTTGGTCGGCGGGGTGTCAAGTATGGCAGAATGTAAAGGATTTCGAACGTATGTTGGAATTATGCAAACGTCAAATATCAGAGCTTGGATATAAAACATTTACCTATACGTTAATTGGGAGATAGCTATGGAACCTTCTATGTATCACGAATTGTTTATGGGTTTGGCTTCCAATTCGCCATTCCTGGGGTGGATGATTTATAGCTATATCCAAACGAATAAACAGCTAGAAAAAACACGAGAGGATTCCAAGAAGGAATTAAGAGAACTTCGAACCGAATCGAAAGCAGAGGAAGCCCAGATTCGCGCAAAATTCGAAAAGGTGATTGAGGATTTAAACAAAGACCGAAAAGAGTTAGTGGAATCGTTTTCCGGACGTATCGATTCATTAGAGAAAGGCCAGCGAAAGATTTTCATGCTATTGGAACAAATGAAAGAGATAAAATCCAAGGTAGATAAAATCGAACTAAAAGAGGAAATCGCCAAGGAAATCCATAAAATCGGTTAAAATAAAAGCGGGAAACCATGGTGGTTCCCCGATGAAAAGTTAAAACCTTGGTTCATAAACTGGGGTTTTTTTTATCTTCCGAGTGTCGCCAGCTGGCACTTATCGATATCAGCGGGTGGGGATTCATATTTTCGAACTTCCACATAATAATCGCCGATGGCCACCCGAAAATCCCGAACATTGGTCGAATTGCGAATAATGGCCAAAGCTTCGTCGAAGGTGAATGGGATATAAATAAATGAGTAGTTCGACATAACGATTTTCGTGATTTCGGTTCGTTGGTCACGTGGGTAAATAGTGAAGGGAACGAGATTCATAATCTGAGATAGATTTATAATGGTGGGTTCTGTGGGGTATTCCTTATGTACATATAAATGCATATTGGGAATGTGGTCTATAGATATAAACATGTCATGATTCCTTATGTTTATGGGTTAAAAGAGTTTTAATTGTCGTTCATGGTGGGATAATCGTTCCTTGGCGGCGTTATAGTAGTCCACATCGAGTTCGTATCCATCGAAATGG
>JAAOEI010000844.1_pt1 | contig 11566 bp, 12 predicted proteins | sample 7059261 | NCBI WGS metagenome assembly JAAOEI01 (sample SAMN14008812, study PRJNA610033) | viral metagenome | isolation source: viral particles filtered from seawater | place: China: Hangzhou Bay, Yangshan Deep Water Harbour | collected 2017-10-31
GTGGTGTCGTCGTATTTGGCTTTGACATCCCAACCAATTTGCGCAGCAAGATTGCGCAATGCCGTCGAGACATCCTCTTTTTGCTGGATGTACCCATTGATCTTGTAGTTTGGTGACGTCGGTACATACAGCACAGGAGCCGCGTTTGCGTATCCCTTGTATCCAGTTGCAGGTTCGTTGTCGTCGATGAGGGTCTGCATATGCGCTTCAATCGTCGGAGGCGGCTGGTTGAGATACGTCTCCTCTTCGAGAATGACGACGTTAGACAGTGCTGTCAGACGATCAGCACCTTCCAGTGTCACGATGTCATCCCACGCTGGCCGCTTCGTGAATCCCTCGAACATCGATATCCATTCCCATCCAGCGACGACGTAATCCGCAGGCACGACAGCAAACTCAACAAAGAGCTTGCGCATCCCGTCGATGAGCGGGTCGTATGCACTCGCCTGATTGATGTTCAGCGGCGAGGATTCCATGAAGGGTGCAAGGCTATTCAAGAATGCAGCACGGAAAATCTGCGCGCTGCATTGCGCTTGCTGTTGATCCACGTCGCTACTCACACGCACAGCCTGTACGAAGTCAAGCTGCGCATCGGTCAGCGTCGTCAGATCACGCATCACCCCATCGCCATCTTCCACACGCACACGTACCAACCTCGTCACGCCTACAGTCTCACCGAGCATGGCGGAGATGCGATAGCCAAAGAAGACGCTGCGGCAGTCCTCTCGAATCTGATTCTCGTCGAGTGCAACAAACGAAAATGCAACCTCGTCGATGATACCCGTGAATGGTGACGATGCCTTGAGTCTGTCGCCAACCGTCACACCAGCATTGCCACCGCCATCTGCGTTGTTGAGATCAACACCAGCAGCATACTCGACGACAAACGATGTAGCGGATGCGATGTAGAAATCGACATCGTATTTTCCAGCGGTGCCACTTGCTGCCAACCGCTTACGCACTGCGACGAGATAAGTCTCATCCTCGACGAGCTGAGCAGATGACGTGACTTGTACCGTAGCACCGCCGCTATCCGTCCACGTCGTCACTACCTCGCCCGTGCTCTGCACATACACAGCACACAGCTCACCAGCAGCGTCGATGGCGAAGATATAGGAGTCAGACGGTGCGCTCGTCATGCGCACGATGGCCTGTACAGTCCATTCGCCTTTGGCGGTATTGCGCAGCGTCGTGTCACCCGTCCGCGTGCTGCTTGCCGATGAATAATCACGTGCCTTCCCACCTCGACCGAATAGGCCATCGACGATGTTCCCCGATGTTGAGCACGTCAGATCATACGCACCCATCTCGTCGCTGACTGTGGTGCCGCTTGCTTCATCTTGACGCCACAGTGCCAGTCGGATCGACGCTGATGAGGATAAACCAGAGAACGGGGATGGAAAACTGCGCGCCATGTCAGACCTCGGAAAACTCGAACGAGACGGATGCTTTTGTTGCATCTGCTCCCGTGGGATTGTTGTTCAGCGTCGAGACTGTGCCGATGCACGCAATCTCAGTGCCACCCACACAGTCGCCACCGACGAGGACAGCGGACGGGACAGACGAGAGCGCGGCTGTGCGTGCAGCCAGTGCAGCGATTTGCGTGGATGTCATGCGATACGGCACGACGACAAGCTCATCGTAGTACGCCGATGCACTGTTTGTTCCAGCAATGTCCTTACCGAGCAGCGTAAATGTTCCGCTCGACGACGTGAGCCAGTTTGCAACGCTATCCGATCCACTGGGTGTATGCACCGCACCTGCTTTGTACTGTGTGCCAGCGTCGTCAATTGCGTAGTGCGTGAATACGTTTGATGCGGTTCGTTTCCACACGCACACCGTCCACCGAGATGCGTAGCCAGAGCCGAACGCATAGGCTGCCGTTCCACCCGACGATATGAGCAGCGAGCGCGTGCCAAACTTCTTTTCAGATGTGCTTGTGTTGGCCGTTCCCGTGCCTGATGGCGTGAGTCCTCGCGATGTCCGCGTACTGCTCTCGAAGCTGGCATAGTCGCCACGGCCCTTTATCCAGTCCCTGAGCGCCGCTGCCGTCGTCCCCGTGAGTATGGGCGTCTCACCCGTCCAACCGCGCTTATAGGCCACTACGTCGCGGAAATAGGTACCATTTACAGAGCGCCCCGTGGTCTGCACATCGTCATTCGACTCAGACCATGAGTCTTTGCGCACTTGCACTGTAAGTCCGTTGACGGTCAGAAATGGCATCTCATACTCCTACGCACATCGGCGTGATTGATTCTCGTCGAGGGTTGATCATCGCTGAGCAGCACCGATGTTGCCGATGCGCAAATTGCTTCGATTGGCGTTCATTTTCTGCAATTGTTTGTGCAGTTGGTCGGGATTATTTGCGACGACCGTCATGCTCTGCACGGTGATACCGCCGCCACCTGTGAACACGGGCATCGTCGAGCGGAAGCGTGCTGCGTTGATCTTGAATCCGCTGGGTACGTTGGTCAGCGCCTCGGCAAACGACTGCACAGCCTCGGTATTTTTCTCGACGGCTTCAGTGTTTCTGTCGAGGAAGATGTTTTGCACGCGCTCAAATCTGTCGATGTTTGCGCCAATGCTATTCATGGCGTCGATGATCCAGTTGAAGAAATCGACAAACCCGTTGACGATCATCGTAAAGAACTCATCGACGGCAAACGCTGCATCGTATAGCGGTTTTGTCAAAAACTCGAATGCTTTTCCAACCATGCCGACGATGAGCGCGACGATCTGGAATGCACGCGCAATCGCAAAGAGCGGAATCGCGAAGAATGCGAGGACGTCTTGTAGTGGCTTGATCAGCGGCTCGATACCTGCACGCAATCCCTCGACGGCAGGGAGTAATGCTTGAAATACGGGAGTGAGCACGCCAATCACAGCGTCGAAGGTCGCCATGATGGGCTCGATCACGCCCAACTTGTTGGCCAATTCGTCGAGGGCGGGAGAGATAGCGCGGCCAATCTCCTCGCCAACAGCTGCACCGACTTGAGGCGAGCCGAACATCGTACCGATAGCGCCACCCAATGCACCGCCTGCACTGGCACCCAATCCCGACGAGAAGAGAGCGCCTTGACCGATAGATACGAGCTGATTCATGACGGTGCGCGCCTCTTGGCGCATAATCTCGGGCATTTTGGATTGCAGCTCGTCGAGGGCGATAGCGTACTCATCCATCGCTTTTGCGAGTGTCCTGAAGTCTTCGGCTTGCGAGAGTCGATTGAACTCTTCCAGCGTCGTGCCGCCCGTTGTTGTTTCGCCGCGAATGATGCCCTCTTTGGTCAGGTCGTCGAGGGATTTGCGGAACATATCTTGAAACTCGAATGCGATCTGCACCTGTTCCGTCGGTGTGAGCTTTTCTTTGCTTGCTTCAAGATATTTCTTTTGCGTAGCAGTACGACGCTCTTCGAGTTCATTGATATTCCTGAGTGCAGAGAGTTGACCGTTGACGGATAACTCAACAGCCGCTTGCGTCTCGACTGCGAGATCGTATCGACGACGAGCGGAGTCAAATGCGGCTTGCTCTTCTCTTGCACGATCCTTTTGGAATTGCAGCATTCTCTCGATGCGCTGCACCTGCATACGATCCACAACGGGAGCACCGCTCTCGTCGGGGAGTGCATTCTCATACAAAGAATCTAAAACACCTTGCAGCGCGGCGACGTCGTTCTTGGTTGTTTGGAGATTCGCCTGCATCTCCTGCATTGTTCGACGTGACGCCTCGGATTCTGCTTGTGCTTGAAACTTTTGCAGTCGCAGCATCTGCTCCTGTGCGTCAAAGATTCCATCTTTCATCAAGTCAAGTCGAAATCTCACGTCGTCGAGTGCCTTGCCCATATTTTGGATCAGCGACAAACTCGATGCCTTAGCAGCGTCGTCGAGTACCTTGAAAGATTGTGCAGCAGTTCGCGCAGAGACATCGACGCCGTTCATGAATTGCTGAAGCTTGACAAACGCTTCGCCCGCAGCTTTCGAGATGACGGGCCAGATAGTCGCCAACGCACCCAAAGCACCCGCACCGACGAGGATGCCCGTCGCCCCAGAAAGCTCCTTGAAGATAAGTCCCAGCGTCGAAGTTCTTTCCCCAGCAGCGTCGGCATCTTTACGCAATGCCTGCAAGCTTTGCAGCAATGGCTCGATGTTGTTTGCGACGCCGAGAATACCGAACGGTGCATCCTGAATGACGCGGGAGAAGTTCATCGCGGCCAGCGTTGCACGTCCCTGCACACCAGCCATAGCGTCGAGCTTGTTGGTCACAGTATCGACAGCAGGTGCGATCTTACCGACGACCACAGGCATATCGCTCTCGGCCGCCAGTTTCTTCGCAGCTTCGGCAGCGTCGAGTTCTGCGTCTTCCAGCTTGCGCATTTGTGCGATGACGTCATCAATTGATTTTTGCAGTGCATCCGCTTCGCGTGTTGTTGCCGCAAACGGTTTGAGCTCATCAAGGCGCTGAAGCTGTGCCTCTAACTTTTGCATTGGGGTAGCAGCCGACGATACCACCTGAGCAATCTCTGCGCGTATTGCAGCCATATCGGCATTCATCGACGCAGCAAAGGAATCTTCAACCTTTGAGATTTGCTGCAATGAGGCTTCAAGCGACGACAGCGCACGACTGACAGCTTCGACTTCTTGCGAAGTTTTCGCAAATGGTCGAAGCTGCTCAAGCCTTTGCATTTCCTGCTGAATCTTTTCGAGCGGTGTCGCCGTCGATGTGACGAGTTTCCCAAGCTCCGCCTGTATCGCCGCCATATCGGATGCCATAGCAGTAGCGAACACGTCTTCGGTTTGCGTGAGTCGCTGCAGGGAATCTTCAAGGGTCTGCATTGCACGAGATAGACTCTCTGTCTCCCTCGCGGTTTGTGCAAATGGCCGTAAAGACTCCAGTCTCGTCATTTCCTGCTGAATCTTCTCGATTGGCGTGCGCGTTCTCTCGAATAACGACGCTAAATCAGCACGCGCAGCAGCAGCAGCGACTTCAGACATCATACTCGTCGTTGACGCCAATCCATCTGTCATCGCATGAGTGATCCGCGCAGCGTCTTCCTCAAACATTGCAAACTGTTTGATTGCCTCACCAGCAAAATCAAACATCTTCGCCGCTTTTTGAGTGATTTTCTCGACGTCATCCACGGCCTTCGTGACGCTCGCCGCACCTTGAACAACGCCGTTCGCGTCGAGGCTCATTGAAATCGAAACGTCGGCGATGTTTGCCATATCTATTCCTCGTCGAGTGGATCAGGTGGGTCATCAAGCTCGTATGGGATCATGCTCAGCCCGTGCTCGGGTAGCTCCGTCGCTGCGACACCTGATGCAAATCGCAGCGCGTTGAATCTCTCGCCCGCGTGGGGGGCTATGCCGTAGGCGGCCTGTATCGCCGATTTGCGGGCTTCGTATCGCTCTCGGCGCTGTGCACCCACGAGCCACGCACAAACGCGCTCTAAAGGCATCCTGAGCGCATCCAGTGGCATCCCGTAGAATCCGCACAGCTCAGGCAGCGCATCAGTCACCGTCAGCTCGCGGCGAGCGGGCCAACGGACTCGGGCAAAGGGCCGACGATGGCCTTGAGAATCGCACCAAACATTCTCGACAGTGAGACAAGGCCATGCTGGCGATGCTCATCCGAGATGAGCTTTTTCACGTCGTCAACAGAGAAGACTTTGTCAGTGCCTTTTGTACCCGCTGCGATCATGGCGGCGAGGTTGCCGATCTGCATTCCCTCTTGGCCGATCTTGAGCACGCTGACACCCGTGATCTTTTCGACGGCACAGACCCAATCAAAATCCGTGTACATCTTGACAAAAACCTGTTTGTCGTCGGATTTGTGGAATGTGATGTGAATCTCTGCGTTGCTAACTTCATTGATTTCTGCTGGTTTCATCGTCGTCTCCTTGCTGGATTTACATAAAACAACCACAACGCCGCCGTATGACGACGCTGTGGGCTAACGCTCACACGTCATCAAGATTGCACTGTGGTATCGAGTGCGCCGCTGATCTTGATTGTCACGGAATAATTGCGCACATCTTTGGTGGGTGTAGCGTCGTCGAACTTGGTGATGGTGCCGCTGCCGATGTATTGCGGCTTACCCGTGCCAGAGCCCTCGGGGTAGATGCGCACGGCGATTTTGCTGTTTGCCTCGTATTGCTTTTTGATGAAGCCTTGGCCCGTGGTGTTGGTATCCACGTCGTACGAGATGAACGAGAAAGAGAGCTCTTGGTCACGAAAACCCGCTTCGTTCGACGTGTAGCCAGCGTCATCGTTGTTGGTGGTGTCGATGGCGTCGCCGCTACGGCTGAGGGTGATGTCCTTGCATTTATTGACCACGACGTAGGTGGAACCTGGCACCACGTCGTCAACAGCTAAAATTGCTGCACGGCCTAAAGAAATTGCTGCCATATCTTACTCCTCGACGCTGTTGCGTCATTGGTGCCCGTGGGGGGCTGTATTGGTGAGGGACTGACGAGGATCACTCGACGGGGATGTACTCGGGATAAGACTCGACGACGGCCTCGACGAGATTGCGAATCACATAAGGAATCGACTGGTGAACAACTTCAACGTTGTCGATAGTCATATTCAGATGCGCTGTTTGCGCTTCTTCGTCGATGCCGATACTGGCGAGAGGATCACTGTTGTATTGCTCTGCGCTGATATCGACGGAAACAGCGACACTATCACCGATCTTTGCAGCAACACGGTATTTGATCACCTCGTCAACCTGCTGAATCAGTGAAACAGCAAAGGCCGACGCGTCGGACTGGCCTTGCGTGTCATTCACGAAGACCACTTGATTGCCATTGCCGTCGACGACAGGCTGACCGTTTGCAAGAATACGAAGATGCGAAGCCATGTTTTTACCTCGATGCTGGTCGGTTAGAGTTTGGCGATCAATGTCGAGCGGGCAACGCCCACACCCAATGACGCCGCTGTTGCTGACGTGCGCAAATCTGTTTGCATATTTGCAAGCAGAATCGACGTCGCTGGAAGATTGCTCGTATGCGTAGCAACGGTCACGCCGTCGATGATGAAGACGACGGACGAGCGATCTTTTGCAAGATCGACTCGATACTCACGCATTACGTTGACAGAAAAATCGACGCTTGTTGTGGTCACTGTCGTCGTGCCACTGTTTGCCGTCACACACAGGACTTTTGTGCCCGATGTGGTACTTAGGAACGCAAAATAACAGCCGCTCGATGGTAGCGTCGTGCCACTGGGGACTATACCAAGCAACCCCCAAATCACCATCGTTGTCCCCGTCGATGGTAGGGCGACTGGGCAGAGCACCCAAATCGACACATATCCGCGTGTCGAGCCGTCCCACCGCAAACGGAACGGCGTAAAGCCAAGCCGCTTGACCGCCGTAACGCTGGCGGAAGAGACAAAATTATTGACCTGCGTATCGGCAATGCTGCCAGATACGGGAGTATCCTCGACAACCGCACCAAGGTTCGACGTTGACCACTGGGGATACGACGCCAGAGTTCTCCACATTACTGTGTCATCGAGCACGCGGTAATCTTCTGCCGACGTCACATGCCCCGTTGAATTGATGGCAAGCAAGGTTGGGTTGTTTTTGTCGCCGTAAGTCGCTGCTGTCACACCACTCGTATCGTGTGCAATCGTGCGATCTGCACTCAAATCCTGCGGCGTACCCGAAACTCCACCGACGGTGATGGGGGCCGTGCCCGTGAGCGTCCTCGTCGTCGGCACCGCTCCGATGCTCGAAGTAGTGATCGAAGTCCCGACGATATTTGTGCCATCAAAAGAGAGCACCTGTCCGCTCGTCGGAGACGACGAAGAGAGCGCAATGCGGGTCGGTCCAAAGTGCAAAGCCACGACGCTGGGACTAGGGAACGATTCTGCAAGGTCTCCTCCTGCGGTGATGTGCGAGATGGTGAGCGTGCTGGCAGAGATGCTTGAGATCAGCCCCTTAGCAGAGACGGTGAGCACGGGGATGGTGCCGGATGATCCGTAGCCGCCCGCTGATGCCCCTGAGTCGGCGAGGCTGAGTGTGCGGTCGGCTGATAGGTCGCCACCACCCTGTAGGGGCGCTGTGGTCGAAATCAGACGAGATGTGGGGACGGCATCCAGCGCAGACCCGACGATGCTCGTCCCACTGCGACGCAGATACTGCCCGTCCGAGATGGCGCCGATGGTGAGACGGGTACCCGATGACCCACCTGCGTGTACAGCTACCACATCAGGATTCAGATACTCACCGTCGAGATCGCCGCCTGCTGGTGCATTGGGTGATGGAATTGACGACGCTGATCCGTCTGTAATGTAGCGAACGGAGAAAAGCAGCTCGGTGAGTGGTGCAACGCCGCTACCCGTATCGCTGCGCTGTGCGGGTGTGTATGGCGTGATACTGATGACGTCGATGATGCTCGTCGCCGCGGGTGGGTTGAGGTGCAGATACTCGACAACAGCACGGCAAAGAGCTTCGTGTTCGTCGTATTCGCCGGGATCACCGCGCACAATAACGGCAACGGTCGTCGTCACATCACTGCCGCCCTGACCTGAGAACCAATCCACGCGGTCGGAACCTGCACCACCACGGCGATGCACATACACGCTGGTCAGCGTCGCACCCTCGTCGTCCTGTGTACCTGCTGGGCGTAATGGGCCAGCGAATAGATTGCTATCCAGCGTCAATGTGACGCCGTCCAGTACCTCGCCATCGAGGTGGTTTGCGATCAGTGTCTCGACGTCGATGTCGATGGTCATGCCGCACCTCGTCGTCTAGCGCGTCTGGTCTTAGCGGCCTTCTTTGCGCGTGCACGTCTGCGATGACGTGATGGAGGAAGTCCAGCCGTTGAAAACTTGGGAGATTCTGGATGCAGCGACGGGAGAGCCGTCAACGGTGCATCCACACGAATGAAAACATCGAGGGCAGTCTGCTTCACACGATCACCCAGCGAGGGCATTGCTTCACTCACAGCGTCGCCAAAATAGTGTGCTTTTCCGCTTGTGTGACGTGCGCTGTCATCCATCTCGACGTAAAGCGCATACGGAGATGCAAAGCCCATGCTGATGGACTGTGCGCCCATCGTCGGCTTCTCCTCGTACACATTGCGGCGCAGTGCACCTGTATCGACGGGAGTCTGCTTCTGTGCTGCGGTGAGGATGGCAGCGCCGTGGATGTAAAGCGCGTACATGCCAGCGTCTTGCATCCGTCGAGCGAGACCCGAATCTGTGAGCTGCTTCAGCTCTGTCATGCCGTCGATGGTGGCGCTGAACGTCATAGGTACACCTGCGAAAAGAGGTACCCACCTCGACCATCGGCAGCACGCTCGACCTGACGCACGGTGCGAGACTCTGACGCCTTCGACGTATCCGCACCAGCAAGCCAGATGCGATCACCGACTTTGACATCCTCGACGACAGCAAGGCGAACAGCGGCGGAGATTTCTTCACCGCTCGACGTGGTGACGAAAAAAGCACCACGCTCGACCCGCGCCTTGATGTCGCTGGGGGAGCCGTAGGCTGGATCACCCTTCGCACCAGTCTGCGGGCCAGTGTACGCCGACCATGTGATTGTATCGACGAGGAAGCCTGATATATTCATGGCAACCCCATCGGCATGCGCTTGTATCCGTCGAGGATTCGGCGTGCGTTGAGGGGAAGACCCTTCTCACGGTCATCGTGTGACGAGGGGCCATTGTACGTCACGCTGTACGAAAGAAGCGCCTCACTCTTGATGTCGTCGCGTTGACCGCGTTTGCGGTATCGCTCGACTACAGCCTGAATGCACGCGTCCTCGATGTCGTAGGGGAGCGTGCGTGTTAGCGCCCCATTCAGCGCCACCTGATTCGGCGTCACATATCCGCCTGCGTACACCACGGTGTAGAGGCGTCGTTCTGTGCCACCCATGATCGTCGTCGTGATCCACTGCGAGACTGCGGCAGTATCAAAAACACCACTCTGCACGCGGATCAGACCACTCGACGCCCACCCTGTCGCATCGTAGGTGTCCGTATCGAGAGCAGTGCCGTCGTACGATACCGATGTGACTGACGTGATCGGATAGCGTGTGACGACGAGATACATCCCACCGCTACCCGTGATGTTCTCCGTGATCGACGACGCGAACACGATTGGGCGATCTAGATAGTCGATGATGGCCTCAGACACCGCTTCAATGACGCGCTCCAGATACGTGTCATCCGTCGAGCTTGAAAGATTCAGCTCGGACTTCACAGTGCTCAGCGTCGTCAATGCGTTGGTGGAGAGTGCCATCGTGCGATCCTGTTATCGGTTGTCGTCGTGCTTGCTCACTTCTTGGGTGCAGCCTCAACAGGAGCAGGTGCAGGAGCAGGAGGAGTGACGAGGCTCTTGGCGTACACGAAAGCTTCAGCCTTGACGCGTTTCATGTCGCTGTCGTTGTCGGTGGGGTTCTCGTACGCATTGGGGAAGCCCAATAAGCGCACGTTGTTGTTTTGCAGGTGATATTCCACCATTTTACCGTCGATGGCGAAAGCCTCGTTTTTGTTGACGGTCATCCCCTTGATCAAGCGAATGGCGACGACAGGGATGGGGCATTTGGGAAAGCGCGATGCGATTTGTTTGATTTTAGCGACGTTCTCGTCGGAATCTGCTGGGATAAGATACGACATATCGACCTCTTGCCCGTCTTGGGGCTTTGTTGGTGCTGGTGTGACTGTGCGCCCGTCCAGTATAGACCAGAGCGAGCGCACTTGTCACCTGTTCAGCGTGCGAATGCTGACATCAGGCATTCGAGGCAGGGAGCACAGCAGCGCCACCCAAGAATACAGACGCTTGAGATAACACGGTGGGCGAGGAGCCACCTGTGAAGGCTGGCGTCATCACCACGCGGATGTACTGCTGCAACCCAACGAGATTGACGTCGAGGTCGTTCTCGCCATCGGCGGCGGTAACCGTGAAAGATTGCCCGCTGACGTCGGTAAACGTGCTGTTGTCGCTGGAATCTTGCAGCTTGTACGTCACAGTGAACGACGACGGTGTACCTGTAGTTGCACCAGTCGAGCCGAGGATTTTGACAGAATCGAAGCCGCTGCGGTCGATGCCCGTGCCGTTTGCTGCGGTGGTGCCACTGAGGGCTTGAGGGGAGATAGCGCGCTTGCCAACACCGAGAGCGCCGACATCTTGTGCAAACCAAGTCATATTTGACCTCGTGGCGGCGCAATGGCCGCCGTATGGGTTGAGAAATAATCAAGAAACTACGACGCTAAATCATGCGCCCCAGTCAACGGAGCTGATGTAGGAAGCCTCAAGGCCGCGATAGGAGAGCGCGAAGTCATGGCGACCCGTGAAGCGAACGACGTCCTCACGACGAGAAACGCCGCTGACGAGTGTACCCGAGCTGTTCAGATAAGCAGCGTTCGGGATGACCTCGACCTCTGCGCTGGTCTCTTCGCCAATGATGGCGTTGGGGAACGCACAGAAGTACACCTCGGATTTGTTGTTGGTGCCTGTGCCGCTGCCGTCGCCAGCGAGGGTCTTGGGGATTTGTGACGTCGAGCGATACTCGTAGCCCATGAGGGAGCCAGCAGCCATCTCGTCGCGGAAGAGGAAG
>JAAOEI010000845.1_pt1 | contig 11558 bp, 13 predicted proteins | sample 7059261 | NCBI WGS metagenome assembly JAAOEI01 (sample SAMN14008812, study PRJNA610033) | viral metagenome | isolation source: viral particles filtered from seawater | place: China: Hangzhou Bay, Yangshan Deep Water Harbour | collected 2017-10-31
AGTTTAGACATTGTTTTATTCCTGTATGTATTAAACTCTTCATTATCAGATACAACCTCACAAGTAAAAGATGTTCCGTTATCTTTATACAGAGTAGAGCTAAATCTATATAAAGTAGTATCATTCTGTAAAACAAATAAACATTTATATCCCACAGGTGTATTAATACTCAAAGCAAAATTAATAGGAAACCTTGTTTGTGCTTGAAAAGTAAGACGTGTCCAAAGATTGGAATCTAAATCAAAACAATAAGTGGCACTACCTGTTTCTAAAACATAGAGTTGATGTCCAGAAATAGAAATAAAATTTCCATGAATACCTGCTGTACTAGTAGCAGAAAGAGTTGTTAAAGAAGCTAAATGTCTTTTTATTGCTTCTGTTCCAATATCTTTAATTTTAAAATCATCAAGCATAAACACTGTAGGCATAGTATTTTCATCATATCCTACAAAATAAAGCTTATTAGCTATTTTACAAATACCTCCAATAAACCCAGTACGTTTTACAGGAGTATCGTTTCTTTGTAAAGGACTTCCAGATGCAATAGAAGCATCCCAGAAATATTCAATAGATCCATTACCAAAAGCAAGAATGTAGTTGTTTAATACTGCTAAGTAAGATAAACCATCTGGTCTCATTTCAGCAGAAATAAAATCACCTGCTGTGTAAGCAAGAGGATCATTTAGATTACTATTATAAATATCAGCAGTAGATGTTTTAATAATAAAAAGATATCCATCTAAAAACACTGGGTATGGAAGATGCACAGGCATATCAGCATCAGCACCTGCTACTACTGTATTAGAACTATCTATTGTACTTAAAGTGGTTCCATCAGTGACAACTAGTTTAGTTGTTCCTGTATCATATAAAAACTCACAAAAACCCACATCTCCAGATGTTGTTGTAGCAAATACTGTATTTAATGTAGCAACAAGTGCTCCTGTAGAAGCATTATAAACATAAACATCATCAGAAATAGCAAAAAAAAGTCTGTTTTGATCTTTCCAATAATGGCAACCTCTTACAGTTCCAGGTAAAGAAATAAAAGAGGTACTTCCTTCTCGTTTAACAAGTTTAAACGAAGTTTCATTTGTGTCTTTATTCTTAATAAGTTCTGGAAAAAAATTGACAAAATCCCTGTCTTTTGAGGTATCCGTTCCACGACTGTCCAGTTCTTTTACCAATGAGATCATCTCTGTTTGGTAAGTAGACTGGGTTGGAGTTTTGCTGTAAGCCATCTATGTTCTTCCAGGTTCAGGAACAAAATAAACACTACTGTTATCACTACCAATAGATTCAGCTACTTCTTGATATTCTTTAGCTTCTGCTCTAAGAGCATTTCTGTCAGCTAATGGAATACCATATTCTGGAGCTAGCATCACTGCAGTTTTATATACAATGGGTGCATGCCATTCCTGTGGAAAATCCAAAGTTTCTCCAGCAGCGGTGAACATTTCTAAAGGGCGTGTATAAAGAAGTTTAATTTGATAAGTAGAAGCCGCTACTGTGTCAGGTGTGGGCCAAACAGTGAGCGTTCCATAATTGTTGTTCGGTTGATAATAAAGCTTAATAGGAATACCACTAGAGATTCCAGGAGCTAAATTATAATAATCGTAATAAGAAGGCACTTCCATTTCTAATGTAGTGCCTGTAGATGTGTTAACTAAAATTGCTTGGTGTATTTTAATAGGAAAAGGAGTATTTAGAGCTTGTCCTACACCAATTAAATAATCTTCTTGTGCAGCAATTAAACTGAAATCATATTTTTTTCTAAGCCAAATAGGCATTCCAACAGTTTGTAGTAAAGAAATAACTGTGTTCTGTGCCTCCATAGCTGTGGCAAGTTGTGCAGAGTTTGCAGAGACCCCTTCGGCGAGAACACCTAGTTTTCGTAAAGAAGCTTCAGCAAGTTGATTTCTTGTTAAAGAAAACAAGGTTGTGCCGGATGTCGTCATTCTGTATAAACCTCCAAACCACCATTTAAATCTTTTAAAACCTCATAAGTAAACTGGGTATTATCTGCTCTCATACAATCAGCAACACCAAGACCAGTATAACAACTTGAAGAAATAATATTACAATTGTGAAGAAAAATTGGTTCTCCTTTAGGTCTTACCCACGCCGGAGCAATTCTTTCTGGTCTAATTCTAATATCAAGTAGAGGATGTTTAGTTTCATAATCCTCCACACAAACCATAAAACCATCCCAACGTTCTCGGAGTTCATCGCTAGGAAACTCGAAACCACAACTATCACAAACTGCTTTCCAAGTACCTGGCCAACGACCTCTACGCCCCATGTTTATTCCCCACTTTTAAATTTACTTCTGTTTCAAGTTTGTCAAAGCGTTTCCAAAGTTCTTCTTTAAATTCACGAAAATCTTCTTTTTTATATGCTTCGCGATTAAGTTGTTCTAAATTATGTCGTGTTTCCCTGGCTTGTTCTTTTAAATCTTGATGTGATTGCTTAAGAAACCACATAACAACACCACCGAGTACGTTGAGAGCGAACAGGAGTATTGATGTTAAGTCTATTGTCATATATCATTTACGCACCGTAACCCACGTAAGCTGTAGCACCTGTTCCTGCTACTACTACAGTTAAACCAATATCACTTCTTAAAGGGTTAACATAAACAACACTGTCATGTAAAGTAGAACCAACTACTTTTACTAAACTTAAAATCTTACCGCTTCCTGCAGTATTATCATAAACTGTCACTGTGGCAGCATTAGTGCCATCGGTAACTACTTGGACACTGTTTAAAGTAGCTTTACCACCCATTAGTGTAGTAGTTCCGACAGCTAATGCACCACTGGCTTTTGCAATGGTGCTCATAATTATACAGCCGCTGGGTTGATAAGTCCGCTCTTGTCTGCAGCACCAGTAATGGGACTGAAGTTGTTAGAGAATGAAAGACCTGTACCAGTAGCGATCCAAATACCAGCAGTATTATCTAGCTGATACATATAATTGTCATAGCAATGACCAGTACAAGCAGTGCTTGAAGAACTGATAAAACTACCACCAGTTGAGCTAGTGTTAGGACGACTTAGTACGTTACGACCAAAATCAAAATCAGTGTGATTAGATGCACCACCTGCAACCATAGCTGCAGTATCATTTAGAATAGCCCAGTTACCAAAATTATCTAGAATTTGAACACGTTTAGTAGCAGCTAACAGTTTAATAGCAGTAGTTGCAGTAGTTGTGCCTAAACTAGAAATACGATTGGCAGAAAAACGAAGGCCATCTAGACTGTTTGCTGTAGCATTACCAGTAACAAGAGCTACGAAGTTAAGTACAGAAGAGGTGTCTCTAAACTCACAACGTTCTACAGCAAAATCTGTAGGAGTAGATGTACCAGTAGCAGTAAATACAGAGGCAATTGCTAAGAAGTTAGCAACAAACAAAAAGTTTTGAATTGATACGTTTGCGGCGGTTACTGGAATATTAGCAGTGTTAGCTGTAGTAAAGGTTAATGTGGGACGATTAGAGCCACTACCTAAACCCACAATTGCTACACCAGCTACGTTAAGAGCTAGTACAGAAGCACTGTTAATTGTTTCTGCATGTCCAGGTTTAACCATAACAATGTCGCCTTTGTTAGCACGACATTGTGAGACAGCATATTGAATTGTAGCATAAGGTTGGTCAAAAGTACCTTTATTAGCATTAGAACCGGCCTTATGGCCTTGGTCTAGTAGAGTACCATTATAAACCCAAACAACCTTACCAGGATGTGTTTGTAAGAGAGGAAGACCACGAACGGTGACGCCATTAGCAAAACCGCTGGGAAAATTTGACATTGGCATATTAGCTCCTTAAAGGAAAAACGGGGTAGGCGCCAACCTACCCCAACATTAATTAGGCACCCGGAGAGCCGTACAGAGCACGAGCATCTACCCAACCCACTGAAATACGGAAACTTGCCTTATACTTGGCATTCTCAGTATCGAAATCCTCGTCAGTACCAAACTCATCACCACGACGTTCTAGAAGTTTTAACCCTTCGTCAACGTTAGTGCGAATAAACCAAGCATCTGAATCAGTGAGATATTGATTGACAACAATCTCAGGAATAGATCCCATGGTCTTTAACACGTTGATATTGCGGTTGGCACTATCAACTTGCCATTCACCCTTCAGGATACGAGAAGCCTCGAACTGAAGTTCTTTGGGGATGATTAGACTCTTAGGTTGATAAGAAATCTTTAAACCACGATCATCAGTAAAACCTTGAATATCAATAACAGCTTGCTCAAGAGCAGCTTCTGATAAATCAACAGCTACTGAAGGACCATTAGTCCAAGTACCTCCAGCAATGTTTGGATGTGAAGTAGAACCACCACCGCCTGCAGAAGCAATTAGTGTAGCACTATCACCACCAACATAAGAGGTATTAAAGGCACGGTTGTAAATATTAGCAACAATGATTTCTTTGGTCTGGCGCATGCTCTTAGCTAGTGCTTGAGCCTTTTGCTTACCAACTACATCATACAGATCATCTTCATAAGCTTCACGAGTAATTACGAAACCTGAAGCATAAACCACAGGAGTCATACGAGTCGTGAACCCTTGACGCATTGTATCATAAGTGATGGGAGCACCTTCAGCTTTAACACTTAGTAGACCAAGACCAGAAGTACCTACGAACTCCTCGAATGCTCGACGAGTTGTACCAGCTTCTACTAGTTTAGTCCATTGTACAGGAAACTCATCATAAGTTTGTCCATACCAAGCCTTAACACCAGGGAATAGGCTTTTCGCAAAATTTGCAGTTGTAATAGTCATATTATTCTACCCTTATACGCCAGCAGTACCAGCACTACCATACTGATGTGTATTAATACGAACCAACACTTTGTTAGCTGTTGAGTTTACTTCGTTATCAATACGCTTAGACACACTCACAATTTGTAGTGGGAATGTGCTTGTAGTAGCAATACCAGCAGTTTCTACTTTCATACCAGAATTACCTGTTGTAGTAGAACCCAGACTTGCTGAACCATCACCAAAAACAATCTTAGCATTCAAACCTACGGAAGCAAGCGCCACTGCACCATCTGCTTCAGCTTCAAAAATAAGATCAGGAGCATCTGCTACTAAAACATAAGCCTTAGTAGAAGCAGCACGATAGACAGGAGTATCTAGAGAAATAGAACCTGTGGACATAAGACCATCAGGATCTAGTTTAGCATTAAGAATACCAACTACAGCACCTACTACAACAGCAGAAGCAGAGGCAGCGGTGACAGGGGCTTCTACTGCTGGATAACCACCAGTACCGGCAGAATCAGAAAGAACCACTAAATCACCAATAAAAACTGGAATTGTTTCACCAGCGGGAACTTCATAGATATTTGCCTGGCCATTATAAGGAGAGCCATTCAAATGTTTAACAGGCTTAAACCCGTTAATACGAGACGTATTAGCCATAAACCATCCTTTCGAGATGAATATTTATTGTTTAGGGCAAGGGAGTTTAACGCTCTTCATAATCAAATTGACCACGAACATATCGTTTCGCCTCACCTCGCATTGAGTCTTCTAGAGCATCAATTTCAGCTTGTTTAGCAGCTTGATCTTGCTTAAAATATTCCTTTGGAATACGCATAACCACAGCCTTTACATTAGAACCTACTGAAATTTGCTTTGCTGAACCTAGAGGAGAACCGATATCAACCTGCTTATCTCCCACTTGGGATTGGGGATCGATCTCATAGCCTTGTTCAAGAAATTGTTCAACCCGATCATCAACGTCATTGACAATGCGGTAATGAAAATTCGGATCCTGATTTCTAACGCTTAAACGATTGCGCTTAGTAATTGGAGTCCGAGTAGGACGGCCCTCTGGGGCTTTTGATTTTAGCTCTCTTGCCATATTATTTCACTCCTAATGATGCTTTTAAATCTGAAATGTATTGTTCTTTAGTTAAAACTTTGTCACGAACAAACCTATTCATAATAGCTTCTTGTTCTGCTGTCAGTTTAAAAGAATCATTTCCTTTACCAGATACTCTACTTCCAGCACCTTCAGTGGCACTGGGTTTTTCTCTATTTGGATTTGTAAACTTGTTTGGAAATTCTCTGCGAATTTCTGCATCAATAGCTTTTAATAGAGCAGGTCCACGAACACCTTGTGAGGCAAGTTCTTGGCCAATAGTGTCTGCTACAGCCTTCATTCTAACATTGGTTTTATACCAAGTATTTCGTTCAATCCAAGCAGCAACATCAGGATGTACTTCTGGAGTTTCAGGAACTTCAGGGATTGAATTTTTGAGTGTTTCTTTTTGTTCTTGAACCCGCTCAATCTCATCTTCAATAAGAGCAGCACGTTCAAATTCACCTTCTTTTTGTGCTTCAAGTTTTTGGCTCTTTAATGTAGCCAAAGCACGATTAAATGCTGTTTCTTCTACCTTAGTATAATGATCCTTGAAAGCAGCTAAAGTTCGAGTAACCTCTTTGAGTTGTCGATTCTGTGCATCAATCTTCTTGAAAAGTTCACCACGTCGTACAAACTCTGGAGCATCTACCCATTTAGAAGCATCACCATCAAATTCTTCCTTTGGAAGCCAACCCTCAGCACGTGCTTCCTGTTCTACAGGAGACAGCTCAGTGGGTTGTTCAGTTGATGTTTCTGTTTTTACTTCTGTATTATCACTCATACATTCTCCCATACCATAACGATGTCTTCATCGTTGACCACAAGCCATTTATTTTCTTTGTTGTCTGGATCACTGACAAACTTGCCACCATGACGAACATAAGAAACTCTATCACCTTCTTTTACCCAAGGAGTGCCATCTCCATACCCATGGTATGCAATTGGTCCTACTTCTACAACTACACCTGTATCTACACCAGTAAGTTCTTTTCGTTCTGTAGTTTCCACAAGTTGAATACCACTCTTTTTAGCACTTTGATAAACAGGATCATATTCATGTAATGTATCTGGTTTAATAAGTACACGAAATCCTGGGGTTTTTGGTTTCATTCGGATGCCTCCATCTCAATATCTAGGATGTCCCGCATAGCACGGATATATCCTTGGTTAAAACGTAATAGGTCAATATCAGACAACGTTGTAAGTCCCTCTCTCTTTTCTTCAGTTCGTTCTATAACTGCAAGAAAAAAAGCTTTAGTTACTTTGTTGTTTTTCCATTGGTTGATGTCTTCGCTTGTAATTTACTGGACTCCTTAGCCTGTTGCATCTTTTGTTGATGAGCTTGTTCTCCATGACGGATCTTTTGCTCTCCTTGTACTGCAGCTACTTTAGCTTTATTAGCTTCTGCTGCCATAAAAATCTTTTGTTTATGAAGTTCAACAGCTTGTTGTAAATTGGCCATAGCTTCTTTATGCTGCATTTCTTGAGCATTTGCCATAGCTTCCATTTGCATCTTTTGCTCTTGACTTCTTGCTTCAAGTTCAGCTTTAAATCTAGCTTGTTCTTGTTGCATTTGTGCCTTTTGTTGCTCTAGTTGACTCTTCATCTGCATTTCCATCATCTTAGGATCTGGAGGTGGTTGGAGTTGACCAGATGCTTGAACTTCTTTAGTAAAGAGTTTTTCCCAGTTTGGTTGTTCTTGTGCTTGTAGCACTCTAGAAATAACCTCAATAGGATCTAAAGCTCCTGTTGGTAAGAGTTCCATCAAACCTTGTGCTTTTAGTAGTTTTTCTGTCTGACTAACAGCAGTGGGGTCTGCTCCAGGACAAATATCATAATCTTCAAAAGAAAAATCTTCTGGGCCTACAGGCGCATCTAAGACAGATACATAAGTCTCTGGATTGATATAAAGGCTATTAAGTTTGTAAACCTTTTTAAATTCTTTTTCAAGACTTCTATAAATACGTTTATAAACAGCAGTGAATACTTTCATTCCTTGCTCAATAGAAGCCATGGTTGTTGTAGCAGGAGTGTTTTGTCCAGGCATTTTGCCTACGAAAATCTCTGCCACACTTGCAAGTTCTTTTCCTGAAGTGATTAAACTTCCCATCAACTGGAACAATACATTTGATGGTTCCTTAGATGGAAGAGGAACAATTTGTTTTCTTAAATCATCACCAACACTAGGAACTGGTTTCCACTCGCCGGGAGAAAGCTTGTTCTCACCAGCTTTAAGCTTCAAGCCTTTTCCTAGGAAACCACCTTGAAGATTGTTAATAGTACCAGCATCTACAAGTTGGTTGATTAAAGTATTTACAGCCTCATTAAGAGGCCCTAGAAGTACACCAAAACCAATATCATAGAAACTACCGTCAGGATTGGGTACAAAGGAAAATTTAGTAAAACAGTTGATAGGTGTAATTTTAACTACTTTATCTTTTTCATCAAGTTCAATATCATCTGCCATAAATCTAGCAGCGATACGAACCACCTTACCAGTTTGACGTTCAAATGTCACTACATAAGGTTCTTTATATCCATCCTCATCCAAATCTAAGAATGTATGTTGTTCAATGAATACATAAGGAGTAGTTTCATCAACTGTAGGAATAAACTTAGGACCTTCTGTTAAAGGTCTTTGTGGAGTACCTAAATCAATATCTAAAAAAACTTTTTGCCTTTTGCGCTCTTCAAACAGTCTTTGAGACATTTCGATAATTTGAGAAACTCGTTCTGCTTCTTCAATTGTTTTAGCCCAGTTATTTACAACCAGATCTAAAGGAAGAACAAGTTTAGAAACTACTTTCTTTTTATCTCCATCCCAATAAGTCTTTTTAAATACTGTCCCTACAATAGGGAGCATAATAAGCATTTTGTCCATTTCCTCATCCCAGTCTTCCATTTCATGCATAAACTGGTAGGACATATAAGTAGCAACTCTATCAGCTTTGTCTACTTTAGCTCCTTGAGGATCTTTACCAATAACTTTGGCTTTAACAATTTTACCGTCAGATGGGATTAAACTTGGATAGGCTCTAGCATTAAACTGCATAGAGGCCGTAGACAAAAGAGGATATTTTACGTTAGAAGCATCTCTCCAGGGCCAAGTCTTGGGCTCTCTTACTTGCATAGCAAGCTTAGTCCATTCCTGTAAATCCTTTTCCCAAAGGTCACGGCTTTTATAATCCATCTCAAAGCCACGTTTACATTCAGAACCAATCTCTTTTAATTTTTCTTCATCTAAGTCTTCTGCAATGTTAATTGAGCTAACAAGTTGCTCAAAACTTTCTTTTACTGGGCTTTCAGAAGTTTCGTGTTCTGGACTTTCAATATCCTGTGGTTCGACTTCTTCCTCCATTCCCAACGAGTTGGTCAAATTCTGCTCGTTCATCAAAATAGATTTCCTCTGCGATTTCTCGCTCTGTGGGAGCTTCTACAAGTTGTAAAAGCATCATCCCTAAATAAGCAAAAGCATCCACCTGATCGTCATTTTTTCCACGTGGAAACTGGACACATTCATCTTGAAAATCCTGGAACCATTCTGCTTCAGACTCAAACTTAACACCACCACTTCTCATTCTTGCTTGAATGGAACGTGCTCGTGCTATTTTGTCTTTACCACCGTGCTTTAAATGAACAATGTTTAAATAGGTATTTTGCCTATGCATTTCTTCATTTAAGAAAGGTCCAATAGACTTGGTAACCTGCATATCTTCGATACCTATAGCAACAGGATCGTAGTTTTTCTGCAAAGTCATCAGGGTGTCAACAATGTCTCTAGCATCCAATCTATCACGCATAACGTGAACTACATGAAGCATTCTGTTTTCATCCATTCCTGCTACAAGCATCACTGTATAGTCTGCTCGTTCGTGCTCAGCAATAGCTAAATCAACAGCAATGTAATAATTCAGTTTTTTACTTTTGTCATCTTCTGTTCTTTTAAGAAAATCAATTTTCTTAAAATAGGCAGTAGAATCATCTAAAGGTGTGTTTAAATATTCCTGGCTGTATGCATCTGGAATACCTTGTAAGAGGTAGTCAGCGTATTTAAGTTTGAAATATTCTTTGTCATATCTTTGTGGCCAAAGAAATGTAGTGTATTCTGGATTGTGTGCTTTATATCGAATAGATTTCCATGGAGTTCTAGCATCAGTCCATGTCTTGAGTTCTGTGTGTTTTAAATGCTTTCGTTGTTGTCCTAAGAGTTGGTTCTCTGGCATTAGACGTTCTAACAGACTATCCATATGTAAGATAGTACCAACAACACGAATAATACCCTTAGCAGAAAGACAGGGAAGAAGAGCAGAATAGAACCAACGTCTCATCTTCTCTCTTCGTTCTTTATTCATTACAAGTTCATCGTTCTCCATATCATCACAAAGGATGATGTCAGGACGACTACCATTCCATAACAAACCACGAAGTTTTTGTTCAGCACCTTTGGCAATAATGCGAAACTTATGACCATCTTTGCAATAGACAATGATGTCAGTTTCAGTGTCTTTTTCAAACCCAGCAATATTAAAAAGATCAATAAGTTCCTGGTTTTCTTGAAGTTGTTGTTTAAAAGTTCCTAAAAACAAACTACTTTGAGCTTCTGTATCAGATACAAGAAGCATGAATTTTCTGTCTCTAAAGAGAAGACTAGTGAGTCCATATCCAAGAGTGATACCTGATGTTTTAGCATGGCTACGAGGTGCAGCAATAGCTATTTTAGGAGCTTTGGAGCAGCATAGTTCCCAACATTCTTCATGAAATGCAGGACTTTCTGTAGCATCATCAAAACTACTAGAGATCAAGCTGCCGACGATGCCTTTGACCACATCTTTGGTTAACACAGTCATGGGAAGAAAATCCTATTTCCACTCTTTGGTGGCAAACTTTGTATATGGCTCCATCCTTTTGTTGCACTTGGATGTTCCATCCATAAACCAATCTCTTTTAAAGCAGCCTGTCCTTCCATAGAAACTAGCCAATCATCTAAAACTCCATCTGGGTCATAAATGTCAATAGCCTGACCAGTCATGTGCTTGCTGTTTGGTGCAGCTCCGGGAGTGGCCTGGTTGACACTAGGAGGCCTCCAGCCGCTTGAAACGTTAGTACCATTGGGGTGGGTAGCTAAGACACCAGAAAAACGCTCTAGAAGAGTGTTTACGAGGTTTAAGAGCACAGCAGCATTTCCACGGATAGTGGGAGACATCTCTAAAGGATATTTAACATCCCGTCCCATGAAATAATCTTTTAAAGAAATTGTCATGTCACCCCTTTAATTTTCTCTGCTGTTCTCAATGTTCCTAGCCCAAGCATTCCAAATCCCAGTTCCCACAAAACATTATCCAAGGTAGGAAGAGGCACAGGAGTTGCATGTCCTGTATAGAAGATGTAAGCAGTTTCAATTCCAGGTTTTGCAAGGTATTGCCAGAGAAGAGCAACTCCAAAGACCCAACCAGCGAAGGGTCTCCATCCTGCTTTGAACATGTTTTCACTTTTAGCTTCCTCCAGATTTACATCGTTTTGTTGTTTAGCTAAAGCTAAGACTGTATCAATTTCTTTAAAGGCAGCGTCTTGTTGTAGTTTTAGAATGGCAAGTTCAGCTTCTGCTTTCTTAGAAGGATCTAAAAACCCTGCAACAGTGTCTACAACTTTACCAAAAAGAGTGAGTAGG
>JAAOEI010000846.1_pt1 | contig 11531 bp, 9 predicted proteins | sample 7059261 | NCBI WGS metagenome assembly JAAOEI01 (sample SAMN14008812, study PRJNA610033) | viral metagenome | isolation source: viral particles filtered from seawater | place: China: Hangzhou Bay, Yangshan Deep Water Harbour | collected 2017-10-31
ACTTTTCTAAAAGGTTAATGACTCTATGCTCTTGCATTTCAACCTCATCTTGAGATGATTTTGGGTCTTGTGCCACAGTCATTAAATCGTGCAAAAACACATGAAGTAACTCATGTAAAGCAGTCTGATCCAGAGATTCTGGTGTGATCTTCTCAGCACCAAAGTCGCCTAATCTGTAGGTAGCTAATCGAGCAGAAGTATTGAACTCCACAGAAGCCATAGCAGCCTTTGCCGCTTTGCTTCCTTTCTCAATTCTCCAATCACCTAAACTCAAAATTTGCTGCCATTTTCTGACACTTTGTGCAAAGAGTTTTACATCATCTGGCGTAGGAATGTTAGGCATTTCAACACCTTATAGCGTTATTATGACATTTTAATTTAAGATAGAAACAAAGCCACTTCAGCTTTGCGTCTTTTGACAAGCCCTGAGACTTCTTTCCCACCCGCTTTAGTCCATGACATGAAAGCCTCGGAAGCGCCTGTCCAATCCTCACGATTGACCTTCATCCGAATGGTAGAACGCTGATAATTGCCTAGCCCTGCATTGTAGGCAAAAGAGACAACAGCATCGAATTTGCTTTGATGACTAACAAGATTAGGGCTAAGTCGAAGAACACCACGTTCAAAAGAATTGATGTCCACCTTGAATAAATCGACCAGTTCCTCTTTTGACCATACACGATTATCTTCCCCCTTGAGTTGGTAATCAGACCTGATAAGCCCTGTATAACCCTCTTTACGCACGTTTGGCAGGTTTAATTGGTCTGCATACATTGCGTGTCCAAAACCAATCGTCCAGATCGCAGCACTGCATCTGTAAGGCTTGTTTCTGTAGCCTTCAAAGAAGTGCATCAGGTGTTCGCCTTCTTTGCTGATCTTCATTTCTTAGCCCAGCCTCTTGATCCGAACCAAAAGCCAATAATCCCCCCAAGCATTGCCATCTCATCAGTAGAGAAAATAATGTCTGACAAGCGAATCAAATCATCCATGCTCATCACCAAACTAGGGCGGGTGTAGATGTAGTAGGCAATCCAAGCATTGATGGCACATAACTCAAACACAAAGATATAGGTAACTGTAGGTCTGACAGTACCGACATAGTTGGCAACCCATTGAGAAGCCTTCTCTAAGACCTTCTCATCGTGTTTTAAAGCCGCCTCGGTCATCTGTGCTTCAGACTGCATGGCAATCTGGTCTGTGCGAATCTCCTCCATGCGCTCTTGGGCAGCAAAGCCTTGAGCCATCATCTGTAATTGCATTTGAACTTGAATGTTAGCCAAGGCTAATTCATGCTTTTGGTCTGCTTTATTTTGAAAGAAGTCTAGTAGTTTTGGTAAACCCGAAATGAGTAAACCGCCAAGAGTTGAAAATAATGAAAGCATCTTTAGTCCCTTTTACAATGTTTTTCGTCTTCGTGAGATAACTTCACGCCAGCTAACAAACCAATAAAGCCACCAACAATGGTCTGAAATGCAGGGCTTAACAGTTTAAAGATTTCATTATCGTCAACGGCTTTTGAGTACAGACCCATCACAAAAGCAGAAACCATAACGAGTACAGAGATACATAAAGTTGCGCTGACCATTAAGGTGACAAAGAAAGTTAGTCTGCCTTTTAAGTTTTCCATATATCCTCACACATAAAAGTCTAGTTTGCGGTTGGTAAATATCTCAAGTCTTATCTCTTGTTGCTCTGCTTTCTTACAGTACAACTCAAATAGCAAGTCATCTAACTTATCCTCTGCCTTGGCAGCCTTCACAATGGCTCTGTGTTCTTCTTGGAATTTCTCAATTCTTCTTTGAGTGCCATCGGTTTTCTGTGGATAACCAGTGGCATCAACAATGGGAAACCACCTGATTTTGTCAATCATTTTGGCTTCTCCCTTTGAACGGCTCGCTCGTAGAAGTAGAGCACCTTGCCTCTTAGTTCAGCAGAATCAGCGACACCAGCCCATTCGGCTAGTTTGTTCCAGATTCCCACCAACTGCTCGGCAGAACAAGTGTCACCATTTCTGGTCAGCCACATGGACATTTGCTGATGCCTAGTGCTTGGGTTGCCTATCCAACTAACATTGTAGAGATCAACAGGATTGCACCTTGTCTGTTGGGCTAGGACAAGGACTGAGAAAAGAAACAACGAAAGAAGTGCCCATTTCACGGAAATGCCCAAACAATAATATAACTACAATAAATGACAAAACAAACAAGAAAGACTGCCGCAACAAATGCTTCGGCAAAATCTCTCATTTAGTCGCCAGACAAAAGTTTGTTAGTCCCACGAATTTCCATCTTAAATGGCGGTTGTGGGTTTGTTAGCAAACCTTCTCGGAAAGCCGCACGAGTCTTTGGCCCTTGTGTCTTTCCACTTACGTCAGGTCTTGGCAAACCAAGTGTATTTTCCATTTGTTCTGCAAGGTCTAACATTCGCTCTCTGTTAGCAATTGCTTCTTGTTGTGCTTGTTGAGTTTTTGCTCTATCGGCAATCTGCTTAAAAGCAATAGCTTTATCACGAGCCTTAGTTATTGCATCTTGCACCCACTTTCTATCCTGAATCTTGGTTGCAACTGCCTTGTCAGACAAAGCCTTTATGCCTGGTACTGCTTCGGCTAAATCAATACGTGTTTTATCAAATGCAATTTTTTCTTCAGCAGTCATTGCAAATGCTTGATTAACACCACGTTCAAAAGTTGTTTCACCTTCTTTTTTTACAATTCTTGTGTATGGTTTAGCACCAGTTTTAGGGGAAATTGTTTGAGTTCTATAGCTAGTGCTAGGTTGCTCAATAACCTGACCAGACATTTTTTGAATAGCAGACTCTAAGGCGGTAGGCAATACTCCACCCGCACCAGAAGTAGTTACTGGTACAAGATTACCACCAGCATCAAATGTAAACTCTACAGCACCACGAGTAGGCTGGCGAGAAGCCGCCTCAAAAGCCGCTTGTTGTGCTTCTGCTTGTTGACCAAGAGTGCGAGACATTCCTGCTCTGCGAACATCTTCTGCCCGTAAACCAGAAAGAGTTCCTTGTGCACTAGGTGCTGTAAGTTGTGGTGGCGTAGGTGCAAAGCCAGGTGTTCCAACACGAGGGCCATACTGGTTAGGCTGAATAACAAAATTAGGTTGGTACGGGCCTTGACCAGGCATCAAAACCTCTACAGGAGCTTGATAGGGAACAATAGCCTGACTCTGAGGGATTGGTTGTGCAGCAGTTGCTACTTGACTAACAGGAATACGTGCGTCACGCAAAGTTAATCCCGCTTGATAACTAGGCGAAGCTATGATTCTTGAGGCTAATGAGCCTACTCCTTCTCCTGCCAAAGTCCCCAGAAGACCACCCAATGCAGCTCCTCCAGCACCAAATTGGCTACCAATTGCTACACCCGTTGCACCACCAATACTTGCTCTAGCAATTCGAGGTGTGTCAGCAAACCCTGTGGATGGCTTGACAGCAAAAGCATCTGGGAAATTACCCGCAATCTTGCCAAGAGCCGCAATATCGCCCGTCATCGCATTATCTTTTGAGGTAATACGACTAAGTTTGTTGACATCAATCATGCCTGTATTGAAGTCAGTAGCACCTTCATAAGCATAAGTCTTAGCCATCTTCTGACGGGCTTGTCTAAAATCTGTTAGCAACTTTGGATTAAAAATATTGGACTCAATCATTGATTCCAAAACATTAGCAATTGCCAAATTAGTATCTGCAACATCAAGGGCCGCTAAATCAGCACTTTTATTGTCATAAGTTTTTTGCGCTCGTTTGCGAAGAGTTTGTACATTCTTTAGCAACTCAGCACCAGTTAGACCTTCTGTAGTCTTTTTAGCCGCATCATCAATGATTCTATTGATACCTTTTGCATAACGCTCAGAGCCAATTACTGTTTGATCTGGACGTAATTTATCCAAAGACGCAAGTAAATCTGCATCTGCCTTCATTGTTGGCAACTGTCTAACTTGATTGTAAGGCTCGGCAACCTTAATTCGTGCATCAATAAAAGGTTGTTTAGAGTCAAATTGGGTAGTTTCTGGAAGACCCAACTCGTTTAAAGCAACTTTACGAACTTGATTTTTGTTTACATCAGTTATTGCTTTTGAGCCTTGTTCTCCAGCAATAGTAGATAATGTTTTAGGGACTAGCGATGGTTGAATTTGCTCTGGGCTTATAGCAATGCCAAGACGTTTAGCCTCTGTAAGAGCATCAATTTGTGGCCCACGAGCATAGTCTTCTAAAGACATTCTTTCACGCCTAGCTTGAGCACGCTCTTCAAATGGCATCTTTGCACCAATAACAGCCCTCTCAACCAATGGAGCGGATACTTCTTGAACTGTTCTGGCAAGAGGTCTAGCCATAGCAGGTGTAGCAACCCCTAATGAAGCCATGTAACTTTCAACGTCTGAAGCAGGAATGCCTGTTTTATCAGCAATCCATTTAGCTCCTTTTTGGAAGTTTTCACCGATGAAGTCCATGATCTGACGACCAGCCTCACCCTGATATTCTGGAGTCTCAGTAACACCAGCCATCTTTCCAAATGGTTTGTCAACGGCAGAAACTATCCTTTGTGTAGCAGCTTGAGCCTCTTCAGAAGAGCGTCCTACACGTGCCAAGGGATAGCCTACCATCTGTGCGGCAGCAGGTAATACTCCACCAACAGTAACATCAGCAAGAGAGGCAGTAGAGCGACCAAGGGATATTGCTGATTGAAGCAATTTAGCCAAACCACCTTCACTTTTTGGCTTGGCAACAACTTGTTCTTCTGATTCCATTTGAAAACCAGCAGGAAGAGACATTCCTTGTGTTGGTTGTTCTTCTAATACAAAACCTTGTGGAAGTGCCATTTTTATTACCTCGCAGATGTCCAGTTAATACCACCATCAATACTCATAATTCGTTCTTTCGTAGTTGGGTTTGTGGCATATATGGGTTTTTGAGAAGCTGTTGGCACTGAAGATTGTGTCGGTATTTGACTTGCAGCACTGTCAGGAGCACGAGGTCGTTGTGGCAAAGTTATTTGTGGCTTAAATGGAAATTTAATGCCCCTTGCTTCTGACTCAGTTACATCAGTGTTATAGCGATCAACACGATCGGTAACAGTCTCAGCAATACGATTAAGAATTTGCTCCAATGCGGCAGGGTCTGTTCCCAGATTACCCAATGCCTCACTCAACACACGCTGTTGTTCTTGAGAAGGCTGAGAATCCAATTTCTTTAGATTATCAAGAATTCCCTCAAACAATCTAGTCCGAAGAACTGTAGCATCAGTAACACCTTGTGTGCTAATACCAAATCCAAGTCGATTGTTTAGGAAGCTAGCTGCAGCAAGCAAAGGCTCACCACCTTTACCCATAAATGTGCTTGCCGTAGGTATAAGTTTCTTTGCGGCTTCGATGTTTTTAATCGTATCAGGTGCAGTGCGAAGAACTGAACGCTCTTTAGCAACATCTTGTACAAACTGTTTTTGTGCTTCAACACTAGCGGGTGTATAAGCATTTACATTTGTTTGGGCCGCACCTTCTTTTGCTACTTTCAAACCACGTTTCTCTAGCAAAACATCAACTGCTTTAGCCTCTGCTTGAGTTAACTCAGAAAAAGGTTTCCCAAATTCTGCTACAGCTACCCTATCAGCTTCAGGGCCATAACTAATTTTAGTAGGTTTCTCAGGTTTTTCGTATAAAACCAAATCCGCAGGTTTTCCACTTACCTGAAACTCTGCAAGACTTGCAGGAGTATATTTACCTGATTCCACTAATTTTTGGAATGGATCGGCTTGCACACGCTCCCGCTTTGCGGCTGCTTCAGACGCTAATGCAGCCGCCCGTCTTTGTTGTGTCTGAGCCATCTCACTCTGTGCTTGACGAGCATATTGAGCCAAAGCCATAGCACCTTGTTGGTCACCCGCTTGAGCAAGCATCTGAGCACCTTTTAGGATCGACTCAGGATTGCTTTGGTCTATCTGTTGGGCAATAGTGTTTCTAGTGCTAATTAGCTTTAACTGAGGGTCTTCTATGCCCATAGCACCTGCAATAGCACCACCAAGACCTTTAGCACCTGCATAGGTCATTGCCGCACCACGGGATGCAGGGTCTAGTTGGGCAAGGTCAATACCTTCTTGCAAAGCAGTTCTACGTTGTTGCTCACCATACATTTGTGGGTTTAAACCAAATAAACCCGCTACGATATTTTCTGCCATGATGAATCCTTAACCAAATAAGCTAGTTAATGCACTGCCAGCGGCAGTACCAAATAAGGGAGAAGCACCTAATCCACCCAATAATGTTGAATAAGGGTTAGTTGTAGCCGCAGGGCCAGTAGCCAATGCCACACTTTGACCAGCACCTTGTAAACCTAGTTGTCCAACTCTTGCACCCGCAGTTGATGCTGTTTGACCAAGTTGCGCCCCAGTTGTCAAAGGTTGTTGTCCCAAAGCCTCAAGCCCTGTAACTTGTCCCAAAGCAGTTGTGTAAGGAGCATAAGCGGCTTGTTGACCTGCATAGTAGTTGCCCATTGCAGTAGTACCTTGACCTAACAATCCTGCCCCATAAAGCACTTGTTGTTGACCTGCTTGTTGAGCTTGAGCCGCCAATTGAGCCTCTTGTTGCGCTCTAGCGTTATACAAAGCCTGTAACTCAGGAGTAGTAGCACCCATAGTGCCACCTTGAGCCACAGACAGACCGCCACGACCTTGTTGTTGGAGTCTGTTTTGCAATGTAGCTAACTCTAACTCTCTGCCTGGTTGTAAGAGAGCCATCTGACTCTTCAAGTAGTTCTCTGCAACTTTTTCTGGCGTTTCAGCAAGATATTTATTTCCAAGAGCAAACAAACTTGTCGCACCAGTTTGCAATGGTTTAAATGCTTCTTGAGCCGCCTCTGCTTGCGTTAAACCCGCATTAGACAACGCAACAAATCGATCTTGCTGTGCTTTAGCTTCAGGGCTTAATGTGTATCCTGCGCTAGTCAATTGACCTGTTACTGGATCGACTTGGAACTGTGAAGTGCCAAATCGAGTAGTCATTCCGATAGGTCTGAAAGCAGCCGCTTGTTTGGCAGCAGCAGTCTCTCGGTCAATCATTCCTTGCGCTGCAATAGCCGCTTCACGAGATGTTTGTTGTTGGAGAAGACCTGCACCAGTAGTCAAGCCACCTGTTAACAAAGCACCTAGTTGAGCCGCAGTAAGACCGCCTAGACCAGTTCCTGCACCAGTTAGTCCAGCTCCTACGCCTGTTGTCAAAGCACCAGTACCTAATGTTCCTGCGCCTAAACCAGTTACACCACCAGTAACAGCCGTTCCTGCGCCTGTTCCCAATAAAGTTGTACCAAGAGTAGAACCAGTAAGTATTCCTGTTCCCGTTAATCCTGTTCCTGCACCCGTTCCAAGCAAAGTAGTGCCAAGACCTGATCCTGTTAGAACACCAGTACCCAAGCCTGTTCCTGCGGTAATACCTGCGCCTGTCCCCGTACCCAAACCCGCACCCGTTGTGCCAAGACCTAGACCACCCGCACCTGCCGTTAAACCAGTTCCTGTACCCATACCAGCAACTGTTCCAGCACCCGTACCTGCCGTTCCAAGAGTTGTGCCACCAAGAACCCCTGCGCCTGTTAATGCACCTGCACCTAACAATGAAGTACCCAATGTAGAACCTGTTAAGACACCCGTTCCTAAACCTGTTCCCGCAGTGATACCTGCACCTGTTCCTAAAGCACCTAGACCTGCACCTGTGGTGCTTAAACCAAGACCGCCCGCACCTGCTGTCAATCCAGTACCTAATGATGAACCTGCTCCCAAGCCTGAAGCCGCACCCCCAAATAACCCAGCACCATAACCACCTGCTAAAGCGGCTAAAACTACAGGGTCTGTAAGAGCCTGTCCCAGTCCTTCTAAAAATGAACCTGCAACAGCTTGTTGTTGAGTTGTTTGTTGATATTCACCAGTAGGGGAGTAGTAATTAATATTGCCACCAGGTTTATTTTCACTTGCTTTATAAGTGATTACATTCTCTAGTCCACCAACCTGTTGATCTTCACCAGAACCCGTTACTTGGTTTACTGCTTGAACGTAAGTATCACCAAGCAATATCGCTTGATTAGGAGGAATAGTAGCCGCTACACGAGAAGCAATCTCACCTTCATTTAATCCAACAGCCGTAGCCATTTGAGCAGGAGAGACTCCATACGTTTCCATAGCCTTGACGATATCGGCATCACTCATGCCTGGATTAGTAAGCAAGAAATCTATAATTTGCTGATTCGTTATGGCCATGATATTTATTCCTTATTCGGAGGCAGCTTGCAATGGTGCAAGGTCTTCAGTTGTCCAATGATAATTTTTCATTTTTCTCATCCTATTTACAAGTGTTGTGTAAGGTATTCCAAGAAACTCAGCCATATCTTTTATACAGTCAAACTCTTTTCCATTAAAAGAAACTTTTACTGCCTTTGGATTTAATCCTCTAGGCATTGAACTTTTAATTCGTCTTTCAGGACTTAATTTTCTTCCAGTTAACGCTTTTGATATTTTATCGCCAACGCCTATTTTCTTTGCGCTATTATTTTCGCCAAGTTGTCGTTCTTTAACAATATGCTTATATGTTTCCATTGTTCGAGTCATTGTTTTACTAAATTTTTTTCTTGCTTCATCAGTATGTTGATAACCAGAAGCACCTTCTCCACCATCTGTAATATTGGTAAGAATTAGTCCTTGAAGTTTATGCTTCCCAATTAATTCTTGTTCAACTAAAAAAGCAAGTTCCTCATCAATTTTGTCAACAACAATGCGAACATCAAAACCATTAGCTTTAGAAACAACTCGATTCCAATGTTGATTCCTACGTCTTGTTTCAAAACATCTGCGACCCTTACCTTTGCCGACATAGAAGACGGCATTAGTATCAAGTCGGATGTGTTCGTAAACGTAAAACATTGTTTTAAGCGTTAATAGCCGCTTGCAAAGGAGTTAAATCCTCATTTGTCCAGTATGGTTTTGCCAACATGATTTTTAAATGTTCTTTGTTGCGTGACAGGCAGTCAGCCCATTCAGCGTCAGTCATGCCTTCTGGCTTGCCACCATTGATAAGGTTCACGCTGTCCATTGCGGCAGAGTAGTGCTGTGCAATTTGTTCGGTTGTTAGTTCAATCATTTCAATTTCCTTCCAATTGTTTTACACGGGCAGACAATTCCTTGACTGCGTTGATTAAGTACCAAGTCAAATTGTCGGTGTCCACAGACAGAACGCCTGTAGATTCTTGCTTAACGCACTCAGGCAGAACGGCTTGCAACTCTTGTGCAATTACGCCAAGTTGAACGCCAGTCTTGTTGATGGCATCGGCTGGCTTGAGTTCGGCATCAACTTCCTCTGGCAAGCGATATTCAAAGTTGCGCACCCGAATTGAAGTGATTTTGTCCAAACCATCATTGTTGTCAGCAATGTTCTTCTTCAGACGCTGGTCAGAAGTTGTTGACCATGAAGATGAGTTGTTGCCTTGGTAACAAGCGTTTCTGATATATGTTGTGCTTCCACCTTTACCAATAATGTCATAACCAATAACAATTGTTGCTTGGTCTCCTGACGCACTAGGTCTAGCATAAGCGCCAACAAATACGCTTTGGTCACTAGTATGTGTTCCAGAATCGTGACTTCCCGCTTTAAATCCAACATAGACGTTTCTAGCACCAGTCACAACTGAACCACCTGCTATTTCTCCAACTGCCGTATTCTCATAGCCTGTTGTGTTAGCACCAAGCGCAGCAAGACCTATAGCCGTGTTGTTATTTCCAGTCGTATTTGCATCCAACGCTTGATAACCAACAGCGGTGTGATTTGCGCCAGTTGTGTTGGCGTAGAGCGCTTGGAAGCCAACAGCGGTGATAGGAGAACCAGTCGTATTGCTATATCCCGCCTGATAACCAACAGCCGTGTTGTTAGAGGCGGTGGTGTTGGAGTAAAGAGCAATAGCCCCCAAAGCGGTGTTGTAACCGCCTGTATTGTTGGCAAGTGTCCCCTCACCAAAAGCAGAGTTGTAACTTCCAGTTGTATTTGTGCTAAGTGGTGCTGTGAATCCTGTGCCTGTAGAGCCAACAGCCGTGTTGCCTGTGCCAGTTGTATTTTGGCTTAAAACTCCAGTACCAATGGCAAGTATTTGACCAGTTGTGTTTGATAGTCCCGCACCTGAACCCAAGGCTACATTGCTACCAACAGTATTTGCTCTAAGCGCATTTGAGCCAACAGCCGTACAAGAACTTGCTGTACTTGAATACAAAGCCTCATAGCCAACGGCAGTGCATGAAACGCCAGAAACGTTCGTGTACAAAGCATTTAGTCCAACAGCAGTTGCATTTGCACCAGTTGTCGAAACACCAGCGTTATAGCCATAAGCAGTCAGGTATGGACTACCACCGCTTGTCGTTTGCTTTCCATACACAGTACCCAATGCAGTAGGCGTAGCGGCAGAAGCACCACCACCAGAAGCCGCAATCGTAATTGCACCCGCAGCATTGGTAATTGTTACGTTAGTTCCCGCAGTCAATGTTGCTTTTGTAAGCGTATTGCCTGTTGAGTTACCAATTAACAATTGACCATCTGTGTAGCTTGTCTGACCTGTACCGCCATTGGCTACTGCTAGAGTACCAGCCAAGGTTACTGTTCCTGACGATGTAACAGGCCCACCAGAAGTAGTTAAACCAGTTGTGCCACCACTTACATTAACACTTGTTACAGTTCCAGAACCACCAGAAGCTGCAATGGTTTGGTTAGGCCATGTGCCAGTAACAGTTACATTTGTTCCCGCAACAATGCTAGGAGTTGCTGTTCCTGTTCCACCATTGGCAACAGGGAGAGTTCCTGTAACACCTGTAGACAAAGGCAAACCTGTCAAGTTAGTAGCAGTACCGCTAGAAGGTGTACCCAAAGCACCACCATTTACAACAGCCGCACCCGCAGAACCAACATTCACAGCCAAGGCAGTAGCAACACCAGTACCCAATCCTGATACACCTGTGCTAATAGGAAGACCAGTCAAATTGGTAGCAGTACCGCTTGATGGAGTACCAAGCACACCACCATTAACCAAAGGTGCGCCAGATGAGCCTACATTGACCGCTAGAGCCGTTGCAATACCTGTTCCAAGACCTGACACGCCAGTAGAGATTGGAAGCCCTGTAGCGTTCGTTAAAGTACCGCTAGAAGGTGTACCAAGGGCAGGAGTAACGAGAGTAGGTGAGTTAGCAAAGACAAGCGCACCGCTACCTGTTTCATCAGAAACGGCAGTAGCCAAGTTTGCTGAACTAGGAGTAGCCAAGAAAGAAGCCACCCCCGTACCCAAACCACTCACACCAGTACTGATTGGCAAACCAGTAGCATTGGTCAAAGTAGCAGAAGCAGGTGTACCCAAAGCAGGAGTAACCAAAGTTGGGCTATTGGCAAATACCAAAGCACCAGAACCAGTTTCATCTGTTACGGCAGAAGCAAGATTGGCACTTGAAGGTGTACCCAAGAATGTCGCTACACCAGTACCAAGACCTGAAACACCTGTTGAGATCG
>JAAOEI010000847.1_pt1 | contig 11520 bp, 12 predicted proteins | sample 7059261 | NCBI WGS metagenome assembly JAAOEI01 (sample SAMN14008812, study PRJNA610033) | viral metagenome | isolation source: viral particles filtered from seawater | place: China: Hangzhou Bay, Yangshan Deep Water Harbour | collected 2017-10-31
ATATGGTTGTGCCGTCATATAATACCGTGATGATATTAATGTCGCAAGTGCAACAGGATCCTGCTAGTCTAATTGACACTCTGCGTTCCTACCTGTGAACTTATGTTGCAGACGCATCCAGCACTTCACACAACAATCGTATTCGTCATCTGTGTCTCCTACTTTGCATAATTGACATATCCACTTAATCGGTGGAGGTTGTCCTAGCCTCCGCGGCTTAACGGGTATCTTCTGCGGTGCCGGCTTAATCTGTGCCGGCTTCAGTTGAATCTTGACGTCTGTTGCTTGCCACCCTTCTGGTATCTCGATCTTGAAAACGCTCATTACTCAGTCTGTTATGAGTTCTTTAGATAGTTTATTAATATTATTAATCATATAATTCACGAATATCACAGCTAGTCTTTGATAGGAGTTTGCTCAGGTTCAGCAACAGCTCCTTATCTGGGCTGTCGGGATCAGCGTTGATTGCTGCCGTATTAGACTCGGTTAGCAACAAGAGAACATCGTTCATCGCCTTGTCCCTCAGACTGCGGTACCCTTCACTTCCGTGTTCTGTATCCATTACTTATTCCTCTCAGTACCTCTCTAAATCCAGTTTTCATCATTTTATATTATTAATCTTATTAATATTATTATTAATCTTACTTACTTAGAGGGATTGGGCCCATATAAGTATAATGCCAAAACAGGTGTCAGCGGACAAGAAGAAGTACTTTTGCAGGTGGTGTGAAAAAGGCTATGTTTATCAGTCGGGTAAGTTGAACCATGAAAAGAGTGCACACCCAGAAGAATACTCGGAAAGCAAAATCAAGAAAGCTGTGGGGCTAGTCGATCGTGGAAAAACCAGAGAGGCAAAATTAAAGCAATTACAACAACAAGTATTTGATGGCACGATATCTATGGAAGAATATCAGGAAATAAAGGCGGAACTGGAGCAAGTGCAGGTGCCAGTTGCCGCGACACTGGACGTGGGTCGGGTTCTAAACAAGGACTATCTGTATATCTACGGCCATCTGATTAAAACATTCGGGGAGGACGGTGTTCAAACTATCGTCAACATGAGTTTGGACCATCGCTATTCGGTAGTATTCAATAAGATCTTCTCAACTCAACTCTTCTATCTGGAAGACAGATTCGGCACACCGTCCTTCGAATACCTAGACGGCGAGACATTAGGTTCACATGAAATAACCAGTTTTTTACTTAGGAGACTGGTAAATAACGTGGTTTCAGCCATCTACCAGACCCTGTCTCGGCCCACGGACATCATCGCCGACGAGACCATAGACGAGTATGACCCACGTCAGCTTGAAGCATTATCAAACTTCGACAGGTTAAATACCCTAATGCACAGTTCGTGTTCCACCAACTCAAGCAAATCACTTTTAGCAAGTGTCTTGGCTTCCAAGGAAGAATACAATGCCTTGGTTGTTTTACCTAGGTCAGAAACAAGTCCGACCTTGTCTGGATTAGCTTAACCTAGGTTAGAAAACAAGTTATAATGCACAAGTTCACTTGTTTAAGCTGGATTTAAACAAGTAACAAGTAGAGATTATATATTTTTCTGTCTGACTTTCTCACATATGTAAGAATAATTAAACTATTATGAATTTTATTATTAAAAATCTGACAAAAAATCCGGGCGACAAAAAAAGTATACTCTTGTTCGTTATCCAGAGTCCGGAAGATGAATTACTTGTTTTCTTGTTTGCTACTGGATTAAGCTCTGACTTGTTTATCTGACTCCGTTTATGGCAAATTATTTCTATGCAGGAAGAAACTAGGATATGTTAAGGTTAAAAACAAGCGGGTTCCTACCTAAACAAGTCTAGTGTCTGTTATTCATTTACTTATTTTTTATCTTCCAGTACAAACCTTGTTTACTTACCTTTCGGAGTGTGAAAAATTTGGAATGTCGATAAAACAAAGTAAATGCAGCCTTAAGGTAGCCTGCATTACCCTTGTTGATCTTGATTTAACCCAAAATTACCTTGACTTCAAATGTACCTTATCAATCTTGTGTGCCTTTGATTTTGGGTTAACCGCTGCGTAGACTCGTGCATAACCCCATTGCTCAGGAGATTTGACATTTTTTCTAACCGACTGCGGGTTGGTCTTGTAAGCACCTTTTCCCTTTAAGAAGATTGTGTTAATGCCTGATTTCTTGTAACCGGACAATCGTGCAATATCGTCTAAACTATTGCTTTGATTCAGAGGCTGTTTGTGTTTCCTGTTAAACTGCTGTTTGTATGTAAGTGGCATATATAATGTCACGGAGAGATTAGCGGTACTTACCAGAGCAATTTTCGCGAATAATACAGCCCACTAGTCTTGTCGTCATACCCCTTGTTATTGCGAAAGCGATCATGGAATCGTTTTCTGCGTTTTTCATCCCCATGAATTGTGAAATCACTCATCCCCCGTGCACCAAAATGGATGGTCTTGCCCTTATCTGTTTTGATAGCATACTTCTTGTCCTTACGAGTTGACCTCGTTATCTCGCCTTTTATTCCTTTCTTTTTTGCAATTCGTTTTACTTCATCTAAACCCATTGTGCTCTCTAACATAACATTACATAACTTCGTTGGGTTTTAAGAAAAAAAATGTTGTATATAGTGTGGGGCGGCGATTATACCCCACACCACGTCTACAACTTGCTTCCTCCTGTTGTTGTTGGTCCGGCATTATATCGGTATGGCGCTAGCCATATCTATATCATGCGCTGTGGATTCCAGTCTTTTATCTAAGGTAGTATATACAAATGGCAGAAGTCTATACCATCGAATTAAATCAGAACAATGCAGACCGCGTTGTAAGCAATGGTGACTATCATGTAACATTGGCAGAACCGGTTCTCATTGAGGCAGGTGACAGCATCAATCTGAAACTGGCATCGATCGATTCTCAGAAGGCTGAGACAGATACGATTGTGATACCAGAGGAAACAGCTATGGAGATTGAGTTTTCTACCTATGAGATCGATTACAAGAAAGAGGATAAGAAAAAGTACAACACTGTTACCGACTGGGACGGACCGACCTTTAACTATTTTGCTACCTACTCACAGAGAACTATCGAGGTGTTGAATAGCATTACTGTTGAGATTTTGGGATATCATGCCTATCAGGTCTATGAAGATCCAGGAAGTTATCCTGTATCATACGAAGCAGATCCGGGGAGTTATGTGATCGATCGCAATTCTTGGCCTGATGCAGGTATTCTGATCAATATCTCTTACATCGATCTTGATGGCAAAGCGCAGACCGCCGCGTTTACAGGCAATAACAGAACTAGCAAAAGCGACCATCGAGTACATAATGGAGATAGTTTTTGGGCTGCAGAAAGCGCAAGTGTGACCTTGACGCCGTATAAGCCAACAGGGCCGATCAAGTTCAGAACTGGAACGCTGATATATCACAGCGTTGCAGGCGAATGGGTAGGGGAAAATTTCAATAAGAATGTCTTCGTAGGCTCATCTGTACCCGGCGGAACATTTCCGCCAAAGGGACCACAGAGCCACAGTGACAATGTGCCTATGAAAAAGACTGAGTTCTCGATTGCCTCGTACAACACTAGCAGCGCGGGCGCGGGCGCGATTCATCTGGATAAGAAGGTCGCTGTCGCAAATATCAATCCAGGAACTTACGACCCAAAGGCACTCGCGGTTCAGATTACACAGGATTTGAACGATTCTCAGGGAATTCAAGACCCTCCGAGTGCCGTTGCTAATCAATATTTGTTTCCAAACAATCCATTACTACAGAGAACTGATGAGGAAGCTGGAATCTTGTTACGGACAATAGATTTCTCTGGGACCGACGTAGCTAACGTTGAATTCACCGCAGATAACAGTTATGAGTACAAAGATGCTGGTGGTAACCCAATTGGTTATTGGTTAGGCGCGTCCGAATTTGCACTGGAATTTGGAAAGGCCGGAAATGTCTTCTCACTCGATTATGCACATATGCCTATGTATAACAGCTCAACTGCAGCAGACATTCTGAAACAAAGCGCGGCGATATACTGGACGGGCGATGTCGCCAGTGCGACATTGCGCTACTACCCCGTCCGTCAGGCATCGGGGATTGTTATCCATAGTCTTAAACCAGAATCCGTCTGGCGTGACCAGATGTCGTTGTACAATGAGCTGATTACGCCGACTTACACAGATAACAGCGGAGTCGAATATTACTTGCCAAAAACGATGGAAAATAGAATCACATCCGGGTATTTATCATTAGAGTCTCTAATGGTGCCACCAAACCCAGTTGCAGCCAACTCCGATCGACGTAAGGCAAACATTCCCCCAGATGCCACTACTCCGGGTGCAAAACACGTCTACATTGATGTCACTGGCCAGACGAACGCGGTTGTTGGTAGTCCGCTGGGCGGTAACAAAACTGGCGGTTACTATCTTGTCGAGATTCTTGGTTTGACACGTCGCCGAGGTGGATTTGTAGATAATGTTGGTAATAACCCCGTTATTAACGCAGTTGTAAGCAGGCAATACGATTCAAACGATGTGATCACCGGATTCAGTGATTCGGGTATCAATTACGAGCATGCAGGGCAGCCGTACATGGTAAAAGACTTACAAGTCAGGATTCTGGATCCCTCCACTAAATTACCAGTTACAGATCTTGGAACCAATAACAGTATGATCATCGAGGTAGTAAAACCGCCTCCAGTGCCACAGAAATCTACTTAGCTGATAACCAACACGTGAAGCCTGACATGTTCTGATTTACTTTGACACGCACAGACTGGACGGTAGTATTGAAGTTAGAAAAGAAATCAGATCCTGCGACCGTATTTACTTCGTAAGCGGAATCATAATACTCGCCGCTAATTGGTTCTACCTGAACAGTAAGACTGCCTGTTCCGGTCAAACATGTTCCGAAAATTTCAATATGTTGGTGAGTACCAACAGGAACGTCAAATGATGTGTCTCCAGATGATACAGATTCATTGTCATACAATTTAATGCATGTCGCCATATAACTTTGTATCGATTTTATTCTTGGACCAATCCCGCTGCAAACTGGGGAATCGAAACATCGGGCGGAGGTGGCGGTGCAGTAGGGTGTGATGTGTGATGACTAAAGATACTTGTGAGTAAGCCGCCCAAGGCAATTGCCCCGCCAACCACAAAACCAAGCCCGGCAGTTTCTACTCCTGTTGTCGCTGCGATGGTTTCACCAACTGTTTCTGCTGTGGCGGCACCGACATCTGCGCCCACATCAGCAGCTTCTCCAGCAGCCTCACCTGTTAATTCCCCAGTATCTGCAGCTGCAGATGTTTCAAACTTGCTTGGATCAATTTCGGGGATTGCCTCAACTTGTTGCCTAATGTTAGTTAGCTCTGGATCGGCAAAATTCCTCGCAACTGCTGCTGTGCCTCTCTGTGACAAATCTGCTTGCAATGCGCTAATTTGCGAGTTGATTTCTTCGGGCATTTGAAACGCTTCCATTCCAGTGTTCTGCGACATCGGCGAAACATCATCTAGAGAATTCGGATCAAATGCCGCGTTGTTGTAAGTAACACTAGGAAACCTTGGTGCGTCAAGTTGTGTGGGATCAAACAAGGGGTTCATATATTCCACAGATCTGACCTCAGTAACACCCAATGCCGCATTGGTTGCTTCGTCCTCACCTGCTACAGGTGCTACATCCTCAACAGGTGCGCTCTGATCATCGGCCTCAGGAGCTGTATCACCTTGCAATTCAGTTGCATCAGTATCTCTCACTTTGTCAAGTGTGTCACGAGCAGTGTCAGCTACACGATCGATACGATCACTTTGTTCTTGCACAGTATTCCTAATAGTGCTCTCTACGTCTTGGACTTGGCCCTTCAGACTGTCAACAGTGTCCTGCACTTGCTGCTGGGCTTGGTCAATTTTGTCTCCCAAAAGACTTTGGACGGAACGAAATGCAGCACCGCTATATTTAGACATAAGGTGTGCGGCTAGGGGTTCCGCAATCAAGGAAAAGGCCTCTTCTGCCGGATTGTCACTTGTAAAGACGCGTTTCGCAGCATCAACCTTCTCATGGTAATTACTCAATTCTCCAAAATAACTGGATAAGGCAGTATCAAATTCGCTACTGGCAGACATATAAATTACATGATAAAATAATCTACCCGATTATATAGATGTCAACCAAAATACGTCGATATGTTGCTAATCAATCGAATTTCCTAAGCACTGATCCAGCGCCATTAACACAGTTCGATATTCCGAGATCGGTGGGATTTTCCGATCTGACACAATCAGAAATGGTGCTTGACATGAGCGTTACAGTAACAGATAATGGTACCGAAATCACTTACCCTGTCTCATTTGGCCAAGGTGGCCAGATGGTAGGACCTCAATCAATTCTACGCAATGCTAAAGTGACAAGCCGTGAGCACGGTGTGCTTAACGAACAAAGACACCAGAATGTAATTAGCGCCAATCTCGACTGGTATTGCAAGTCTCGTGCCCGCGAGGATGCCGAATCGGCGTTTGGTAACTCAACAAGCCGCAACTATGGTTGTGGTTGGGCCGATCGTCTGCCGGATTGTCCATTTATTTCCTATGATGGCGCGCGCCCACGCGATGCTACTGCGTCAGGACAAGCAGTTACTCAAGGTGCCTCCCGACGCCGTGCCGAGATCGGTGTTCCGATGAAACACTTGGATCAGTTTGCAGGCATCTCACAGTTTCCAAATGTCGCTGTTGGCGATCTCGAGTACCGTGTCGAGTTTGAGAACCAGATCGAGGTGATGCATCCTGCTATCATGCCAACAACTGTCGCCCGCATTGCTGGTCGTGCGGCTGTTGCTAACAGTCTTGGTGACGCCGCTTCTCCGTTGACAACTGACCGCATTGGTAACGAGTTTAACCGTAAACCTAAGGTCGGTGATTTCGTTCGCTTGTGGTTCCATGAGGCCGGTGTTGGTGTTGTAACTGGCGAGGACCGTATCACCGCTGTAACTGGTGGTGGTGCCGCTGCTTATGTGATTACTCTTGCAAATGGTATTGGCACAACCGGTGCAACTCCTGTCTGCACAGGCATTCATCTGTTCTACGGTGAGGCCTCTCGACGCGTCTACGCCTGCGAGAACATTGCAACCGCGGCTGCCAATGTCATCGGTGACGCTGATGCCCGTGCTCTTGTGCTCCAGAACTACTACGACAATGCCAACCCTAATTTCGCGCTTGTGGATAATAACCAGACATCCTTCTATGTCGGATGCCCCATTCGTGTGGTTGCCGAGAACAGCGCTGGCAACACTGCCCACGCTGGTGACTTCCGTATTACCAGCTTGAAGCGTGATGGTCAGGATCTGCACATCCTTATCGGTACTGGTCTGAACGTTGGTGGTAACAACCCTTGCGGTAACATCTACCTGTCGCATCGTGACCACAGTTCCATCACTAATGCGTTGTTTCCAGTGACATGGACTATTAATGAGGCGTATTTGGAATTGCACGAGATTCAGCTGACACCTAAGCAACAGGAAGCAGCACGCAAGGCAATGTCCAATCTAGAACTCCCGTGGATGGAGCGCAGACTGATTCAGAAGGACATGCCTGCTACAACGGTGCACACCGATGTAGTGCACGTGGATGCCAACTGTGCCGGCCTTGCTATCCTGACACCGCAGAACCTTGCCCTCCTGTCAGGTTTCGATACTTGTCAGCGATACAGGCTTGCAATTGATGGAGTGGCTAACACTAACAGGGACATTTACGTAGGTGACATTGACAAGGTCGATCGTCAGCTGCACAGTCATATGCTCAAGAAGTTCTTCGGAAATTTGGGCAAGCCACTGTTTAAGTACGATGCACAGACTATCGATGCTCGCCGTGTGGATAATGATGCAACACACGCCTTCTTCCCGTTGGTAACACCATATGTGCCAAGACCACAGATTATCCAGCTTCAGTTGTTTGCAGATGCCAACATGGCACAGAAAACACTGTTCTACGTAAGCAACCACCAACGCGTGCTTAAGATCTCAAATGGTCGCGTAATGGTCATGTAAGCTCGGAGCTAGATAGACTAACCTAAGGATCTTTTATCGCCAGATACTCCGGCGATAAAATATCAACATATGTATATATGGCTAATCAGTATCGATCGATTTTTCCAGTATCGCAACAAAGCACATACAGGCAAAATGAAAACTTAGATTTTGTGCTGAATCTCGAGGGGGAAAAGCTGATTCCGGGGTCTGTTGTCCTTGAAGGTAAATGGGCAACATGGGCTAATCGCGGAGCCGTGACCCGAGTTCAGGGTCATGAGAGGATTTACTACGACGCCTTAACAGGTGCACATGCACTGTGCCGTGATCTGACAACTGAGTTCCAGAACTTGGGTATTGTCGAGAACTTTCAGAACTACCCCCGTTACGTCAAGATGCATGCCTGTTCAACCATGTATGATGAGTCCGTAGGCACTGAGACTGCTAACTCCGTAGAGGGCCGAGTGCATACTGCTCGACAGGCCAAGGGTATGGTTGAAGGACAGAATGCCTCAGAATACGCCATTCCATTTTCAGTTAAGCTGCTGAATGTGTTGAACAAGGCAACTGGACCTCTGTCATCCTCAGCCACTGGTCAGATGCGTCTGCGTCTCCGTTTGGCACCTGATTCGGAGGTCTACTACGGCGAGGACTACGCTGCGGGTCAGACTTCATACGACTTGACTGAAGTGCGCCTTCGTTATCAGACTATTCCTGATGATGGTAAGCCGCAACCTGTTCAGCTTGAGATGTACCACTCCTACCGTGCAGTCCTCGATTCTAACAACGTGAATGTGTCTACATTTGTCCCCGGACTTTCTGATTCAGTGCACATGAGTTTCATCAAACAAAGTGATGAAAATACACAGGGTAACAACTACTTGGCATGCCAGCCACCTATTGGTGAACCGCCTCTGGGTTACAGCGATATTGGTACATCGCTTGAGGACTATGGTATCGAGCGTTTGTACTATGCCATCAACGATACGGATACTGCCCTTGTAGGATTCACAATGGAGTCCCGTGAGGAGATCGTAGCAAATGGATTGCGATCATTCAAGGCACCTGCAGGTAAATATGACGCAATTCTGCGTAAGCTGCGCAATCCCGTTATTTCTCGACGCGATGGTTACGTTGCAGGCATTCCGTTTGGCGGTCTTCTGGACTTTAGCAAGAACAAGTTTGCAACGGAAATTCAGACAAAGTGTGATAGTAACAACCAATTGTACGCTTGCTATTTGTTCTTCCGCATGCTGTTCGAAGTAAATGCTTAAGCAATTGTCATGTTGTATCATAAAGATAAAATATCGTCGTTAGGTATATATGAGTTTATCTAACGCCGTTCGGACACATTTGATCGATCCAACAGTTGATAATGCAGATCGTACACGATTCCGCCTTCCGGATGCATTTATCTCAAGTTCTATGAAACTTATTGATGTGGGTGTCTATGATGCCCAGCAAACCGCTGAAACTGGTTTATACTATCCCAGTATCAATGGTGTGCTCGGAGCAATAAGGAGAATTACACTCTACTCGGGTAACAAGAAGCTCGACACTATTGAAGAACTGCGTGCTTTTGGTTCGATTCAGTCACTCAGGACTAGTAATCAGGGATCTGAGGACTTGAACCGATTCGAGCAGTTGAATGGTATGGGTCTTTATATCTCCTCTGGCGAGTACGAGTCCGCTGGCGCTCTTGCCGGAGCGTGGACTATGAACCCCGTGCACAAGGATTACCACAATGCATACAACAGTGGCCGTACACATCTGCATAATCAGGTCAAGATTGCCTCTGGTGCTGGACACCAAGAGTCAGGGTCTCTGATGCTCGCCAACTATCTTGAGTTCTTGCGTTCCGTGCCTGTTCTCCCCATGATCCCTGATCTGCAGTTGGAGATTGAATGGGACACAGGAGCCGCTAACTTCACACAGGATCAGGATGCTGGAGCCGCTGTGGGTGCCCCTAGCTACACTCATCAACGGCCAACTCTGGTGCTTGATGAAGTTCTTGGAATGAACCCCGCAGAAGCACAGAATGTAAAACTTCCATACTTTTGCAACATTGTTGAGCGATTTGTGGTTCCGGCCACCACTAATGGAACAAGACAATCCGTATCTTTCCGCTCATCTGCTTTCACGAACCGTTTTGTGAAGGATTTTACCTTCTACAACAAAGTGACAACAAGTGACGGTTGGATGAACAAGAACGAGCGCTCCCCAAGTATGTACCAAGAGAGCCTCCAGCTTGTTGTGAATGGCCGCAAGTACCTCCCCGATCAGGGTATTAACCAAGAGGCAATGAAGCTGCAGTACTTCAACGATACAATGGGATCTCTTAACTTGCCTCTGTTGTCTGCTCTACAGAGTCTTAACGATGGTTCTGGTAACGTGATCTCAGCACAGGATGCTGTTAACGCTGACAGCCGATCTGACAAGTTTATTCACAACTACTCTGTGACTGCTGTCAAGATCAATGACACTATTGATCGCCTCGACATCGAGTACAAGCGTACGGGTAATGATGCTCTTGGTGGTGCTCAGGCTCAGGTGGATAACGTGGCTACTTTCAATCTGCTGGTGTTCGGTCGCTGTGCAAAGCAGCTCGAGATTAGCAATGGCAAGATCCGTGACTCTTACTAAATGTAATAGTAAACTAATGATTAATTTACTATTATTTTCTTAGGCCTTGGCCGCAACGGTTGCATAGAGTGCAGTCATCCCAACGCTAGACTTCAGTCGAACATATCGCGCTCCCAAACAAAAATGGCCGTGAAAGTCCGTAGCCGCCGAAACATTGACGCTGTATGCCGAATCGTAATACGTTACGTTATCTTGTGATAACTGGAGGGTGAGAACCCCATCGCCGGTGGTATTTTTCCCAAAAACGTCTACTTCTTTTGAATACTGACAATCGATAGCAGTAGATGTACCATTAATCGCTGGACTAGCATTGTTCCATGCATTATTCTGTGAGCCGGCCACAGGAACGTTCTGAAGCGTGCTGTCGACAGACCAACCACCAGTAGTATCTTGGACCACACTAAGGCTTGCTCCGGGTGCAGCTGCGCCCAAACTGGCGGGCAACTGTGCCGCAGCGATGTTAACATCATCTTCATCAGAAGCCAGAGTCACAGCGAGAGACGCAGCCTTGGCCTTTTGTCCAATAGATGCAGGCAATTTGCCATCGACGCTAGCAAGACTTGACTCGGTGGCTGCACCGCTAGGGAGATCAGCAATCAGGACATCGACCTGAAGGTGACCCGCAGCATCTGTAAGAATGGCCCTGTTGGCGCCACCATCGTTACCATAAATCTGGACGGAATCCGTACTTTGATCGATAGAAACAGCAAGAGAACCCGACGCCAAATTGACGTCCAAGGCGCCAGCTGTCTCTGTAAGAGCGGTGCCATCGGCGGCTAACATACGAGCATATTGTGCTTGTTTGTTGACATAGGATGCCATATAACTTTGTTAGTATTTTAATCTGTGTGATTAAAAATATTCGTGATA
>JAAOEI010000848.1_pt1 | contig 11486 bp, 19 predicted proteins | sample 7059261 | NCBI WGS metagenome assembly JAAOEI01 (sample SAMN14008812, study PRJNA610033) | viral metagenome | isolation source: viral particles filtered from seawater | place: China: Hangzhou Bay, Yangshan Deep Water Harbour | collected 2017-10-31
AGATATTGTAAATGAAGTTGCTGATGCGTAAGTAATAGTAAAACCATTATCTCCATCACCATAAATAACCCATTGAGAATCATTATACCATTCTCTAATTTCAGCACCTAAACCTCTAAAACAATTATTAATATTAGAAGGCAACATACCTTCTGCTGTATTAATACTTCCTATTGTAGTGTTATTTGCTGCTGTTGTGCTATAATCTTTTATTCCTGCCATATTAATCTCCCATAAACCATGTGAAAACTTTATCGTTTTCGGTATTAAATTTATTTATATATTCGTTTAATGCTACTTCTACTTGTCTTTGAAAATATTCTTGAGTATCAAAAGAATATCTTACGTTATCAATATCTAATTCTGTTATGTCTGCCATTATCTAATTCCTGCTGGTGCTGCTGTTACATCAATACCTTGAGCATCATTCCAGTTAGTTCCAGAAGCTATTTTAACATTAGCTCTAACATATCTACCAGATTGTCTCAATGGTGCTATACCAGTAGTATTTGCTGCAACATAACTAGAAGTGGTTGCAGTATCTACTAAAGCATCTCTAGTTTTAAGAGCTACTGTCGAAGCACAATCTACTATAGGTCTAACTCCAGTAATTTTAGTTCTTTGTCCTGGAATAGGTTCTATTTCAGATGTTTCCATTTCTGCTTCTAATTGATTACCAGCAAAAATAGCAGCTTTATAATTATTATCAATTGCACCTAAATATAATTGTCCACCATTCCAAAAGTCTGTATCTAATGCAATATTAATATTATCTAAGTTAGTAGATATAATATCCATTAATTCTACAGTATATGCACCAACAAATTGTGTAAATATTGTTGAAGCATTTGCAGTAGCTGATGACCATTTTTCTGTAACATAATTATAAATTAATAATTTATCACAAATACCAGTAGTATTGTTTGCATTAGCAACAGAAGGATATAACCATAAAGCTAAGTTATTAAATGGATCTATTGCTGCAACAATACGATCTGTATAAGCTTTATTTAAATCAGCATCAAAAAATCTATTTACTTTTTCTGCACCAATTGCTTTAAGTGCATCACCATTAACTTCAAAGAAACCATCGTCTGCGTAAAAGAAAACTCGTCTATCTGTTTGTGTTACAGTCTGTCCATATACAGCACCACGATTAGCAGATATAACGGAAAATCTGAATACTGTTTGTCCGCCAATATAGTCCATACGAACAATTTGATTTTGTCTAAATACATATCCTATCTCACCTGAAGTTATAGCTACAATTTTTCCACCAGCTCCTGGAATATCTTGAAAGTCAGCTTGTTTTTTACCAAGTTCCCAAGTAGCAATATCATCATTACCTGCCCATTGTACTCTATTAACATTAGTTGGTTGGCTTCCAGTAACTAAAAAATTTCTTATAATTCCTGATACTCTAAATGTAGGTACAGTTCCAGATGTAGCAATTGAAGATAAATTTGCAAAGTTAGTAGATGTTCCCATTAAATAATATTGGGGTGCATCAACACCATTACTTGCTATAATGTAATTTCCAAATTGTGTGAATGTCCAAAAGTCAGTAGCAGTTCCAGTTAAACTTGATTTACGAGATGTAAATGTACCACCATCTAATTGATAAAGATTAGTTCTATTACCAACAAAGTTGTAAACATTATTAGATCCATCTCTAAATGAACCTGCACCTTTTGAATCAGCTCCAATATTATTAGAGCTATAACTAACTAAACTTTTAAATGGTTTGTAACTTTGTAAAGCATAATAAACATTATGAGCTACATTAGCTCCTTTGTTTAAATGTTTAGGTTGATCAGGTAACCATTCTCCAAATGCTAATTGCATAGTTACTTTCTTCTATAAAATGAAAGATCAGTACCTACATCGGTATTTTGTACAACAGGAGATCCACCAAATGAATCTTGTTGATCGTTGCTTTCTAATCTTTCTAATGCTGTTTGATACATAGCTATCCAGTTTTGAACTTGAGCTTGATCTATACCACCAATAAAATTGGCAGCATGAAATAAACTTCCATATAAATAAACTGCAGGATGTGAAGCTAAAATATAATTAGAAGCATTAGTAGATGATAAAGGTGTAAATGCTTTATAGTATTGTAAATATCCTGTGTAAGTTGTATCTGGACTTGGAGCAAATCTAAATTTTTCTACACTATCATCAGATTCAATTGTATAAACTCTTGGTAAACCAGTAGTAGAACCACCTTTAATTGCAAATAAATTTGCAGGTGTAATGTAATTTAAATGATATTTTGTACCACCAGATAAAATATAAAATGATCTAACTGCTATAAATCCTGTTGGAACTGTAACTGTTTCGCTATTAATAGTAACAGTATCAATATGTTCCATTTGTCTGATTCTTAATTTAGCATTAAGATCAGCTTCAACTAATTTTATAAAGTCATCAGATATTTCAGATGTAAGGTCAGCTCTATTAAGCCAGTTAGCTATTGTGGATTTTAATTCTGTATAGGTACTAATTGCCATTATATTTTTCCTTCTGCAGTTCTAAAATATCTATACTCATTAGAGTTTAATTTCTTTTTTAAAATCTTTTTACGTTCTACATCTGGTATTCCAAACCAATTATTAGTTCCATTATATTCTTTGGCCCAAATGGTTAGACAAATATTTGGAATACTAGCTACTCTTTTTAAATCTCTAGATTTAGAATAGCCATCATTTAAAGTAATAAGTTGTTTATTCTTTTTAAGAACAGGTTCAACATCTTGAGTTTGTTTAATAGTAAGTTTACCATCAGATTCTTTAATATAATCTGAACGGATTACTCCATCAAACTCAACGTCTCTTAACTTGGACATTACTCAGTTAATGATGTAACGTATAAATTTCCAGATGCACAAATTCCAGCTACTTTTTCACCTTCAGAAATTTTAATAATTTCTATTTCATTAGCAGGTAAATAAACTGTGCTAGTTGTTGCTGTAGGATTAACACCAATATTGTAATGACAGTTAGCATCAGCTACTAATCTTACGTATTGTATGTTTGCACCTATTGCAGAACTTTGAGCAGATGTACCACTCATAGCTACTTTAGATGTTGTTACTGGTCTAAGACCATAATTCATAATTGCCATATATTTCCTTTTTAAATTAAAAAAGGGGGTATTGCTACCCCCTAATGTAAAATTATCTTCTGATAATAACTGTTATATCAATTGGTTGACTTGTAGAAGATCCACCATCTGATGTAATTGTTATATAATCACCTTCTTTAACACTATTAGCAGCTGTTGGTTCAGCAGTATCAATGTCTCCTGCAGCTGATCCAGAAAATGCTACAGTAAATGATCCGCCAGTTACAGCAGTTCCATTTATAGCACTTGTTACAGCTGAGTTAGCTGTTGTAATTGCTCCACCTAATACAGAAATAATTTTAATAATTTTTCCATCATCAGGTACAGCAATGTTAACTGAACTAGCAGCAGATACGTCATCTAATCTAGCAGTTAAAAAGTAGTCGTTTAATGTTCTCATTTTTATTTTCCTATGTTTGCTTCGTTCCGTCTTTAAGACTTCAAAGACCAAACAAATGTTTATGAAGGGGAGATTGCTCTCCCCCTCAGATTATTTATACTATGACGTTGTTAAGTCTGCAACAAGTCCACTAGCACCTTCGTTTCTAGAGATTAAAGTAAGCTCAACTAAAAGCTGTCTTTTTTCGCTATCACCAGTTTTTGATAACTCGTGCATAGTGAAGTCTCTTAAGAAACCTACAGACCAGTAGTCCATATCCAGAACCCACGCATCTCTATCTCTAGAGAATCTGTTAGGTACAACTTCTAGATCACCGAAGTCAGATGAGTAAACATCAATACTTGCGTATAATGTTTTATCTTCTGAAGCATCAAATCTAGTAGATCCACCTGTGAATCCAGATACTTTTTGTTTGTTGAAAGGACCAACCATTAGGATTGATGGACTTCCACCTGCGTTCCAAACAGATTTGATAACTGATTTCAGTTGATCTTCTGTGAAAGCTCTTTGTGTTCCATCAGTTCTAGCATCAGTACCATCTCCAGTTGGAGATGCACCGCCAGAACCTAATGAGTCATTCGAAAACACCCATGCTCCAAGAGATGCAAATTTTCTTGCAGTTGAAGCATCACCAGTTACTTTAGCTTGGTTAGCAAGTAAAGTAGCTTCGATGTCTCGTTTTAGTTCTTTTGATTTTTTAGCAATTTGATAAGCTAATTCACTTGCTCTACCAGCTTTATCAACTGCTTCTTGAGTGCCTGTAATTACTACAGTTTTATCCATGATTTGCGTTTTGTTTGCAAGTCTAGATGTAGCTGTAGAAGCATCAAGAGTAGCTTCATCGCCCTCGATAACAGCATTAGATGTTGATGCTGCAGCAAGTGCGTCTGTTTGCCATTCGTGTGTTGTTGATTTAACTTGTTCTCTAGCAGCTGAACTCATGAAAGGAGTTTCAGTTGGAGAAATAGAATAAATCACATCTTGTAAGTCCTCTCTAATACCTACTGCATCGTAAGTATCGAAAGTATTTGATGGTTGTGCCATTTATTTTTCCTTATTTTTTTTGTGTTATCATTTGAAGTATGGCAGACTGAGCATCTTCCATGCGACCAGTCTTTCTTACTTTCCCAATTTTTTGTTTTATGACATCACGAACTGAACTATCTGTTTTTGCAACACCAGCTTTAATAACTTTTGGAGCAGTAACTACCTTTTTTGGAGAAAGGTCTTTAGGTGCTTTAGAGTTTTTATATTGCATAGCATCTTTAAGTACCAATAAAAATCTATGATCAGTTAATGAAGATATTTCATTATCTTTAAATCCATAATCAGCTAAAAGTTTTTTAGCATTAGATTTAAACTCAACAGATTTTACTGGATCTGCAAACTCAGGTATGCGTTCTTCTGCAAGTTTTATTTCTTTTTTAAGATAGTTAGTAAATTCACTTTGAAAAGCTTCATCAGCTTTTTTACGTAAATCATTAATGCGAGTTTGTTGTTGTCTAATTTTAAACTCTAACTTAGCTGCATGACTAGGATCTTCTTCATATAATTTATTAAGATCCGTAGCACCTAACTGTTCTTTAAAGAGTAAATCTGCAGATTGAATTGCATTATTAAGTTCTTTAATTCGAGAATCATAAGTCTGACGTAAACTTTCTTTTTCACTTTCAAGATTTTTCTTTTCAAGTGATAATTGATGAGTTTTTTGTCTATAATCTGAATCTCTAGAATAACCAGACTTAAGTTCATCGAGAGTAACCTCAAGCTCTTGACCTTGTACTTTTACTCGGTGGAGATTTGGTTTCTCAACTTCTTCTTTTTGTGTTGGTTGTTCTGTTACTTCTTCGTTTGTGTTTTCAGTAGCTGCGGCTTCTTCAACAATTTCGTCAGACGTTGATTGATTGTCATTTGAAACTTCCTGAGTTTTAACTTCAGGCTCTACTGATGGTTCTGCTTTGACTACTGGTGCTGATTGTCCTTCTTTAGGATTCAGTAAACCAAGTATTTTCTCAGCAGCACCTGATACAGATTTATCATCTGCCATATATGCTCCTTTAGGGTTATCGTTTCGTAATTATTACGATTGACGTTTTAGGTTTTCTAGCTCATGGGCAGCTAGTTTGCCAGTCTCCATTACACTAACAAGATGTCCTTTAATTTTGTCTAGCATATTAAATGCCATCCAAAGAACTTGTCTTTGTTCGTGGTCGGAATATGAAGTTTTAAATATTTCTGATCTATAAGATTCAGATAAATATTCAAAAGCTTCCTTCAGCAAGGGTTCTTCTAATAAAATAGAAGCTTGTTTACCCCTGAGAATCTGTTGATCCAGGTTCGATTGTGGAATTTTGTTGTCCATTATTAAAAAACTCTTTTTGTCCTTCCATTATCTTTTTAAATATATCACTTGTTGTAGCAAGTTTTTGAGATTCTATCATAGATCTGTTCTTTAAATCAATCTCATTAATTTTAGTGTTATATTTAAGCTCTAATTCTTTGATTTGCAATTCGTAATCAAGTAATTTAGCTCTCATTTCAGCTTCAATACGTTTAAGTTCAACGTTAGTTTTAATAACTTCTCTTTCGTTTTGACCTTGTACTTGAGCTAATGAAACTTTTTCAAATTCAGTTGGAGGTTTAGGCGGCAACTGTGGCATTTGAGCTTGTCCAACATCTGGATCCATAAAGTATGGCTCAATATTACCAAGTCCTGCGTTCTCTATAAGTTTCTTTAATGTATTGTAAATGTTCCTTAAATTTACCATTGGGCCATAAACGTTCTGTTGAAGATTTATAGCTTGTAATTGTCTTTCTAAAATTGAAGTTAACAAAATTAATTGTTGTTCTTTAGAACCTGTGCCTAATCCTACGGCTACAGTAACATTAACTTTATCTCTCCATTCAAATGGTCTCATAGGAATAAACTTCCCACGAATTTTTAATATCTTTTCTTTTTGTTGATACTTACAAATAAGCTCAAACATTTTATATCCTAAATCTTTAATACCTGTTTCAGCAAATATTCTAGCAATTAACTCCATTCTCATTTGAGATTGTGTTAAGATCTGGTTAATACCAGTTGCTGTTTTGTTTAAAGTATTTGGATCTAATCCTTGAGATTGTCTTGTAATACCAGTTCTAGATTCTTTTACTGAATCTAAATATCCTAATAGTCCTGCAGCTTGATCACCAATTGGTTGGGTGTTCATAGCCATCATAACATTTGCAGGTGGTTGTTTAGTTCTAACAATTCCGCCTGGTCTATTAGTTAATAGATCATCTAATGAAACTTGTCCGTCTTGTACTGCAATACGATTATTATTTGTTAGATACATATTATCTAACATCTGTCTCATTACAGTTGATTTAATTAATTGTATATCTTCTACTAATTCAGAAACTGATCTACCATAAAATCTGTGTGGCATAATCACAGGAGTTATAGAAATAAATGGCATTGAATCTACTTCTTCAATACTAAGTGCTTTATATGTAGAATCTCCTGCAAGTAATATTTTTACTAATTCTGATTTGCCATCATCATTAATATCTATTCTAGAATAACATTCATGAATTAAAATTTCATCTGATGATTTATCTCCATCATCATTAATGCCTACTAAATCTTCTTGATATCTAACTTGATTATCTTCTAAGTAATCTATTGAGTTTCCAGTTGGAAGTTTATTAATTTCATCTTTGTCAAATCCCATTTCAATTAATTGAGATCGAGTCATGTTAGTTCTATGACAAACAAAATTAGCTGAGTTAATACACTTAGCTTGACGTTCAATTAAAAATTCTTCTGGTGGTACAGGTTCAATTCTAACTTGTCCAAATGATTCTGTTTTTTTAATAACGATATCATGGTAAGTAATTTTATCTATTTCATTATTGTCTTGATCTAATAATGATTCTTGATATTCGCTATGTTCTGCAATTTCAATTTCTTTATCATTAACTAAAAGATTATATTCATCAGTTGTTAATCTTTTGTATTCTTCTCTTGTAGTTCTTTGAGAGTTATCCCAATAAACTTTTAAAATTCCATTACGTTGTATAAGTGCATCTTTAAATGCAGTATATAAACTTATAAACCCTGAGTTTTCTTTGTAGAAAATATAATTTAAATAATCAGAACATTGTCTAGCAGTTTCAGAATCTTCAACACCTACTGGCTCACAATGAAATACATTTTCACCAGCAGTAAATATTCTCATTAATGAAGGCAATAAACTTTCAACAGTATCTGATACATCAGTACTTACAACTTGTGATCTACCTTCTACTTCATTACCAAAAGGTTTTCCTAAATAATATTCTAAGGATTTTTTTCTTCTATTAACTATTTCACCACCAATAAAACCAGTAGATGATTTAATTTCTTTATTTAATATTGCTATAATTTCTCGTTCAGTTTTCATATTACGTATTTTGTATCTATATAGATTGGTTTTGTCCATTGACTTGTATCAATTGGACTATGTACACAACCATATCTAAATGCGTCTGCTGCATGGGAACACCAGTCATGCAAAGGTTTATTTTTAAATACTTGGTTTCTTTCATCCCATTGTTTTCGATATTGACGTAAAGCATCTAAACCGATCTTACATTTCTCTCTATCAAAATAACAATATGGCAAAGTATTTCTAACACTTTCAATTCCGTGATCTACTTCAAGTTTAGCAGCAATTTCAAAATCAATTCCGATTTCATTAGCTACTTCTAATCTTGATTTACCAGTACCTAGTTCTCTAGCTACTATATCATGTGGAGCTACATGTCTATTATAGTTATAATTTTTTTGCTCTAAAACTTCAGCATAGTGATATAAACTTTCACCTGAAGTTTCATAATAATCTATAACGTGTATTTCTTCACCAACTCTTTGTATAAACCAAATTGCTGTTGAATCTCCTATACCTAAATCCCACCAAGTTTCAACTGGTACAGATGTATCATAAGGTACTTCACAAATTCTTCCATCATTATCTGCTGCTGTAATTAGTTTACCATAGTAACTACCACTTACTGCTGCAGTAAATGAACATTCAAATTCTTGATTGTATTGCTCCTCAGTCATAATAGACTGAGCTTCTTTTAATTCATCTGCTGGAATTATTTGAGTTTCTGAAGCTCTATATAATTGACCAAACCAATCTTTGTGTCCACGTTTTGCATAATCGTAAACTTCCCAGAATTGATTGTGGCCCATTGGAGTTCCAATAAATATTACCCAACCATTTGTATCTGAGATTGCAGGTCTAATAATTTCTGTCCAAGTTCTAGGAGACATGATTGCATACTCATCAAGTACGACACCATTGAATCCCATACCTCGAAGTGAATCGGCATTATCAGCACCATAAATTTGGATACGTGATTCGTTATACAAATCTACTCGTAGTTCAGATTCGTTACGATCACCACCAAATGCCATTAGTGGTCTTGTATAAAATTTTAAATAATCCCAAGCAATAGCTTTACCTTGTCTATAAGTTGGAGCTATGTATGCAAGTTTAGATCTTGGTTTATCTGTTGCAGTTTTAATTAATTCATTTATTGCAAGAACAGATTTTCCAAATCGTCTATGACAAACTAATACATTAAATCGTTTTAATGATTCATGTACTTGTCGTTGTAATGGTCTTGGTTTATAACCTACAGAAACTTCGTAGGTTTTATTCTTCCCATTTGACTTTAACATTGAGCTGTCCATTGAATCCTATTCTACTTGTTGAGTTAGCAAGTTTAGGATGCACAAATGGAGCTGCTTTTTCTGCTGCATATAATTTTCTTTCTGGTGATGTCTTTGGACAATTAAGTACAGACAACATATAATCTAATGGTGATTGTTGATATTTAGTTGCTAGATCTTCAACCATCTTCCATTGTCTTTGTTTTCTTGGTCCTATAGGTCTCCCAGCTCCAGGTCTTTTACCTCCTAGATTAGATTTTTTTACAGGTAAAGATGTTTCTTCAATAACCTTTACGTCAACTATTTCTGTTTTTATTTCTTCAGTCATTAAAAATCTTCTGATGGTCTATATATAATTGGACTTCTTAAATCTCTAGGCTCATAAGTTTTAGGAGCTTTGGCATAATTTCTTTCTGGTTCAAATAATAAATAACCAGCTCCAGTAAGAGCAGCACCTGCTACACCATACTTAATTCCTTTTTTAACTACAGATTTAACTGAGCTACCAAATCCTCTTTGAGCAACTATTTTTTTATTTACAGGTCTCCTGTAGATAGTTTCTCTTTGTGTTCTTACTCCTTCGCCTGGTATAATCTTTGGTAATTTTTCCATGTGGTCTCCCTATGTTATCGTTTTCCTTTAGCGGCTAATTGTTGGAATTTTTTTTTACCATATTTTTTTCTTCCAATATATGCTGCTAAGGCTTTTGGATTCTTAACTCCACGTTTAGCTAATTGACTTGTCAATTGTTTAAATCGTGTGCCTGATCCAAGCTTTGGTTTATTCTTCATCATCTTCTTCTTCGGATAGTTCTCCAAATTCAGCTTCAAAATCATTTAGCAGTTCTTCTTGTTCTGCGTAAATTTCTTTTAGCTGATCGATGAAGTCTTGTATTGATCTTTCTCTAGGCATTAATATCCTTTTTTCTTAGTCATTTTCATACCTTTTTTTTTGGCAAACTTTTTAGCAGCTGCCATACCTTTTTTAGTATATGAAAATTTTTTATTTCCTACCATTGGCATATTAGATTTTCTCCTTTCTAATTACCTATTAACCCAATAAGCTGCGTAAAGCAACATCTCGAGTTGTTGGTGGAGCCATAGTAGGTTCAACTGGTCTAGCCATTTGATCTACTTGGGGATTTGCCACTTGCTCATCTAGTAAGCCTTTTTGTTTTTCAACTTCAGGCATTACTTTCGCTTTTAAAATTACTTGTAATTGTTGAGCTTGTTCTGGTGATAATTGTATGATTTGGTCGGCTAGTTTTTCTAAGTCCATTACATCATATCATCTTCTTCATAGGCATTTCTTTTGCCATTATAAAGATAGAAGCCAGTTCCTGCTGCTCCTGCTGCACCTATTGCCGCAGATTTTTTAGGGTTACGTCTAATAGCTCTACCTGCTTCTCTTACCATTTTTGCAGGTTTTTTAGCTTTAGATTTAACTATGCCTACAACATCAGCACCTACTGCTTTTGCAGCTTGGGCTAGATTTGCTAGGTTTGTTTTTAGTACCATGTGTTTACTCCTCTAATTCGTCATCTTCTCCATTGAGAAATGACATTGTTGTGTAAGTTCCTAATACCCCACTAGTTACCTTACGTCTAGTTGAAGAACCTAAAGTTCCTGCGTATAAGCTTCTATAACCGCTAGAAATCTTTTTCTTAGCTCCCTCTAAGCCTTTTGTAACCATTGGAGAAAATTCGGCTTCTTTGACGGCTACAGGGGTAATCTTTTTGATAGCTGATCCTACCTTAGTAGGTCTTAATGATCTAGCTACTCCATATCCAAATCTGGATAATGCTGAATATATACCACCTAATATTGGTGCTGCCATATATTTACCTTTCTATTATTGTTGTTTTTGTTAAAGTTATGGAGTTTAATACAAAACCCCCCTTTTCTATTACTCACTTACTACTGCTATCTCGTTGGGGGTTCGAGCAAAACCCACCCAACTCAACTTTCTTGTTAGAAAGAATTTATATTGTATTGTCTATATAATTTACTTGCTTGTATCGTTGCTGTTCCCCTCACTTTGTGAGGGAACGCAACTGATTATTGATTGTTAATAATCAATTAACTCCCTGATATAACTAACTAAAGGAGATAGTATGTATAAAAATGTACATGAAAAGGTAGCACAACTAGAGCTATTTAATGTATCAGAACTACCATTGATACCAATTCCTAAGAAAAAACCACATAATCATGATAGAAAGTTTGAGAACTATCTAACTAGATTTGTTGTTAAATA
>JAAOEI010000849.1_pt1 | contig 11484 bp, 15 predicted proteins | sample 7059261 | NCBI WGS metagenome assembly JAAOEI01 (sample SAMN14008812, study PRJNA610033) | viral metagenome | isolation source: viral particles filtered from seawater | place: China: Hangzhou Bay, Yangshan Deep Water Harbour | collected 2017-10-31
TCCCATCAAACGTCAGCGCACTCCCCGTAGTCAGGACTTTGCTGGCGTTGAGGTATAGGACGCTATTCGCTGTTCCCGAAGAGAACGTGCCGCCGAGTTCGAGCTTATCTGTATTGAGATTCGTAAAGTTAGTGTCAACTTCTGTGTTCGTAAGGGGCGTTCCCTTACCTGCACGGGTAACAATCGTGGTCATCTCAATACCTCAATGCTCGAACTATTGCGAATTAAACAGCCGACAGCGTAATTGTCCAAGTAATGGCCAAAGTGTCGTCTGCTGCTTTGTTCACGACAGAAAAAACAGTGCGGCAAAGCATGTCGCCACCCACAGACGCGTTGAAAACCCCCGCTTCAACAACAGCACCAGTGGCGTCACCCGCTTCAAACGTAGCGACATACTGAATCTTCTCGTTGTATGTACCCGTAATAGTCGTGCTATCCAGAGCTTCACGGGAACCCAACATACTAACTAGATCACTTTGTTCTGGAGAAGCTGCGGTACTGCTAGATCCTAGCGCCATATGACTCATAACACCTTTAGAAGTGCCCGCCATACGACTTATGATAAAAGCAAGCCCAGACCGCACTACAAGGTTTTTGACCTCGCGGGTATCTTTGATATTGCCGGCTTTGTCACGCAAAACGAGTTTGACTTCACCCGTCAGCTTAAGTTTGTCGTTGAGCATGTCGTTTCCTTTCAGAAAGTACGAGACTCGCCGACATAATCTTCGGCGAAAAATTCGAAGTTGGAGTAATTTTGACTACGAAGAGAACCGATATCTGAGAACGATGCGGTATGCGTCAAAATTTTTTCAAACGATAACGCTTTGGTATCCGCTGCACCAGTTATGTGGTTCAGAACCTTGAAGAACTGAATCTCCTGATCATCTTCTGTAGTCGCCTCACCATCAAGATCGTCTGTCGAGGTAACTGAAGACGCCAAGAACTTACCAAACGTACGAGCAGCGGCGTCCGACGCATAGTACGTATCCTGTAGACGCGCGCCAATCGACTTAGCCAAGGCATCGGAGGCATTTGCCGTATCAAACGCCGCTTTCCCAAAATCACGGCGCGTTACCGCGTCTGTAGCCCCAAAGGCGTCAACAACATACTTGCCAAAGTTGCGTGCCTGCGCGTCAGATACGAAGGGATTGTCGGTGAGGAGCTTACCAAACGAAAACGCAGTACCATCGCTTAGCGTAACGGTATCGCTTTTGTAGATAAACCAAATGAAGAGACCGACTTCCGTGACAAGCGTGATGTACTCAGGCGACGAAGCAAGCGCGATAGTCTGGTTGTCGACATCGAGTATGAGCTTCTTCCACGACGCTTCGAGGTTCATGTAAAGTCCGCGCGGATCTTGAACTTCAGCAGATCGTAGATGGTAATGCGTTCACCAGTACCGAGCGTGATCTCAACCTCACCCTCGTAGTCACCGGGCGCGTTGTTCAGATCACCTTCGCCCCAGACGATATAAGCAATACCACTGATCGCCGTGGCAGGATTTATATACAACGATCGCGTAATAACAACCGTCGTGCTCCCAACAGCCCGTACATACAAGGTCCCAGTCGCACCTGTTAGATCAGTCGGGTTGCCCGACGTCTCGTCCGTCAATGTCAAACGAACCTGAGGACCTGTGTCACCTTGTACGAGCCTGATTTTTTCGGCCATGTCTCATGTCCTTACGCGGCTTGAGTGACCATGCCACGATTGGGATTGTCGACCGGATTCGGAGCTACTGCAACCGTAGCGCGGATCTCGATGCCGAGGGCATTAGCAAACGTGGCGTAATGAGCCTGAGCGCGCTGTGCGTTACCCGCGTAGTTGCTATCTTTGGTGTACGCGCGATAGAGGATGTAGTCGAGCAAGACGTTGCCGTAGATATCCGGCAGGCTAATATTACCAGACACAGCGGTGTAAAGTGCGCCGTCGGCGGGCTCGGTAATATCCGTCGGGTATGCCGCGTAGACGATGTCCAACTGCGCGGATGTCGTAGCCGGCGGGTAGACGTAGAACACTTTCGGATCTCGCGGGTCATACATGAAGTGCAAGATGTTGACCGACCCGGTAATGTTGTGCCATCCCGGCGTCTGCGAATCCAGAATCTCACGGTTAATCATCCGCACAGCCTTCTTATCACTCGCAGACGCTGCGTTGCGAATGACTTCAATGAGCTTTGCGCCGTTAGCCGGCAGAGACTGTTTTGACCCGGTCACACACGTGATGGTTGAGTTCGTCACCATCGAATCAGGGCGGTAGAGTACAACCTCACGCTGACCGTCGTTGAGGTATCGGACAAGCTCGTTGACAGGCCAACGAACAGATGTCGTGTCCTGAAGAGTCTCAACCGCGCGGCGGATAATGGACTGAGCAGTAAGTGCCATGGACTACCTCATGCGAATGGGCGCGTGCGTACACGCATAGAGCCACGAATCAAGCCGTAGTTGCCTTCAATACGTGAACTCACAGTCTGACGAGAAGCCATGGACTCCATGTACTTCGCCAGCCCGGGGTTTGTAAAAGGTTGACCGGGGATCACAGCTAGTTTAGCGACAGTCATCGCGACTAGCGGATCAATCCAAATGTTATACAGATCGTCGTCAAGCGTAGTTGCCGTTATACGAGGACGCAACGCGACATGTACGACTGTAGCATACGCCTTATCAGGCGTAGGAGTTAGCTTGAGCGTAAAGAGCGAATCAGTACGGTCAGTGTAGAACCCACGTGGCAACGAAAGGTTCTGCGGGACAGTGCGAATCGCCTCAACCGGAACACCTTGCAGCGAGTAAATTTCATCGAGCTTAACGCTGAAGACGCGGCAGATGTCGTGTTGATTCGTAGGCGCAGTAAGATCGTACTGCGAGACGTTAGCAACCGTGTTAAACGGTTCGAGATCTTGGCGCAAAACCTGCGCCGCCTCACAAAATTCAATGGCAGCATTCCGTAGCGCCTGCTCTGCGAGCGGTTCAGAACAGCCCGGTAGGTACGGCAGGATACGCGGGAAGAATGTGCTCAGAGCTTTCATGGCGTCCCTTGGGGTTGGAGCCCCTGCGCGGGCTCAGACGCAGCCACTTGTGATTCTACCAGCATACTTTTCAGTTTGCGAGGTTTCTGTGCAGCGGCTTCGGCCAAAATGTTCGAATGCAGAGCGATAGCAGCCTTACCCTCGTCCGTAAATACCCATTCGGAGCCTTCAACGACTGCGAGTACGGTGTATTTACCGTCAATGATTGCGGCGGCTTTGTTGGCCAGAATCTCGCCCTTGGTGTAAGTCAACAACTCTTCAAGCGTCATATCAAACTCCAAAACGACAGGGGGCTAACTGCCCCCTGTCTAACCTGCTTACGCAGGCGTGGCAACCGCGCCAAGCAGCGCGATCCACGTCAGACCGTCAGTGCCGATCTGAACGCACTCAACAACCTGCTGCTGACCTACGACGAGCGGGGTGTTAGCCGCCGCGCCATTGATCGTGCCACCGGTGTTGGGGTATAGCTTAATGTCCTGCGCCGAGTCAAGATTGGCAACAGTCACACGATCGCCTTGACCACGCCCCGAAGGAAGAATCACGCCGTCGTTGTCCGTACCGACAACAGTAACGGTGTTGATTGCGCCCGTCAGAGCAGTCGCGCCAGCGGCCGTCTGGGTAGTACCAGCCGTAAGGCCAGTCGTGATGCCGCCTACCATGCGGCCATATGAAGTTACGCTAGGCATGTCAATCTCCTATTAGGTCGCCGAACCAACTTGAGCCAGAACCAAAGCCTGTGGTTTAACGGTCTTACGACCATAAACCGCGAGACCACGGACGATATCGCCAAAGTCAGTCTGATTACGCAGGGGCTCAGTCTTGTTCACGGTCATCGCAAACGAGCATGCGGCCTTAGTACCAGCCATCATGACACGACGAGCTTTGGCGCTACCAACAGAAGCACCCGTAGCCGTGTCAGCCAAACCAGCGACCAACGCTTTACCAGCAGCACCGCGTGGCAGCAGATTCGACACATAGACCGTGAAGCGGTCGATCATGCCGATCTTGCCCGTACGGATGGTACTAGACGAGTCGCCAGTAAAGTAGGCTTGCGCAAGGTTTGACTGCATCAGGAGATGACGGTCAAAAGGACTAAGAACAAGCCAACGGCCGTCTTCTGGCACGTTCTGCTCGTCCAGAACCGTCGACATGCGCAAAATAGCCTTCAGCACGTTCTCAGGAGTCGCCTGATCGATCGGAGTGGTATCCGTGCCGAGGTTATACGCAGCCGAAATTGCACCAGCGGTCGCGCCTTTGTTAGCCGCGTCTGGGCCTTCGGTCACAAAGCAGTTGAAGAACACTTCGTTCTCGATCTGGATCTTCAGTTGCTTGGCGGCGTCCTCAGTGAACATGTTCATGAGGTTCATGTCCGACTGGTAAGACAACACGTCGTTGACCTGAACGCCGAAGTATTTGCCCTTGTTGACTTGCATATCTTGGTAGATAGGCGTGGGCACTTCGTAGTTCAGATTCTGACCAGCGGTGTAGTCAGAAATCGTGATGGTCGGAGCCAGACGGATACGAATGGTGTCGCCTTGATTCTTCAGTTCACCTTCGTAGTCGGTGTTGGCAATCTCCGACAGCATGGTGTTCTGGTAAAACTTGGCAAGTAGCTTGCCCGACCACAGGGTCGGAATAAACGCGCCCGAATACGAGGTGCTCGTATCAAACGGCGCTTGTACCGGATAAACGGCAGCCATGATTAACTCCTAAATTAACAGGTTTGGATAAATCGACACTACGCAGAGACACGTCCGTCCATGTACGCCGCGTCGATCTCAGCTTCAAGTTTACGTGCCTCTTCGAGCTTGCCACGCGCACCAAAATCAGCCGCCTGTTTGAACATACGTTCCACCTCTTTATTGGTGTACGTCTTGCCCTTTGGAGCAGGCTGACCTGTGCCTGTTGCAGCACGACGAGGCTGGATCTGGCGTTCCAACTCTTCGGTCTTGGACTTTGATGGCTCTACGGGAGCGATTGTTTGCTTAAACATCTTCACGTAGTCTGCCACCGCTTCGGCGTCGCCTCGGTTAAACGCTTCTTGAGCAACAAGTTTCCGTGGTCCGCGCAAAATAGGATCGTACTCGTTCAACCATTCGACCCACTTAGAGTCGATGTTGACCTTGTCAAAATCCGGCACCATACGGTGCAATCTTTGCTCGAACGTCGCCTCGACTACTTGAGAACCGGTTGTGTTCAGTTGCTCGCGCAACTTCTCATTGTCGGCTTTCAAAGAATCAATCTCAGCGCGGAACTCCATTGCTACCTCGCGCGCAACCTTACGCTGCACCTCAATCAGATCCTCACCGAACGTCTGAACATCAGCGTCCGTAACCAACTTCGTTGGCCGCTCAGGTTCCTTGGCTGCGGGCTTATCAACAGCGCTCTGAAGACGCGCCATCTGAGCCGTAAGCTCTTTAACCTGAGCGTGTAGTCGAGGTACCTCAGCGTCGTACATCCCTTTAAGGGTTTTGTACTTTTGCTGCCACGTATCCTCAGCAACTGCCGTCTCAGTCGATTTTTCTGGCTTCGTTTCAGCGGGTGAAGGCGAATCTTCAGCTTTTGGAGGATCTTGCGGCTCTGCTTGTTCGCTAGGGTCCGTTTTAGGTTCCTCACTAGGAGCAGCCTCTTTGGGTACCTTAGCAGCCTCAAGCTGCTTCTCAATTTCTTCCAACTGTCTAAGTTGTTCTTCAACCTGCTTCGGGAGAGCCATACGTTTTCCTTTCGCTCCAACTCTGTTTTAAGGCTCCGGCTATCCGGTCTGCCGCCAACATAATGGTTTGCTACGGATGCGGCTATTTAAGCCGCGTTAAGATCTCTTGCGATTTTTCAACCGCGTCGAGAAAGTCTAGAATCAGCTTAGCTTGACCCTGAAGCTGAGAAATCCGTGAGGGCTGTTCGGCCTCCACCAGTCGAGTTTTGATGTCGAACAGTGTCTGCTTCATCAGATCCATCAACGCCTCATTCTCTGGCAGCTTGCACCGCGACAACGCCTGCATGTGCTTCCGCTCAGGTTTAGGGCTAATAAACTGACTCATGTATATAGATTAGGCAAGAAATTGTAGTTTGTAAAGCGCTTTGTTCATGATGGATATCAATTCATCAAACTGATTCTGAATCTCGCGGTAACTAGTCATAACATCTCGGTTCTCATCAAGAAACCTGCGCATCGTCTTGATCATGACGACCGGGTCCGCTTCTTTATGAAACGACATTTCTGGGACCACGATCAGATTTTCCCTTCCCTGATAGCACTCTACGGTCTCGTCTAATTTTTCGGAAAACTTCTCATAGAACTCGCTAAGTGCTTCATGCTGAGCAAAGTTACGAGTTCTCCAATGCTGCTGTCGTGTATTTGTTAGAGCATGCTGCGCCATCGCAACGAAGCCCTCAAATGTGGCAGTAGCGGTAATGCCTTTCATATCAGACTCCGTTTGGTCTAGCTGAGACAAAGTTCGACTCCCGACCACCTACCTGCGAACCGTCGGGGAGCATATTCTTAGGACGCATCATAGGCTGTTGAGGCTGCCCGGGCGTACCGGGTTGCCCTTCACCCATAAGCATAGCAATCTGCTGCTGAAGCTGAGCAATCATCTGTTGCTGTTGCTGCATGACGTTAAGCTGCGCGCGCTCCGGTACAATCCTGTCTACATTACCGCTTAAATTACGCGCTGAATCACGAAGAAGCTCAGCCGTCCCGGGCAACCCAACGATCTGTTGCGCCACAGGACTATTCAGCACCAATTGCAGGAACTCGTTCTTGCGTATCGCTTCAGCCTCTTTAACCACAAGGCTCGTAGCACCCTTCGCTACGATGTTAACGTCACCAATGAGATCAGGGTCGTCGCTATAGCGAAGGTTGTCTTGGTACAGCCGTTCAATAGCCGGAATAATGACGTTCTGATCAATGTTTGTGATGACCTGCTTGATCCCTTTGCCGGCGTTGCTGATGAGCATAGACAAACCTGACGAGGTACGCCCCGCGCCCGGTGTCGTCTCGCCCGTCATATAACGCGGGATCATGGTGTCTTCATCGGCGCGTGCCGAGAACTTCTCAAACACACCCATCAGTTCCGTCGCGTTACTTGATGGCTGGAAAAACTGAAGCGGCTGTGAGCCGTCGTTAATCTCGCTACTCTGAAACTGCCAAATCTTCCACGGGTGCATATCCGTGATGTCTTCACCGGGCGGCAGTCTGCTAATGTTGACCCCCACCTGTGGGCCAGACGAGATACCCATATTGTTAGCCAACGCACGGGCCGTTGCATTTACGATTGCTTGCGAATCACGGCACAAGTCCGTGACGCCTTTGCCCTCTACGGAACCGGGTAAGTTTTCATAGGACGTTAAGTAATATGGTTTGCGTCCCAGCGGGTCGTAGTTCAACACTGCGCGAATAACCTGTGTACCGATCAACCACACCTCACAAGGGTAGTTCAACGCAGGATCAGGGATCTCTTTTTCGGTAAGGCCCCATTCAAGCAACAAGCTGCCCTTCACGGAATCCCAAAGCTGCAACGCATCAATCAAGTCACCGCTGAGCACAGCCTCAGTGACATATTTACCTTCGGCCTGCGCTTTAGACGCGTCGGTCCACAGCCACTGTTTCATTCCCATCGAGTCGAAGTCGTTAAGTACCGTACGGATGGCGTCATCGTTATATCCCGGCACACCAATAAGCGCCTGAAGCTCATCAGCCGTCAGGCGGTGTCGCTCGATAACGTAGCCATCGTTCAACTCCCACGCCCACGGAGCCCAGTAAATATAGAACGGGTCGACTCGCTCCCATTCATTGCGAATTGTCTCAGACGGTACTAGCTGGCCGTTCTGCCATTCAAGTGTTTTCCTACGCCGCTTGATCGGACCTTTAACGACCGCGTAAGGAAACGTCACGATGTCATCGAGGAACTCATTCAAGGCTTTCAACCACCCGCCTTCAACAAGCTGATCCTCCATCTTACGTTCCATGCGGTCAACCCTGCGGTTGGCCTCTTCCTGAACCTGCCGCATAGCCATGTCTTTCATCTGCGAGGCGACCTCGCGAAGCTGCTCCTCAGTCGGCGGCGCACCACCCTGCTCGATGTGCGTCATGATCTGCTGAGTCAACTGCTGCTGGAGCCCAGCCATAATCTCAGACGGTAGCGTGGGCTCCGGTGTTGCGTCTAGCCCCCATGGTTTATCTGCACCAGTACCCAAGAGCGTATCGCGCAACCAACTTGTCGCCGCGCGGCACTTAACCGATGAAAGCTGAACGTAGATGTCAGATCCACCCTGCTCGTTAATCTCAGCGAGTTTTTCTGGATCATACTCACCGTTGCGTTGTCGCAAACATTTAAGCATGCGCTCTTCAAGCAGTCGTTTGGCTACACGGGCGCTTTCCCAGCGCTCTTTAACGTGTGATGCAAGACCCTGAATTACAGGCTGAGCCTGCATCTCGTCGTTGCGCCTACGCGCTTCGTTCTCAAGGTCCGCAGCACTCGCCACGGGTATGATCGCCAGTCCAAGTGCCATGATTAAATCCTTGGTACGCCGGGACCGGGCTGCTGTGAGCCCTCAACCAGCAAGATAATAAACATCGCCGACGCCTCATTGTTGTTCGAAATACCTAGTGCTGTCGCCTCAATGTCCGTTTTCTCCGGCACCCTTATGGGTACCTCGAACGCATAATCCGAAACACCGTTGTTAACTGTAGTCACAGCCGCTGTGCGCCGCACACCGTCAATCCCTGTCGTTAACAGCCGCCCACGCACTGGCGACGTCCCGCCCGACTGTCCAGCCGAGAACAACCCCTGCATCACATACCCAGTGTATCCAGCAGGCACTGTGAAATGCGCGGTAACTGTGTTGTTGTAATCGAACTTTATGAGGTTATAGACGGAAGCCGGAACCCCAGCCGTCACGACACCCGAGCCGATGTATATGTCGCCCTCAGCCGAGGACGATGACCCTGCGCTCGCCACATAGGCGTAGTTAATCCTACGAAACGTATTAACGGTAGAGACCCCGGTCTGTCCGTTCAGTGTGACAGTCTCCGAAAGTTCTCGGTAGCCAGAATCCAAACCCTGAATAACGACTGTCCTAGCACCCGTACCGGCTGCCGTGTCGTTCGCGTTCGTCGAACTAACCGTCAAAATAACAGAGGTCGTAGGATGCGTTACCTTACCAGTATGCGGCCATACCGTAACCTCTGTCGTGTCAACGTCTGAGTTATAACCAAAGACGTGAACCGAGCGGTGGCCCGCGATCAGGCCACGTGATACCTGTAGCTCAAACGGCTCGTGTTTGTCCTCAAACGTACTCGACGGGTAGAAAAACGTCATCACCAGCCTCCAAGGGCGTTAGCGTATTGTACCCCGCCCTGTCAAGTCTGCACAGAGTCAGGTGTAAGCGTACCTAACGCGCTTAATCTCACGCCTCGCCGGCTGTATCCCAAACCCGCGTATGTTCATGTCGATCACCGCCGCGCCATACTGTAGAGCGTCGTGGATATGTGATGACTCGTTCTTATCTGGCCGGTCTTCCATCTCGCCGTTTTTACGCTGCTTATACCGATACCCCGACCGAAAGCCCTTTATCAACTGCTTACACACCGGCGACACGAGAAACATCGCTTTCCCCTCAACCTGCAAGGCGAGCAACCTCTCAACCGCCTGTATCCTGCGCTCCGGGTCGTTCGTAGGTGGTTTAACGCACCGAAACCCAGCGTTCTTGAGCGCATCCACCAGCGTCATCTCATTTAACTGCTGTTTCATAAACCCCGCCGGGTCCGGTGCCGCCACGAAGTCATACCCGGGGTAGTGGTTGGCAATAAACGGCGTGAGTTCTGTCGTAATAAACGTCTCAATACCCATATTAACCGCCGTTAACTCGTTCAGCACTAACACTCTACCGCGCGGGTCACGCTGCATAAACACTACCGCCGGCGTCCGCCCAAAGTCGATACCCAATGTGATGGGGTGCGATGGACTATGAATCGCTTCGAGTGGCTCTGACGCAATGTGGAAGTCCTGCACAAACGATCGCTGGTACACCGGCGTGCCGCTCAGTGACCGCCCAAACTTATTGTGAATGTAGACGTCGATCCAGTCCTCAGTTTTACCTTCTGCCAACGTCTCGTAGTAGTTAGCGATCAGGTTACCTTTCCAGTCGGCCTCAGGTGACAGCGCCGATGGCTGCATGAAGATATTCGCCGTACTCGGCGGGGAGGTCATATATTCCTCCCAAAATGTATCCGCATCCGGCGCGTTCGTCGCACCCCAAATGTGGTGGTTGGAATCACCTGTATCTGTGACACACCCGCCGTTGGCTACCGACGGATAGCGACCTACGCGACCCTGCAATGCGTTAAAGATGTCGGGGTGGATCTCACGATACTCATCAAGAATACCGAAGGAACACTCTAGCGACAGCAGACGACGAACGTCGTTTGCGTCATCCAGCCCCCGAAACAGCACCTCGCACTCAACATCGTCAAAACGTAAGAAGAAACGTTTATCTGTGCGTGCGTACGACCCTGCAATTCCTTCGGGAAACCACGTCATGAAGGTCGGAATCGTCGCATCCGTCAACATCTGGTTGGTGTTTCGCACCACCACTGCACGCGAACGACGTACTCCGTCACGCCCTTTTCTCATGTTTTTGGCGTGGTACGCTATTTTCATCATCGCCGCGCTGGATTTCCCGCTCCCAACCGGGCCTGAGACGAGAGAAACAAACGATTCCGACGTCAGAAAGCCGGCAAGGGACGCGGGCGGGGTGTAAATAACTGAGTTCGACACTGTTTATGTCAGACGTAGACGTCGTCGCCCGCGTATTCGTAGTCTTCAGGCTCATCAAATACGAGTCTCGGGGCGCTAGAAGTTGATTCTACGTAGTTTTCGGTCGATACTTCAACGATTTCTGCGGTTTTGCCCGATGCAATCTGGGCTGTACTCGGCAAATTGATCGTAATACTGAACCCAGTGCCGGGTAGAGTGGTCGCATTGTCGCGCTTTGGCTTCAAATCAGCCCATTCCACAAGATTCTCGATGACTTTCGCGCGCACTGCGGCGGGTACGTCTGGGTCTTTGACCATGTGATACGCGTTCGGCAACAGATCTTCAGCCAGAACCCGGCACTTTGCTGCAAATGAGAACCCAGATTCGCGTAGTTCTGTGGAAAACGCATCCACATACCGCTGAAACTGCGGATTCTGTTGGATGGCGGCAAGCTCAGTTACAGTAATTCCCTCGGAAGCTGCAATCTCGTGCTCGGGACGCATGGCCCCCACCGCATTTCTCGCAACCGCCAAAGCCACACTACGAAGTAACTGATCTGCATGAATGGCGCTATGCATGCTTCGAAGCTAACAAATGGTAGTGGGTGTGTCAAGTATAAGGAGGAGATTAGTTTGTACCCCCGTCTTAAGTCCGGTGGGAATTAGTTCTTATAAATGTTCTTTGTAGGATGTGGGAGTTGTA
>JAAOEI010000850.1_pt1 | contig 11471 bp, 26 predicted proteins | sample 7059261 | NCBI WGS metagenome assembly JAAOEI01 (sample SAMN14008812, study PRJNA610033) | viral metagenome | isolation source: viral particles filtered from seawater | place: China: Hangzhou Bay, Yangshan Deep Water Harbour | collected 2017-10-31
ACATTGCGCCGGTGATCAGCAAATCCTCGACAAAGTCATCAGCTCCCAAGGACGCGGAGATCTCGTCCGCAGCCAGCAGCTCAAACGTCTCACTGGCATCGATGAGGTCAACGACAGGGTCAGCTATCTCGGCATAACCATCAAGCAGCTCCAGCGTCACCTCATGACCGGCATCCAAAAAATCCGACACGTCACACTTGGGCGGCATGTCTGCGCACAAGTCGCAGACCCTCACCGACGCAGCCACGCCATGCAGCGCGGCGACCACCTTCTCGACGCGCGCAGCTCCAGCCTTGTCGTTGTCTGGCACGATGTACACGCGCTTGCCGACGAAATACGGGTTCAGCTCCGCAGGCCAGGTCTGCGCGCCGCCGCTATTCGTTGTCGCGACAATGCCCAAGTCAGCCAGCCGGTCGGCATCCTTCTCACCCTCGACAATCACCGCATAGTCAGAGCCAGCCAGCTCACCGAGCCGATAGGGCACGCGCTCGATGCCATCGAGACAGCCACGTCCCCCGATCCAACCGCCGCTGCCGTCAGGACGGCGAGGCCGGAAGTCTTTCGGCATATATCTGCACACTTGATAAAGCAGCTCGCCATCCAGCGACACGTAGTCATACTTCTGAACGATCAACCGGGGCGCGTTGGGTGCTGGCTCCTGCACCTCGACAGCGTCGCCAAGATAACCGCCTTCGTCTTCTTCGAAGTCGTACCAAGTGCCAGCTTTTTCACCGGTTAATTGCACGGCTACAGATCCCTGCCGCCCGAACCGCAGCTCCGATCTCGTGGACAGCCGCCTATTCGGCTCGCCCCACCGGTCGAACGCTTTGGACTCAATCGTCACTGCGGACCTCATCGATCATCTCGCGGAACGCCTGCGAGATATCAGTCAACGCCTCACTTAACGCGCTGTTCTCATCCTTTGCGCGCCAGCTTATATGCACGTCTTTTATGTTAGCCTTGCCTTTTATGTTAGCCTTATCGCTGACGTCGACGTGGCAAAACACCGAACCGAAGCCGGTCTCAACTTTTTTCGTCAGGCAATGTCGTCTGCTCATCAAAGATCTCCAAGATCGTATAAGAAATTGAGTTGTTCCCCGACGTTAAAGCGCCGTTTGTGCAGATCGTTGTCGCAAATTGCCTTGATGGTTGAAGCGTAGAACTTCCCGCCACGCTTGCCTGCAACTCCAATTGCATTAAATTTTTTTGCTATTTGGTGAAGAGAAAATCCGCGCCGTCTTAATTTAAAAACATTATTGACCGCCTCCAATTCAGCGGGGTTATCGACCAACTTTCCATTTTTTATATCGTAGCCAAAAACTGAACTACCGTAGACAAGTCCCATGTCTCGGCGGCGACGAATTGCCGCACGCGTAAGAGCTGACGAAGTCATTTTTTTTTCGTGAATTAAACCGTGACAAGTTAGGCAAAGCGGTAACGATTTCCTTCCACCTTTGCTTTTAGGAACAACGTGATGAAAATGAACCTCGCCCTCTTCCCCGCATTCAAAACAAATCATCGTGATCCCTCTCACTCTCTGTCTCCTTCTCTCCATCACAACAATCGGCAACCGGTCGGCGGCAGACTGGGCATTCATAATGAGACCGCACCAAGCGCCACTCCGTGTTATATTGCCCGCACCACGGGCAATGTCTTGGCGGTAGCGTCATCGCCGGTTCTCCCGCCATACGGCGTACAGCCAAACTGCGACCAGCCCGAGCAACACCCCCGCCGCAACTGCAGAGACGATAGAGACCGCCAAAAAGTAGTGCTCGATCACGACGCCCATGGCTTCGCCACCATCACGCGCTGACCCCTGCCGCTTCGGCCCGGTCGCACCCCGACGACAATTAGATCGCCGCCGTCGATCAGGCGTTTGAACCGTGCCGTCACAGACGAGTACGAGAGGTGCGGCAAGGCGTCTTGCACTTCGTCGCTAATCGCGCCGCTTGGGCCGAACTTATAAATCGTCTCGTAAACCAAGTTCTCCAAACGCGTGGCGTCAATTGACGCCGCCGCCATTTTTGAGGTCGTCGGTGCGTCGCGTCTCGCCAGCGCACCGCGCTCCAAAATTCCATCAAACAGGTCTGTCAAAACGGTATCTCATCGTTCAAGTCATCAACGCCGCGAAACCGCTCCTCGACGACGGTCTTCAAAACACACTTCTGGAAAGCGATGAGTTGCTCGCGCGTCAGCTTCGCAAGGTCGTATTCGCCAATTTCTTTGAGATACTCGCCGCCGGTTTTGATACCTGCCCAGATATGCTCTTCCTCTGCTTCCGTCCAATCTGTCATTAATTTTTTCCTTTCGTTCATTAGCTGATGTCCGCGTCCGCAAAAAAATCTCGCCTTCCCGCGCTCGCCTTTCATGTTTGGCGTAAAGCCAAAGCCTCGCTCGCCGCGAAAACAAAGCCAGCAAAGCGCACGGTGCGTCATCGCGGTGCCTTAACCAGCAGTTCAAAATTGAACGGGCCACGTTTTCGCGTCGCCATAATTAAATCGCCACGCGCCTCGGCAGCGCGCAGGGGAGCGAACGGGTCAGACGTTCCTGCATACGGATTGAGATCGGTAGCCTTCCACTGAAATTTATAGCCGTCGCCGTATCGACGCATACGCTGCCTGCCGACTACCATCCACTGGCTAGTCATCAAATCGATCATCACAAACCTCTCCTTTTCCATTGCAGCGCCAACACTCAACCTCGCGCACTCGAATTTCCATCCAACGGTCGGGCGAATACCCGCCGACCTCATACTCTTCCTCGACGCTGCCCACGCCCAGGCACTCGGGGCACTGCACGTTATCCACGCAGCACCTCCCGCGCCGTCCATGAGCTGCAGCCCGAAACCTGCTCGTCCGGTGTCAGTGTTTTTTCGAAATGGTCACACAGCCACTGAGGCCCATCCACGGGTCTGCTAAAGCGGCAGGTACGGCAGTTAGGCTCGACCGGCGCATCCTCGTGACACACGGCTTTGAAGTCGCACCACCGGCACTCCATAGCCTTGGGGTTATCCGAGACGCGAGCTGGCAGCTCGTCCACGTTCTCGACCATCGTGCGCATACGCTCAGCCAGAAACTCGGCTTCGCTCCGATCCAGCTCGGTGCGCGCTGAATCCCAATCCCGGCACCCAGCCGACGCGACGACAATCCAGTGCCGCTTGTACCCGCCGTACAGCATGTAAAGCTGTGCCTGGACCCAATACACGAAATCCCACGCTTTTAGCGCAGCCTTCTCGCCCAGGTCACTTTTCAGTTTTTTAAACGCGGCGAATTTCTTTTCGTTGACCACCTTGCATTCCCAGACGTGCCAAGTCTTGGGAGCTGTCGGGTGATTAAAGACAAGCCCGTCAAAGTGGCCGCGCACATGACCACCGGCATCTGTCACCTCAAACTGGCGACCGGTCTCGGGATCACTGGTCTGCAGGATCAATCCTGGCACCGCCTGTATACGCGCAGCGACAACATCCTCGCCACGGTTGCCGTCATCGATGGCGCTTAGACCTTTAAATGGTATTTGAGACACCGTAGACCACAGCCAGCCGTACCACTGACGCCGCGCACACATGCCGCCGCCGCTCATACCCAAGTGCAGGCGGCGCGGCCGCGCAGCTTCCCGTCGTTCCATTTCAGCTTGAGCAGCCGAGAGCGCGGGATCGAATTGTTCTATGTCAATTTTTACCATGAGAAAAAAAAGCCGGTCGCCTGATGGAGCACAGGCGACCGGCAAGTTTCGTCAGCCTTCCCACGCCGGTTGCGGCGTGCTGGAGGCGGGAGCACGCGGCGGGGGTGCTGACGTCGCAGCCGCAGGGAGGTCGGCTGCTAAATACTTAACAACTTCATTCCGGGATTTTTGGTTGCCGTCTTTGTCTTTGTATTGCTCAACGGTGACCTCAATTTTTAATTCTTTGGCAAGAAGCTCCTCGGTGTCTTTAATCGCTCCTATGCCAAGGGCTGTTGAAATCTCCGCCAATTTGCGTTTTGCAATATTTACGGCGTCAGGTGTTGGGTGCCATAAATTGAGGTTCTCCCAAACGCGACCCTTGTCGGTTTGGATCTGAACTGACAGATAATCATTGCCCTTGCTGGACGTTTTCTGAACGACCTCGACGATGCGGCCCAAATATTGGCCTGGGTCCAGCGGCCCAAAACCACCTTGGTCTTGGTTTTCCTCTTTGTACTTTTCCAAATCAAAATTAATCTCAACCATTTTTCTTTCCTTTAATTGCATTGATCAACGCGGTCCAATCGAGCGGCAGCTCGTCGGGAATTGCGTATCGGGTTTTGGCTACAAAGTTTGGACGCGAGGCTATGCGCAGCACGCGCTCGCCACTTGACACCGGCTTGATTTTTTTCTTGCCAAAGTCGCCGGTTGTTTCGCGCGTCGTCGTTTTCACATTTGCAAAGCCGACGATGTCGCAAAATTCGGTGTAAAGGTCCGACGCGCGCTTGTGCAGCTTGATCTCAAATCGATCAAAAGCCTCGGTCGTCGGGTCTTCAAACCGCCTGACTTGGGAATGGGCGAGCAACACGCACGCCATGTTCTTTTCGCGCCGGAGCTGCGTCAGCTTGCCGAGTAACGCTCGGTGATAAGCCAGCGCGGCCAGATAACCTTTTTGGAAACCCCCGCCGACTTCCTCGATGCTTTTGACGCCAGCGTCGGCGCAGGTTTGATCCCATATCAGTGTCTCCAGCCAATCCAGGCTGTCGATGCAGACAACGGAAAATTCGTGGTCTTCATTGATGAGCTGGTCGAGTGCGCCCATAACGTCACCGACTGACTCCGCAAGCGGGAAGCGGTTCATGCCAACAACGTCGGCCCCTTCCTCGGTCGCAATACAAACGACACCGTCGCCAGCCCCGGCGGCAAAGCTCGTCTTGCCGACGCCCGGTGGGCCGTAGATTAAAATGCGCGGCGGCGAAAGTGCCGTTCCGGTCAACAAATTTTCAAGTCCCATAAGTCTCTCCTTTCAGCAGTTTGTGAAACGTAGATTCCTTCACGACGTACAGTCGCTCAGCTCGATCTGCGCGGACGACGACAACGTCGGCGTCGTCCTGCGCGAATGCGTCATAGATGGTTTTGAAACCTGATTTGCGGCGCTTGCACTCAACCCGCAGCCCTTCGATGACGACGTCACCGGCGAAGTCTTCGCCAAGCTGCACCTTATGCGCGCCCGAACCAAAAACGCGCTTGGCCTCAAAGCCTGCAGCCTCGGCAGCGACTACGACCTCGCGCTCCAGCTCATAGCCGCGCTGCTTGTTTCTAGCGCTCATTTGCAAGTTCCCAGCCGCGCTGTAGATCGTCGGCCGTTACCTTGCCGCCGGTGAGCGTATAGATTTGCGCGGTATGTTTCGGAGACGGTCGCGTCCGACCGGACAGCCAGTAGCTGGCACTGACGTGCGTGCAATTAAGCAGCCTCGCCAGCTCGGCGGCGGTCATGTCGTGATCCGCGAGATACTCTTTTAATAGCATCAGCAAAACGTAATGTTTTCTTACTTGAAGTCCATAGCAGATGTGCATACTATTCGTGAACTAAACGTAACAAACGGGAAAGAAGCATGGCGGGTAGGCAAAATCGAATTGCCGTTCTGGCGGCTGAGCGCTCAATGAGCGTCAGCGAACTAGCGCGGCGCGCGGGCGTGCAGCCGCATAACCTGCGGCGCTACACGCGCCAGGAAGCGCAGCCGCGCCTGGAGCTGGCCGAGAAAATAGCCGCCGCGCTGGGCGTCACCGTCAATGACGTGCTGGGCACGCAAATTGAGAACGGTCCGGCGTCGGTGGTGCCTGGGCGCAAGCTACCGGTTTACGGCTCAGCCCAAGGCGGCGCGGGATTTGATATCACGGACGTTAGCTCGCCAATTGACTACATGACGTGTCCCGCCGATTTGATGGAGAGTATGGACGCCTATGCCGTCATGGTTGCGGGCGACAGCATGGAGCCGCGATTCCGGGCTGGCGAGACCGTCATCGTTCAACCCGGCTTGCCTGTTCGCAGCGGTGACGACGTTGTAATCCAGATCGAAGACGGCGACCAAATTTACGCGGTCGTCAAGCGCTTCGACCGCCGGTCCGACGATCACATAAAGTGCGTGCAATTCAATCCTGCAGAGGAATTGTCGTTTCGACAAAGCGCGGTCTTAAAAATCGACCGCGTCGTCGGTACACGACTGTGACGCGTCATTACGCGTAAATTACGTTTCGTCATTTTTTTATTGCTTTATTAACCATCCGGGCGTAAACCGAAATCTCTAACTTGAAAGGAGATTTCGATGCGTACTTTTATTTTAGAATTTTTTGCACTGTTTACCTTGTTCGTCGGCCTTGGCACGGCTTACATTTTTTTGTCGGCCTTGGTTGGGGTGCCATCATGACAAGCGCTCTTTTGTTGTCGATCAGAGAGGTGACGGAGAAACTTTGGGGCGGCAAATATGATCGCACAAAACGAGCGCGCACTGTTCAGCTCTTAAAGTGTCAAAGGGTCAAAATGTATAAGGACGGCAGGAATTACTACATCCGCGCCAGCGACATGCGCGAGTTCGAAGGAGACGACCATGAGTGAGTGTCCGGTCTGCAACGGTAACCACTTTGTCCGCACGGGCGACGGCATCGAGCGATGCGCGCGGTGTGTCCCGACCGAGTATGATCAAATCGACAAGCCGCGCCACTACGTTGAAGGTGGCGGCATCGAGCCGCTCGATTATATCGAAAGTCGGCGGTTAGATTATCACGAAGGCAACATTATTAAATACGTGAGCCGCTACAAAAAAAAGGGCGGCGTCGAAGATTTGGAAAAAGCGCGGGTTTATTTGAATCGACTGATTAACCTAGAAACAAAAAAAACCCCCGCTTAAAGCGGGGGTACTTTTTCGCAAATTTCTTTTCTTATCCTCTCTCTTAGCGCGGTGAGCGCAGTGTAGAGTTGCTCATCTAATTTTAAGCTGAGAAGCTCTTCATAGATATCGGCCTTCAAAATTTCTTCTGGTTCATGTGTCATTTCAGTTTCTTCCTTTCGACTCTCATTTTCCTGATGTCGCGAGGAAAAAACAGCGAAAATATTACGAGAAATTTTCACCAGTATTTTCGTTTAGCATTTTGATCAACAAGCTGCCGTCATCGACAAGTCTCTTCGCGTGTCTCGATAAATTCGTGCCGACGATTATATCTGCGTGCAGCGCAGCTCCGTGTCGAAGCCACTGCCGCAAGCCGTTCGGCGTCAGATAAACAACTTTCGTTCGCTTGTCTTTTCGCCACGTAGTCAGCGCAATTAAATCTTCGGCTACGCCATCGCTTACAATTTGTTGGCACGTCTTAGCAGATTTTTTGTCGCCGTGGCGCATGGCGTACAGCACCTCTTCCAAGGTGCAGCCAATGCGCGGCGAGCCGTTTTTTAGCGCTTCGCTCGCCTTTAAAAGCAATGTCCAAAATAAAATCTGGTGGCTAATCGAGCGCGAAAAAAATTGTCTACTTTCTTTGCCATTTTTTTGCGTGTCGAGTAGCAGCTTCAGTTTACGCAAATACTGCGCGGCGTAACTCGCCGAAAAATCCCACACGTTATCGTCGGCGTGTTCAGTGCAGAGATCCGAAAATTGTGGGTCGGCCTCGTGGAACGCTCCTTTGTTCTTAGTTTGAGATGATTGATATAGGCTAAAAATATTTTCTTTTTGGGTAAATTTGGCGAGCGTATCAGGCATAGTGTTGATCCTCCATGATTTGCGAAATTGCAGCGCCCGCAGCGCTGTCTTGGCGCACTTTGTCAAACCAGTGACCGTATTGTCTCAACGTGAAACTAAAGTCGTGATGTCCCATAAGACGACAAATCTCCTGCGGACTAACTAACTGCTTGCTTTTGAAAATAAGACACGAAGCAAAGTGATGCCTTAGCTGATGCCAATTACAAGCCTGCACACCAGCACGCTTAGCAGCTTTGTGCAATCCTTGGCGTCGCCATCGATCTAAATCCGCAACGCCGCCGTCGGCAGCGGGAAAGACGAGGTCGAGTGATCGCCCCTTGCTCGGGGCCTGTTGCATTTTCCAGCGCAACAAAATAGGCACCATCTCCGCAGGTACATCGACCTGTCGATTTGCAAAACGAGATTTCGGCGGGCCAATTTCACCAGACTTTTTGACCGCCTTGTCCACGCGAACTTTCATCGCCTTTAGATCAAGATCGTCCCACGTCAGCGCGCGCTGCTCACCAGCACGCAGACCAGTGTAGGCGGCGAACATAATGATGGTCTGAAATTCCGCGTCAGCGCATTTAATAATCGCGGGCACCCTGACATCGAGGTCGTCAAAATCTTTATTCGCTGTGTTGTCGGGTGCGGAAGTAAACGACGCTTTAATATCGCACGGATTTTTCTCAATCAAATCGCACTCAATAGCATATGCAAGTGCCTGTTTTGCATACAGCAGCTTTTTTCTGACGGTTGATCGCGCGCCCATTTTAGCAACAGCTGGCACGAGATCACGTATCACTAAACTGCGCGGGATTTGATCGATGCGCGTGTCGCGCATCAGCTTGCCGTCCAGTTTCAAATTGGCGATCTGACGTAGAGCGACCGCCTTCGCTCCGACTTCCTGCCGACTTAACCGCCCGATTGAAGGCAGCGTCCGGCTGTATTCGTATTCAATAAAATTGTAACAAAGCGTACCAACCTGCTCCGGCGTCCCAAACAGGGGGGCGTCGTCGCGCGCCGTCCACGAGCTTCGCTCGCGCGCTTGTATGCGACATTCGTCAGCCCATGCCAGAGCGCGCTCTTCGACCACGCGCTTCGGCTGCGTGGCGTAGCTGAACCGGCGCTTTGGTTTGCCGGTTACAGCCTGGACCTCGTCGCCGGTTACGACGAAACATTTACCTTTTTTCCAGTCTCTAATTTGCATTTGTTTCTCCTTTCAATAATCACGCGGCTTCGCTGTGCTCAGCCCAGTGGTGCGCCCAGTCCTCGGGCGTCCAAAGTTTCCTATTTAAAAAATTAGGAATCTCAGTTAGACAATCGACCGTCATCAGTTTCTCCTTTCAAAATGTAGATTGGTGACAGCCCCCGGCAGAGTTCGCGCTCCGCCGGGGGCACCTTTTTATTGACTTTTCCAAATTTTCTTATGCGCGAATTGGATGTTTTTTTGTTCCGCCAGCCAGACCGGGACTAAAATCGCGTCCTCGAACGGCTCAAAAACAATCTGGCTTTTCGGCAAAATATCCGAGCTGCCGTCGTAACAGTCGACGCGGACAGCCTTTTCGCTGATGTCAAAAAGTTCTTTAAATTTTACGCGGTAGTAGATCGTTTTTTTGACTTTGGTCATCGTGTCTCTCCTTTCTGGACGGCAACAGCGCCGCCGATAAGTCACATTATAGTAATTTATAATTACGTTCGTAAACAAAAAAATGCGTCGGATTCTTTGTCGCATTTGATTTTTGGGAAAATTTTGCACTATTTTTGCACTATTTTAGTTTCGGATGAATCTAAAATAGGTGCTAAGTCATTGAAATGATTGGAAATATTTAGTTTCAATCGTGGCGATAGGATCGGATTTCTAATCCGACGGTCGCAGGTTCGAATCCTGCCGGGGTCACCAATCTTTTCAATGACTTAGCGTTTAATGCGGCAAAAAAACCCTCAAAAACCTTGTCGAACATTCATGAACAAAAATGCAAGTAAAGTCAACAGCGTGAATCAAACGCTCCAGAATTTTGCACTATTTTTGTCGCATTCGTGCAGAAAAATCCGACGCGATTTAGTGGTCAGTGATGCTGACGGTTCCGTCGGCGGCGACATAGGCAATTTGCACGCCCAGTTTTTTTTGCAGTTCAGATCGCGTGCGGTAAATTCTCGATGGGGATTTCCGACCTGCGATGAGGCGCTTGTTGTCAGCCTTGCTGTCCAGCAGCAAAATTTCGCCGTCGCGGTTGACGGCGACGAGGTCAACAGGGCCGTCGTGATTAACGATTGGCGAGAAGACCCAGTAGTTGTTTTTCAATAGCCAGTCGGCAAGACGCAGCTCGCAAAGCGCGCCGACAGATAGTCTATTATCTGAGCCGGTCCGCGAGTCTTTCGGCACGCTTTCCAACCTGCTGCGCCCAGCGGCTGTCGAGAGCCTCATCTGCCGCTTGTGCATAATCTTGGCTCACGATTGCCGCCAGCATTTTCTTGAACTTAGCTAGGTTCCCCGGTCCCATATTGAAACACATCTCGGTCAGGACGTCTCGGCGGCGTTGGCTCAGCCAGCTCCATGTTTCGTTGCCGACGATGCGCTCAGCAGCTTCGGCAAATCGCTCGATGTCGTTCACGAGAAGATATTCAGCTTCCTCCTCCGTCAAGCCGGAACCAGCCATCTCTGGATCGATCAGACGGCCGTAGCCGATTGTTAGGTGGCCCAGGCTGCAACGATACGCGGTTCGGCTGAAGCCTTCGCCCAGCTTAATCGAGTCGATAAGTTCTTGTGTAATCACTTGCCCACCCCTTTAGTGCGCTCCCAGCTCCGCAGCGAACCCAAGCCGAGCATACCCAAAAGTATTGGCATCATGGCGCTCATGTCGAGAGCTGGCAGGTCTACCAACAGACCGAACTGCGCGAGAACAAATGAGATCATTGGCTGAAATAAATATGTCCAGGCAAGAGCTGCAGCGCAGGTCCAACCGGTAAGCGGTCGCCAGCTCGATTGAAACCAATTACCTTTGGCCTCTTGCTTATTAACCTCGATCTGCGCGAGATCGACCTTGGCAAGGTGTTCCGTCAGGCTCGCCTTAATTGCGCGTTCTGCTTTTGCGCGTTCCTCGGCGTTCTCAGGCAGGAACCTGCCGACGATGTCGGTGACGGCGGGCAACAGTTGTGGGATAAGCGATTGGAGCATTACTTTCCCCTCCATTCTCGCATTACAATTCGCAGCCGGTAAATGACGATGACCAGCGTGACCGCAACGACGCCGAACTGCATCCAGCTCTCGATCAATTGGAGCCACCACGGCAGTGTCAGCGCTGGGAAGGCGACGGCGGCGTCAATGGCGATGCGCTCTTTCATTTGATCGCCACCGGCTTATGCTCACCGTTGTGCATCTTAGCGAGGGAGTTGAGCCGGTCCTCGGCTACGGTTAAGCGGGCTTGAACGTCTGCAATTTCACGCGAACTTTTATCGAGATTAGACGGCGACAAAATTGTTTTGAATGTCGAAACTTGACTTTCGATTACGCCGCGTCCTTCCTGCAAATCATCAAGCGCATTAAAAATTTCTTTAATGGTAGACCGCAGTTCTTTTACATCGCTGATCAACCGCGCGAGTTTTGTCTCAATCACCCGAACGGTGGCGTAGCCGCCGCCCACGACCGTAATAATCGTGAGCAAATCTCTGAGTCCAAACTCCATTAAAGTGCCTTACCTTTTTTACTTTTCACAATCTCGAACGCCGAGCCGGTCGCGCCAACACACGAGGTGTCAGGTGCGTGAGGCGGGATGAACGACAGTGTCCACGAACCAGTCTTCT
>JAAOEI010000851.1_pt1 | contig 11468 bp, 13 predicted proteins | sample 7059261 | NCBI WGS metagenome assembly JAAOEI01 (sample SAMN14008812, study PRJNA610033) | viral metagenome | isolation source: viral particles filtered from seawater | place: China: Hangzhou Bay, Yangshan Deep Water Harbour | collected 2017-10-31
GATGACCTTGGGATACGCGGCACTTTAATGTTTTGCCCGACGCGAATCTTATTAAGGTTTTTAATGTTTGGGTTTGCCTCTTTGATAGCCTTTAAAGAAACACCTTCTCTTTTAGCAATCTGAGAAAGAGTGTCTCCGCTTTTTACGCTGTAGTTCTTCTTTTTTAAAGCAGCAGCAGTGCCACCAGCACCAGCAGCCCCACCTACTATCGCTGCGGTAGTAAATCCTTTTGACCTATTCGGAGTCTTGGTCTTAGTCGCAGTCTTTTTCGCAGCCCTTCCCACAGTCTTTGACTTAGTCGCAGTCTTTTTCGCAGCCCTTCCCACAGTCTTTGACTTAGTCGCAGTCTTTTTCGCAGCCCTTCCCGTTCTCTTGGCCTGTCCCTCTAAGGCTTTTTGCAGCTTTTTTTGTTGGGCGGTGAGACCAGACTTAGGCTTACGCTTAGTCGCAGTCTTTTTCGCAGTCTTTCGTGCAGCCTTTCCCACAGGTTTTGACTGGCCCATCTTCGTAACTACATCGGCAGGGAGACCTCCACCCCCCTTAGTTTTACCAGACCCAACCACATCGTCAGGCTTGCTCTTCCCACGAAATCTTTTAGCCAGGGGTGCCGCAATTTTTTCTGCAATTAATTTTTTGACCATTATATCAATCCTTCACTGATAATTAATTAACCCGAGAATACTTTTTAACTCGGATTTGAAAGCGTTTGTCTTTCTTCTTAGGGTTCTCTGCCTCACTTACTCTTTTTTGAAGCATTTGTTTTCTCGCCCCTGAAAGATCAACAGGGCTGTCTTCTTTCTTAACAATACCCCCGGCCATCTTCTTCTTTACAGGCTGGCTAGGTTTCCTCGTAGGTTTAGGTGCCGCCCGCTTAGGGGGTGGCTTAGGTTTTCGCGTGGGCCTAACACCATCACCCTTCTTAGGCGGAAGACCGCGTTTAGGTTTTATGTTATCTAAGGCTCCCCTTGCTGCTTCCAGCACCATCTCCCTGCTCTCATCAAAGGCATCTAGGCTTTCTGGGTCTTGCTCAGAAGCCCCTACGGACCACTCATTTGTGCGAGCGTTTTTACTAAGAGGTTTGCGGTCTTTTGCTGAAGACCAGGGAGAGTTCTTTGAACGGGCTTTTCTTAATCTTTCCTCAAGCTTTCTAATGCTGCTCTGCCTAGCTTGTTGAAATTTCTGATAAGCTCTATTCAAGCCCTTACCAGCTCTTGTGCCAGAAAGCGCATTGACCGCACGTTTCCCAACGGGCGTTTTTGCAATAGCTCTTCCTAGCCCCGTTGCACCTCTTACAATCATGATTAGCTAACCTCTTCCGTCTACAAATAAACGGTCTAGCTTTTTATCAATCTTATCTAGCTGGGCGAGTACCCTTGAAACATCAGTCTCAAGCTCTCGTTTCGTTGCAAAGTCACGGGCAGTCTCCTCACGAGTTTTATGAAGGAGGACATCTATCCTTTTGACTTCCGCGCTCATCGACCTAGCCCAAAGTAAAACTGGCCCGAAAACCAAGGTTAAGAGGGCGTTCCACAACATGCCTGGTTCTAAATGCACAAGCATTATCCTTCATAAAACACCGTTAGGCTTTCTAGGCTTGTCTGCGTGTACACAAGATATGCACCAGCAGACCCAACAATGCCCCCGTCAGGTATACTTGGGTAAACCGTATCATCTACGTTGTTAGCATCAAACTTGTAGATTACCGAACCCGCCGCGCCTGTCGTTCTAAATTCAACAGTGCCGCCCGTAGTATTACCTACAAATTGAAGCCCACGCAGCCTTACACGATTACCCGTGACCTCTGCGGCTACAGCCGTGCCGGTGCCAGCCTCTACATTTCCCGCAGACGCGCCAGAAGCCGCTATCTGCGTTATCGTTGTAAAGTAGCTAGTCCCTGTAGCGACACCGGCATTAGCGCCGGTTATCACTTCTGTCTGGGCATCACCTGACTCGTCAGTTCCTGTAACCGTGAACGTGATTCCACGATCATCACCCGCACTAGTAATAATAACATTACGGGCGTCAGTTAAAGTAACGGAACCACCATCGGCTAAAGCACCGCCGATGGTTAAGTTTCCTGCTCCACTTAAAGTAGCCGCAGTAGAGATACCGTTATCATCAGATGCCGCAGGAGCTATATATCTGGCTTGTACATCATTTGCTGACATATCTTACTCCTTATTATGTAAAGATAGCAGTACCATCACCATTTGCATCGGAAGTTCCAACGTGACCTGTGACAGCCCAAACAAGTTTTGCTCCACCACCTGCTCCAGTATTACCTGTAAGAACAGCATGAAGATAAACTGTAGAACCTAAAGCTCCCATTCCGTTAGCAAGATTATCATCAAACGTAATTGTTGTATCTGTGCCACCTGCTGGTACAAAACACTTTGATCCATTTTCTGCTGCTGTTGTTCCAACAACAAGACCACCAACATAGTAGTCATTGTCAAAGGCTGTTACGATTGTTCTTGCATTATCAGACGCTACTGTTTCAATAAATGTATAGTAAACACCAATGTCTGATGAAGTAATTGCAGGAAGAGTAACAACGGTTGCCTCATCCTTATCAAGAAGAATAATAGAACCTTTTTGTGCTGTTGTTAAAGTAACCGCACCATCGTTCCAACCGTCAGCAGTTGTCTGACGAATTACTCTTTTTTGCTCGGCAACATAACCTGTTGTTGTAATATTACCACTTGTGTCAATATCTAGGGTAGTTGTAACGGCACCTGTTGTACCATTTTTAGTGATTTGCTCGAACCCGTTTTCTGAACGAACTGGTCCGTTAAAAGTAGTTGTACCCATTTTAATCTCCTGTCTGGGTTAGTGTCAGCCACCCGATGTGACTGTCAGGATAATGTCGTGAGAACTAGTATATAAGAAAAAAGGGGGGCTGTGAAGCCCCCCTTTTCCGCAAAAGATAGCGTCAAGATTATGACGACCCTGGCGATCCGTAGATACCGAGGGGGTCCGATACGCCGAAGCTGTACCGCTCTCTTGCTTTGTAGCGCACGTTACCAGTATCGAAATCTCCATCCATAGATGTCTGAAGAGGTGTACGGGTAAAGTATTTCATTCCATTGGGAACGTCAGTTGTTAGGAACCAAGCATTTGAGTCTGTCAAATAATGGTTCACTGCGTATCCACCGGGAATGGTGCCGTTGCTGTTGATTGCATTAATGTCGTTGTCAGCAGTCCCAGTACGAAGCGTTGTATCTAGGATGCGTGTTGCAACAAACATCAAATCAGCAGGAACAATCAGCTTCTGTGGGCGAGCCGCGATCAAAAGACCTCGTTCGTCTACATACGCTGCGATTGAAATAACAGCCGCTTCAAGACTTGTTTCATTCAAATCAGCACCAGAACTGGGTCTGTTGGCGTTTACGCCACCCTGTACTGTTGGATGAGATGCATTAAACAACGTCACACCATCGCCACTTTGATAAGTGTCGAATCCAGTGTTGAGCAAAGCTGCCGCTTTAGTCTGCTTAGTATAAGCCATAGCTCTTGCAAGGGCTTTCGTATAACGGGCAGAAAGAGAATCATAAAGATTGTCTTCCATTGCTTCTTCCGTAATAGAGAAACCTGTTGCAATAGTTTCGTGATTATACCGAGCTGTGAAACTTTCTTGCGCTGTATCATAAGAGATACTTGCACCCTCTTGTTTCACTGGAGCTGCACCGAAGCCCGAAAGCTTAACTTCTTCTTCAAATGAACGATCAGAAGATTCGGTTTCATAAATGTCTTCATGCTCGTTGTCGTACTTATTGTACTCCAAACCAAACAATGCATTAAGACCCGGTAACAGTTCCTTGAGGAGTTGTGAGCGTGAAATAGCCATAGGTCATTTCCTCCTTTAAGCTGCACTTGGTGCTGTAGCAGTAGAGCCAGCAGCAATAAGTGAAAGTTGATGACCAGCGTTAAAGCGACAAACCATAATTGGGAAAGCCGTTCCATACTCATCGCCGTTGTAACCACCAAGCCAATCTACAATACGCAAAGGTAATGTAGCAGTTGTTGCGGCTGTGCTTATGTCTAAAGAAACGCGAGAAATGCTGAGATCAGCATTTGAGGTTCCCTGAACAAGAGCAGCGTTCGCCGCAAGGTCGTCGTCGTTTACAGTAGAGTCTGCCTGAATGGCAAACAGGGCTGCTGGATCATCGACCACAAAAGCCATACCTTCAGTGTTAGCGGCACCTGACCACTGCTGACTGAAAGTTAGTTGCTTTGAATTAAGATCGATGAACTGACATCCAACAAAAATACCGATTGGCGTAGCCGTTGTCGTGCCGGTATCTTTTTGAATAGTCGTTGTTGAACCTGCATCAGTGAGCTTTACGACATCACCATAGCAGATACGAGTGGATTCCGAAGACAGAATTGGGTAGGCGCGAGTTTCCACGGTGCCTCCACCAAGTCGACCAATCGGACGTAGCCCAAAGGGGGCAGCAGTTGCTGTCATAGCAACCTCCTATCTATCGAGTTAAAACATAGCCCGTCAGATTATTCTGAAGGACCACCTTTCCCGAAAGTAACTCTCGTATCCTTTTCCATAAATCTTTGCATACGAGGGTCATTATCTCTCAGGTAGCTTTTCTCGACACCCTCCATTTGATCGTGAGCTTTGTCGGTATAGTGCTTGCTGCGTCTGTCCATATTTTCTTTTGCTGTCTTGCAAAGGAGTAGACCGCCAACCTCTATATTACCTGCAAAGTTAGAATTGTAATCACTCTGGATTTTTAAATCCTTATGATCTTCTGCTTTGACAGGTTCCCAACCTTCTCTCATCCTGACAGAAACATTCCTGTTATCCGCCTTACCTAAAGTGGATGTCCTAATCCACCTAAAGACAAAGCCATCCTGTGGCTCAGGCTCTGGTAAAATCTCTGGGGGTGCCCAACTTTTTGCTCGTTCTTCCGTTTCACGGGTTTCTGAGGTTCTCTTTGTGCGTTCAGTCGGCATTACGTTGATTCCCTTAATACCTGAGCTGCGTATTGCTCGTTTGTTAATCCGAGGCGTTTTGCTAGTTTAACAGCAGATGATGTTAATTTAATTTTGCGGGGCGCTTTCCCTGTCGTTCTTTGAGAGGGTGCCACTACGGTTGAGGTGCGCGGCTTTTCTGGCAAATCTATATCTTCACCGTCGTCCGCTTCTGAGACTACTTGAGGTTTTGAGTCAAAGAAAGAGGGAAAGACCTCTCTTAATCTTGCATCAATCCTAGAATAGTATTCGTCGCTAGAGGGGTTAACCCCCTCATTCCTCACGAGTTTCTCGTGAAGACCATATGCAAAGGAAGTCATTTCTTCGTTTCCTGGCTTTTGAAACCAGTCATTCCGTTGTAGCCAATTAACTGCCTTTGGGTCAGCTTCCGGCACAGCTTCTGGCTGTACTTGCTGAGGTGCAGGTTGTGAAGCTTGCTGGCTCCAAGACCCGTTTGGCTCATTGAGTTTATTTTTCTCATAGGTAAGTTTTGCTATTTGCTTCTGAGCCTGAAGCATAGAATCACTGTCGCCATTATCGTAAGCTTCTTTGTATAGCTTTTCAGCACTGCTAATCTCTGTGTCAACACGAGCTTCGCTTGCACTGGTTAAGGCTTTTCCCCCGACTTCAAGAAGCTTTTTAAGCCGCTCATTTTCTTGCTTTGTATTCTGAGCAAATTTAACAGCCTCTTCACGCATACGCACAGCAGACTCTTTAGCCCTGCGCTCTTCGTGGTAGTCGTATTTCATTTTCTTGAGGCGCTTCTGAACCTTTTCGCTATAACCCTCAAGGTCACCGCTGTCAGAAGCTTCCTTTGAATCAGAGTTTTCTTTCTCTTCTTCAGAGCCTTTTACATAAGGCTTGTCCATTTCTGGTGTATCGTCAACAACTTCTATTTGTAGGTCTTCGGCTGTAGATTTAGTCATGCTCTTTCGTACCCCCGTGGATCATCAACAACAGCTTCAACATTGTCATCGTTAATCATGCGGAACTCCGAGCCGTGTATTTTGACACGAGTCCCTTGAAAGGCTCTGACCAGAACAAAATCCCCCTCTTTACAATACGGACCTGAAGGGAACCTGTTTTCGTCTTTGTAGCAGTCTGGCCCCATTTTTGTGACAAAGCCAACAACCGTTGCTGTTTCTTCAATAGCAACAACGCTGTCCGGTTTAATAACACCGCCAGCCGTTTTTGCGTCTACTTCAGGGAGGGTAAGCAGAATCTTGTAACCACAAGGCTCTGGTAATTGCGTTGCCGTTTTAACGGCCTTCTTCGCTTCTTCCGTCATTGCACCTTCCAGTGTTGCGAGCGTTTGCTCGATTGCGTAATAAATTACGTTTTTTCTTCTTGGTTTTTAAGGAGGTCCAACAACTCCCTTTCAATAATTGAAAGACCTTCAATCCTACCAACAAGTCGTTGATAATCTTCAAAGTTTTTTGCGCCGCCAAGAGCTAAGTGATCCGCTCCTTCGTTGAGCATCTCTCTAATTCTCTTGAGTAGCAGTTCATACAACTCCATTTAAAACACCCCTTGCACGCTAGTCAATACGTTAATCACTTTTTATGAATGTTTTTGCGATATCAGCCCCAATCTCAGCACCCTTTTGCGCCGCCTTGGTATTCATATCTTTTTCTTTTATCTCTGCTTGAAGAGCCTTGTCTGCAATTCTAGCGCCTATGTTGGCCCCAGCAATCTCTCTTTGTGCCTCAATACGCTCAAGTTCCGTATCATTACGCAGCCTTGTTTTCTCAAGGTCAGCTTGAAGCCTTGCCATTTCTGCCTGGGCTTTTCTCTGAACCTCCGCTTCCTTAATGTCGAGTTCACGGTTCTGCTGCTGCACCACTGGGTCTTGAGACTGTTGAATCTGTTGTTGAAGTTGAGCCTCTGCAACGTCTTTTCTAAGAAGTTTTTCCGCAGCTTGAGACACAAGCCCAGCAAGCTCTTTCTCAATATCTTCCGGCAAAGGTTCTCCAACAGGGGGTAACGGAACACCCAGTTGTTTTTCAATTTGTTTTCTATATTCAAAAGCAAGATGCTCTCTGATATGGGCCTCTGCCGAAGCCTGTATTACCTGAGCCATTCCAGACTGCCCAACAATCTGTTGCACTTTGGGGTCTTGCATTGCCGTTATATGCACAGTGATGTGCGCTTCATGATCTTGATATTCAAACGCTTGTACAGGCTTCCCGTTGATAATGCTCATGTTTTCAGAAACGGGGTCTTCTGGATTATGATCGCCGCTGGCGGGAACAATTTTATCAACATTCTTAATCCCCAGAGTTTCAAGCATTTGCCTATGTAAAACTGGCATATCGTACATCTGAGGAGCTTGTTGGGCTAATTGAAGTGCCGCTTGATACTGCGTTATCCGCTGCGCCATTGTTGTTGCGTTGGGGTCTGACACAGGAATAACATCTATTCTGTCACTAAAATCCGCTGTTCTGCTTGCTTGCTCTTTGATGTCGTAATCATAAGCGGGTGGAAGATAGTCCTTTATAACCCGAGCAAGTATTTTAAACTCGTTTCTTAGTGCTGCGTGAAGGCGAGCTTGCACCGCGCTCATAACCTTCATAGACCTTTCCATAATAGCTAGTGTTGTGCCAACGGGAGCTTCTGTTCCTAAGCTTGGCATCTGCATGTCAGGGATTGAAGCGTACTTACGGGCTTCTTCAACAATCATTGACATTAAGCTAAATAAAGTTTGAGAGGGTTCTTTATAGGGAATAAAGGTTATGTTGTCTCGAATGGCCCCGCCTGGGACATCTACATCCCTGAACTCACCGGGCGCTATGGGGCTATCGTCACCCTTTATACGAAGGCCACGCGACTTTAGACCAGCAGGGAGGTTCGCTAAAGTTCCCGCATCCACTAATTGCCTTAACAGAGATGTGGCAGACTTAGCCATCCCGCCAATCATATGGATTAAACCAAGCCCATAAAATCCAAGACCGGGCATATACTTGTAATGCACAAAGTGCATGAGGCGCTTCTTCATTGGATCGCCTTCAACCCAGTTTCTTCTAATAGCGAGAACCTGACCTGACTGCTTATCAATAGAGATAACGTAGGGAAGAGCAATTCCTGTAGCTTCACCCCCTTGTTTGTCTTCGTCCCCCTCAAGCTCAATATCAATATGCATTTCTAATATTGTGTACCGATCATCATATTCGGCACTAGGGTCTTCACCCTGTATGTCGTCGTATGCTTTTTGAATATCGTTGTATTCCATTTCAGGATCATCGAGATCAATATCTCTATAGAACCCGATGTGCTGAAGCTTACGGACTTCGTTAGATGTTTTCTTCATAACGTGCGTGAATCTGCCACAGCTCGCTAGGTCAGAAGCGCCATAAGCAACCACAAGGTCTTCGGCAGGAACAAACACAGCGTCGGCTCTGTTCATATCAGGATCGTAGTAAACCTTCTTAAACGCACTTCCTGCCAAGGGGAGGTTAAACAACATCTGCTCATGCTCGGCACGATAGTTCGTCATGACCTCTGTGATCTGATAGTTCATCTCGCTTTCAACGCGGTTGGCTTGTTTTTCTTTTTCCGTGTCGATTGTCCCAAGTATCTGGGTTCTCACCGGACCAGAGGCTGGGAAGGTTTCCATAATAGAATGTGCCTGGAACCTAATGATCGACTCTGTGAGGACAGGGTGAAACACACCACAGGCACCGGGCCAAGGCGTTGTTTTCTCTTCAATCTCAAGACCGAGAAGCTTTAGTCCCTTAGTATAAGTTCTCTCCCAATCCTTACGAGAAGCTCTATCAGAGAGGTACATGCTCACAAGCTCTGAAGAAAGCTCTAAAAGATCGCTCTCCTCCATAAAATCCGCTAGGTTTGAGTCGTGAGATGGAGCTTGCTGCTCTAGCTCTGTGGGATCAAAGTCAATAACAACACCGCCATCTTCTGTTTGAAGGGAGACGGAATCTGGGTTTTCAATCTTAACAACAATCTCAGAGTCTTCGGCTTGATCTTCTCCCGCAATAGGTACGATTGATTTTTCGATAGCCATAAGTAATTCCTAATAATAGTCGGCACGAACTGGTGCGTACTCTTCTTCTCGTTCGTCCGTATCTGTTCTTACAAAGCCACCCTGACGAAACCTCATTATCGCCTGAGTACTTGAATCCACAAGATCGTCATGATCCCCCGAAGGAAAAGACGCAAACTGTTCTATAACCTCATCTGCCCACTTTGTTTCAGGACACCAAACAACCCCCGAGGCAAAAAGGTCTGAGACTGCATTGACTCTTGATATCTTATCATTTCCCCTACTTGGAGTAAACTCACTTACAGGAATACCCATCTGTCTTAACTCAAAGATCAAAGGCATACCCGTAGCTTTTGCTTCTACGATAAAGGCATCCGGTTGCCATTCTTTATAGTACCCATAAGCAACTCTTTTAAGATCAGGGAACTCAAGCCTTTCCTGGTAAGAATCAAGGAGCATAAGGTTATAAACCCCGGTCTCTTCGTTCAGAAACACTCCCCACGTTGTACATGCTGAGAAATCAGACCGCTGTGTTTTAAGAAAGGCCGTGTCCCAAGACTGAATAATGAACTCACACGGAGGAGGAATCTCACCCTCCCATACATTCCACCACTCTCTTTTGACTATGGCCCCTTCTTCTGACGTTGGGTCTTGCTGATATTGAGCTTGCCACTTTGATGTGGGAAGTTCTTCTCTTAGGATAGACAGCTCATTAAGAGACCAGAACTCAGACCATAAAGCTTTCCCATCCGGCATAATCGCCGGGAACTCTATAACCGTCCACTCATCTGCCTTTGTTGTCTCGATAGAAGCCTTTAGGATTTTCCCCGTTAGGTCTCTTTTGTGCCATCGTGTCATAACAATGCATATGGCACCCCCAGGCTGTAGCCTTTGGCGAGGCCCAGATGTGTACCACTCAAAGACCTTATCGAAGACTTCTGGGTTATACGCCCCAACCTGGGCTTCTTGTTCTGAATGAGGGTCATCAATAATCAAGAGGTCCGCACCCTTACCTGTTACGGCACCCCCTACCCCAATAGAAAAGTAGTCTCCCCCCTTATTGGTGTTCCATCTTCCAGCCGCTTTAGAGTCCTGCCTCAAGGTGACATCAGGAAAGATATCGGTGAATACCTCATCCTGAAATAAGTTCCTCACCTTCCTGCCAAATCCGGTAGCCAGCTCCGCTGTATGTGCCGTTTGTATTATCTTCTTTTCGGGGTGCTTCCCTAAATACCAGGCTGGCAATAGATACGAAGCAAACTCAGACTTGGTATGTCTGGGCGGCATATTGATGATTAGCCGCTTAATCTTCCCACTTGCGATGTCCTCAAAGGCTTCAGCCATAATCTCATGATGTCGGCCCCAGATAAAGTCAGACCAAACACTGCGAACAAACTCCATAAAGGAGTCCTGACTGCGTTCTTTCTTTTCCTCTTTAAGAACCTGCTCAAACAAAGGAAGAATACCTTCCTGTTCAGCGGGGGTCATTTTGAATATCTTGTTACGGATACTCTCTATTTCCTGCGGGCTGTAGCTCATCGCCGCTTCTTCGAGTCCTTCATGATCAGGTTGTCGTCCCAAAAACCCTTACCCCAACTCGTAAAGGCATTGGGGTCTTTGGTGATTTCAGGCCAATCAATCTCTTGGGGAGACTCCCGCCTAAGAATATTAGAAAGACTGCCACGGGTTCTTTTTAGTAAACCAGCAATCTTGGTGTAACTTAACCCTTGGTGATAAAGGTTTATAGCGGTGCTTCTTTCGCCCGAAGTAAATTTTCCTTTTGGCATTGTACCTCACATTGTCGATAAAAATAACTTAGCCGACATTGACTCGGGTTGCAATATGTGATACCTGAAGAGGTATCTCTGGAGATGTAGGGGTTGAGAAGCTTCTTATAAGTATCTCCGTCGATAGCTTATATTCCCCTAGTAGCTTCTCCCCCTACTACTTCCCAATATTTTTTAAAAAAAAATATTATTTCCATAGATATCCATAACCAGATTATATGATGATGTAATGCTATATCTATGTATAGATATACTTGTGTCTACACATATAGCCCCCCCCTATAAATAGGAGTCCCTCCCAAAGAAAGAGAAATGGGGGTAGGGGTTCTTTTACAAAACGATGTACTGTTTGAGTAGAACTGTGTGTATGTGCGTCAGGCCAGCGCCACGGCCAAAAAGGGGGGGCCACCCCCCACGGCACACCCCTAGGGAAGACCGGGAAATATCTGGAGGAACCTAGTTGCCACCAGTTCCTGTGTCAGCCAGCAAGTCGTCTAGTCGCGTTGCGAGCTGTTGCTTCAGCTCATCACTGCTGGTTGTACTGTTGACCTGAACGGTGTCGGTCCACAGGCTCAGGTGCTTGCCGATTAGTTCCAGGCCGCGAACACGAGCGGATGCGTTCTCGTCGGGGTTCTCTATGATCGATTTCAGGTTCTGCAACACCCAGTCTCTCTCAGAGAGCGAGGAGGCTTGTGTAG
>JAAOEI010000852.1_pt1 | contig 11464 bp, 17 predicted proteins | sample 7059261 | NCBI WGS metagenome assembly JAAOEI01 (sample SAMN14008812, study PRJNA610033) | viral metagenome | isolation source: viral particles filtered from seawater | place: China: Hangzhou Bay, Yangshan Deep Water Harbour | collected 2017-10-31
GTAGATGCAGAAGCGGCTGTAGAAGAACTGAAAAATAAAAAGTTCGGTTTATCTATACAAAACATAATAGCACTTGTAACAGTTCTATCAACAGGTATCGCAGGTTGGTATTCGTTCACAGGTCGTATTGATGGTTTAGAAGAAATCGTTGAAGGATTTGCTGAAGCAAGTGATATAGAATTAGTAACAACTAAACTCGACAAGTATGATGAAGATTTCAAATATCTTCGTGAGAAAGTTGATGGATTAAAAACACCAAAAGTGAAGTCTTATGATGGGGACATAGTAAAGTTACAGAATGAGATTGACAAGTTAAAAGGTGAAATAAAGAAACTTGAAAAATTACTAAAAGACCCATTATCTGATTTCAGATAGGAGATAATATGGGAATATTAGAATTAATCGCAGGATTAATCATAGGTATTTCGATTGGTAGTTTAGACAGAGAACCTGTCTACCCAAGCGATAGTACACAAGTTTCACAAGAATACCAAAACATATACTATAATGTTCATCTAAGAGGTGGTTATTATGACCCGTTTTGGAGTGCAGGGTATTACTATCCTCATAGAACATACTATGTAGATACACCAAGATATGTTTACGTAAAACCAAAGAAAAACAGAAGTGGTGAATATCGTAGAGGTAATAACAAAGGTGGTCACAAAGGTGGTAAAAGTAGAGGTGGTAGAAGAACCACGAGGAGAGAATAATGAAAAATAATAAAAAGTTTTGGATACTATTTGCTATAATAATAGCATTATCTGTAGGTACACAATTAGTAGCACAAGACGTTAAAGAAACTACAGGTGAGAAAGTAGTAAAAACAATTCAAGATTGGGATTTTAAAAAGTATAGACACCGACAAATGATGATGAAACATAGACGTAAACAAATGAGAACACGTAGAATGATTCAGACATTATTTGTTGCAGGTGCTTCATACTACATCGGATATAAAGTCGGTGAAGATTCTTGGAAAGATAAGAAAAAAGATGGTGGTAAAAGACCACCTATAATGTGGAGAGATTAATGATTAAATTATTACCTTTATTAGTATTTCTTGGTTGTGCCGCTTCGGTATCAACTGAACAATACGTTGGTGAGTATGAGAAACAAAAATCATTAGATGAAGTTGAAGTAACCAAAGTAGATGGATTGAAACTTTATGACTTGAAGTTTAACAAAGAGTTAGAAGAAAGATATCCTGAACTTGCAGAGAAACGAGTTTCTATGGGGTTAGTTCAAGAACTTCAGAACGTAATATCTTATATCGGTAGATTCAACTTGATTGAAGCTGAAAGAGATATGCAACTTTTGATTCTAAATGATTTGAAAGCTAACAACGCAAAGATTGAGAAGGCAAAGTATTCAGCTTCTGTAACGATTTATGATTTTGGTGTAAATCTAAAAGAAGAAATCAAAGCTGGTAAAGTTGAAACAATCAATGAAACATTTGTTGGTATACAAGTAAAACTTATCAACAATGAAAACACACAATATGTTGTAGGTAGTGGAAGAGGAACTGCTTCAACCGTAGGTAAAGGATTTTTGATAAATCCTAATATGGATTGGAATCAGAGTTCACTTAGTTCCGCATCAAATAAAGCTATGGAGACAGCCGTAGTCAATGTTATAAAAGCTATTGACAGAAGAGGTTGGTAATATGAATGTGGCAGAAACTTTTACTTTTTTTATTATTAGGGAGTAGTGTTTCTGCCCAATCATTCTTCTATTCATATGTAGACCCTTGTGAACAGACAACAGTCAGAACACAAACTGTATTACAAAATGGTGTTCAAGGGTTTCAAGTCACGTACTATAATCGTACAAGATTTTTCACATTACAACAAGTTCTTACGGGTGAGTTAGAACAATGGACTCAAGACGTATATAAAGATTTTGAGAACTTATTTCCTTGTGCTGTAAAAATAGCAGAAGAGATATTATCCTCAGTTATAGCTGATAACGTTTCTGAACAATTTAGTAAAAGTGATATTAGTAATGACCCAACACAAGTCAATTATGCTATACGTTCTACAAGAGGTCAAGAAAAGTGGGTAACTCAGTTCAATAGTGTTTATACGGCTACATCTTTTGATGGTAATAGTAGACACGATGGTAATTTCAACTTTACAAATGATTTTAGAAAAACATCTCTCACTTATGGTAGAGGTTTTAGATGGAAAGCTAAAAAACAAAATGTTCAGTTTTCTACAAGTGGACTAACATATAGAACATTTGAAGGTTGGGATTGGTTGGTGAGTGCATCAGCAGCTAAATCTCTTGTGAAGAAAAATTCCGAAGCTGCTGTAATAACAGGTAGTTACGGAAGTGTAAGTGGTGTGGGATTTGGGAATATAACGGCATTATATGCTATGAGATATCCTGCTCAATTTACATTTGGTGAAGTAACGTTTTCTAATTATGTAGCATATACTCTTCTGAGATATTATGAAGGGAATATTGAAGGTGGTAGATATTTATTCTTGAGAAGTCCTATTATCTTCTTCCCTACTATTTCGTTTGATTGGAGAGTAGGAACAGCATTTACATTCAATGTAGGAATATCAATGGGATACAATACAGTTGTAAATGATTATGGAGATAGAAATAAAACACTTTCAGTATTATTTGGGACTTATTTTTAGGAGATAACAATGAAACGTAGATTCTTAATTTTCTTACTACTTGGATTTGCTATGATGGAAATAGCATCAGGTCAAGGTGAGTTAATGCGTTCAAGATTAGAACGTGAAAAAGAACGTGAAAAACAATTACAAGAACAAAAAGAAGCTGCTTTACCACAACCTGCTATCTTGGGTGAGGACTTGATTGTACCTACACTAAAGATTAGTGAGTTTGTAAGAGTAGCAGATAGAGTTGGTATACAAGACGACAGAGTAACGATGGGTGTTCGTCAGTTATTAGAAGAACAATTTCAAGAAAGTAGTTATCAGTTAGTGGATGATGACAATGCTAACTTTGTAGTATCGGCTGAAATTGTATGGGTTGGAAGACCTGATGAAGCTTTTAGTATCATTGGTATATTTAATAGAAGAAAGTCTGAAACAGAAGTTCGTATGAACGTGATGGTTCGTGAAGTCGCTACAGGTAGAGTAGTTACGGGTAGAGGTGTTGGTACAATCACAACAGACATACAGGCTGCAGGTTTACAGATTGAAGAAGATTTACCATTCAATCGTAGTGAGTTTGGTGGAGCGGTAAGAAAAGCATTAGTAGAGGCAACAAAAGATTTAAAATGATTAAATTAAAAGATTTATTGATGGAATCCACTTATGCACCCTCTAAACAAGCTGGGCCGAGTTGGATAGATAATAAGTGGTATCCCGCTCACACAAAATCTGTATTGAATTGGGTTCGTCAAAGAGATATGATTCCACTTACACCATCATTTGTGGAGAAGGTAGTTGGTAAAAAGATACCAGTAAGGTCATTTCATATTACAGGACCAGATGGGATACAACAACTCAAATACGTTCTTAATAAGAAAAAAACTATATCTACATTTACAGCAACTCACGAAGATGAATCATTAGCTAAAGGTCGTGGTGTTCAAACAGGTATGGGTGGTATAATTTGTTATGTAGAGGGTTATTTATTAGCTAAAAGGTCTATGGATTTTGATACAACACCTGATAAACAAGGTCGTAGATGGGTTAGTGCTTTTCACGTGTTTGATGGAAAACCTGGATTATGGTATAATGCTTTAGAAAGAAAGAAACTTGATTTTGATAGTATTAGTGATAAAATGCATAGTATAGAAAGAGAATATCACGACAGATGGTTAAACTTACCCTCAACTGACCCTAATCATCTTGAATATAATGAATATAAAGCATTAGTTAAAAAAGACCAAGGACCAGTTATTAACAAATATGTAAAAGACTATATTGATTTAGCAAACAAAACTTTAATGAAACACAAAGACTTATTTAAGAAGAGTTTAATTAATTCTAAACACAATAAAAGAACTTCTTGGTGGAATGAACTTCTTGTCTATGATACAAAGATAATAGATATGTTTGTGATGCAAAGAGTGTTGGATAAAAATACATTGGCTAAGGTTGAGATAGAAAAATTATTGTCAACAGCAAGTGGTAACAAACCAATAACTATCGGTACACCAGCAAAGTTTAGAAAATGGTTCAAAGAACGAAAAGGTAAAATACATACAGGATGATTAAATTAAAAGACATATTAAAAGAAGATTACACACCAAGTAGAAACGATTCTATTGAAGATGTGTTTAAATCAGCTGTTGAATCCTTAGAGGATTTAGCTAATTTATTTCAAGAAAATGCTCCTCAAGAGAGATTGTTAATTAAAACTTTAGATAAACAAGCTAAATTAGTCAGAACTATGATAACTAAAAACAAGTCATACAATAGAATTAAAAAGGTGAAACACTATTAAACATTTAAAAGAAAATAATATGGGATATTGGGAACACTGGTGGAGAGCAATGAAACTAAGTGTGGCTTTATTCATTCACGCTTGGTTACCTAATGTTTTAGAAGATTACGCAAGTAAAGAGTTGTCTAAATGAAAAAACTTTTATTAGTTTTATCTATCTTTTTCTTTTCTTGTGAAGAGGATAATTGTATAGATGAATCAAAAATAACAAACAACCCTTGTACAAAAGAATATAATCCTGTATGTGGTTGTAATGATAAAACATATGGTAATGTTTGTGAGGCAAAAAACGCTGGAGTTTTAGAATGGAAAAGTGGAGAGTGTAAATGAAAAAAGAATTTATTATAGGTGTATTGTTAAACATAGCAACTGTTCTTGCAGTTGTTGGTGTCCGTTATTATTATGCTAAACAAGAAATGGATTTTTTAAGAGAAGATTCAGTTAGACAAGAACAACTTATACAAGAAAACGAACACACTATAGATACTCTTAAAACTGAAGTAGTGAAATTAAACAATCACGGAGTAAAACTTGTAAATGAAATACAAGATATAAAAACTAATTATTATGAAAGAGTTCGTTGGGAAAAAGAATACGAACAAAGAATTAAAAACCTAAGAGATTCAATAGATTCAGTTAAGTTTGAAATATCTTTAGGTGAGAACGGTATTATACCATTTGAAAAAGAATTTGGTGTACAAGATAATTATTTACGAATCTTTGGTCGTACAGGTGTAAAGATAGAAGAAAATAAAATCTTAGACTCAGAAACTACTTTGTCATTTGATGGTGAAATCAAAATGGGAGCACCTGAAATAGAACAAATAGGTAAACACGAGTTTAAAGCTGTACTACCAAGTAAATCCTTTGATGGATTGAGACTTACAGGTGGAGAAAGTAAACCTATAAGTTTAAAACCACCAAGAAACCAAATATCTTTTGGGCCAATGGTTGGAGTTACTTACAATGCGGTTACAGGATTGACAGAACCTATATGGGGTTTTGGAATAACTTACAACTTAGTTAAACTTTGGGATTGGAAATAAAATGGCTGTTAAAGATATTTTTAAAGATGAAAATGAGTTCAATGAAAAAACTATAATCGGTTTTATGTCATTCGCCGTAATGACAATGTATAGTATGACAGATTTGGTAACAGGTTATATGGGTATGGAATTACCTATTAATGATTTTGTTTACAATAGTTTTCTGTATATTACATTGGGGTGTTTTGGTATAGCTGGTGTAGAGAAAATTATGGGTAATAAGGATGCCAAATAGAGGAGCTAAAGACAGAAAGAAAAAACGTGCACTATTAAATAAAAAGTGGGCGAAAGAAGGTAGAACAGCTAAACAACACAAAAAATGGTTGGAGAAACAAGGTGATAAAACTCAAACACCTTTTGGAATCAGAAGATAGTAAACACGCTGCTGGTATAGCTTACATTGTAGATGATGAACTACTTTGTGTAAGAAGTAATCGTGGTAAATGGGGTATTCCTAAAGGTCATATACAAGTAGGTGAAACACCTGAAGAAGGAGCTCTCAGAGAGTTTACTGAAGAAACTCAAATCATATTAAGTAAACCAATTGAGTTCTCTCACAAGGCAAAAAAGAAAAATGGTGGAGATTTTCACATATTTACTTGTCAAGGTGATAAGAAGATTACAGCTCATATTGGTCACGAACATATGGATTGGGGTTATTATACTCTTATGGATTTACCTGAAGGATTTGATGAAAGAGTTTTACCTATACTAGATGATTTAGTTGAAGCTTCTCAAACAAGTAATATCAGAGGTGTTAAAGGTGCAACTGGTTTTATTAAGCCTGAAGAATGGGAAGCCAAAAAGAAATCTCTAAAAAAATCTATTGAGAAAACAACAGGTTATCTTTTATTAGAAAGGGTTGATTTATTAGATACAGCGGAACAACTAGTTAAACATTATGGTTTAAAATCAAAAGTAAGATTTACAAGTGGTAAAGATTTAGCTGATTATGATTGGGTTCGTGATGTTATAAATTTACGAAAAAGTTATCCAACAGTTAAACAATTTTTAATTACAGTATTACACGAAATCAAACATGCATTAGATAGAAAAAAGATGGGTGTAAAAAAATACGAAAAACTTTACACTATAGCAGGTGAACTAGCTGTACAAAAAGGTGGTGATTTTCACGATGATAACAAGTTTGAAGAACAAGCAGAACGTTGGGGTATTCAACAATATAAAAAGTGGAAAAATAAAATTTAATTTGGAAAATCAGCAAACTAATTATTAATGTCGTTATTAATATTAGAAAAAGTGAATAATATATAAAGGGTTCTATAATCAAAGTACAAAGTAGAAAAGCTAAAGGTAGAAATCTACAAAAGAAAGTCCGAGACTTAATCCTTGAGAAATTCAATCAATTAGAACAAGATGATGTTCGTTCTACATCTATGGGTGCATCAGGTGAAGATATACTTCTTTCTCCAGCTGCTCGTAAACTATTTCCTTTCTCTGTAGAATGTAAAGCACAAGAAAAACTAAATATCTGGTCTGCATTAGAACAAGCAGAAGAAAATAGTAGTGGGCACACTCCTTTGTTGATATTTAAAAGAAACAGAACTAAAACATATGCTGTTTTAGAATTTGATAAGTTATTAGAATTATTAGATGAATCAAAGTAAAATCGTTAATCTACTGAATCGTGTTTTAAATAATACAGGTAGAAAACTCAAAAAACAAGACGAATGGATGTATTGGTCTCCGTTCGTATCTCATCACAAACCTAAACTACAAATCAATGTACAAAATCAAAATTGGCATTGTTGGGTAAGTAATCAAGGTGGCAGAAATCTATTTCAGTTATTAAAGAAAGTAGATGCCTCAAGAGAACACTTTGATGAACTTGCTGAACTTGTAGACGATTTACCTCGTTACAAAAAGACTACAGAGACAAAATCTATTGTTAAACTTCCTGATGAGTTTAAACCACTATGGAATGGTGGTGATAGTATTGTTAAGAAACATGCTCTCAACTATCTACATAAAAGAGGTATAACGTCAGAAGATATATTAAAGTATACTATTGGTTATTGTGATGAAGGGTTATATTCTAATAGAATTATTGTCCCCTCGTATGATTCAGAAGGACAACTAAATTTTTTCATAGGTAGAGATTTTTATAATAGTCCAATGAAATACAAAAATTCTACAACCTCAAAAGATATTGTAGGATTTGAGTTATTCGTAAATTGGGATGAACCGATTATATTGTGTGAAGGTGTATTTGATGCTATGGCTTTCAGACGAAATGCAATCCCTTTGTTCGGTAAAACTATTATGAATACGTTAAAGAAAAAAATAATTGAATATAAGGTTAAAACTATATATTTAAGTTTAGACAATGATGCAATTAAAGAGTCTATAGAAATTTCAGAATATTTCATCAACAATGGTATAGATGTAAAAATGATGCAATTTACTGAAAAAGACCCAAGCGAAACAGGTTTTGAGAATTTGTTATATTTAATAGATAAGACAGAAAAAACTAAATTTTCAGACTTGATGAGGTTAAAATTAAATGGCACAAAAAAACATATGGAAATATTTTGATGATTGGAAAGTTCATATTGAAGACTATGAGTTGGTGGAACGTATATGTCAGAGTTTTAATTTAATGAATCAATTAGATAGATGCACTAAATACTATGATGGTAATTTATCTAATCCTGTTGCTTGGGACTTAATCATACCAAACGAGTTTATAGACGATGTAAAAAAACAGATTAAGGAGTTTGTTTGATACAACCCGAAATTATTAAAGTTCCATTTCGTAAATTAAAACACATACATCACATCTCAGACATACAGATTCGTAATCTCAAAAGACATAGAGAATACGAAGAAGTTTTTGAAAGAACTTACGAAGAAGTTAAAAAGAATGCTGATAACTCAGTAGTTTATATAGGTGGTGATATAGCTCACTCAAAGACAGATATGTCACCTGAACTTGTACATCAGTTATCAAATTTATTTAAGAATTTAGCTGATATATGTCCTACGATTATTATTGCAGGTAATCACGATTGTAATCTAAATAATCTAAATCGTATGGATGTTCTAACACCCATTGTTAATAATCTAAATCATCCAGATTTACATTATCTAAAACATAGTGGTGTTTACAAATGTGCAGATGTTTCGTTTGTAGTGTGGGATTGTTGGTCTAAAGAAGAAGACTTTATTTTAGCAGATGATGTTGAAGGTGATACTAAAGTAGTTTTATTCCACGGAACTGTAGATAGAGCTCAAACTGATTTAGGTTTCTTCTTACCATCAGATGTTCACATAGACAAATTCAAAGGTTATGATTTAGGTCTACTCGGTGATATACATAAAAAACAATTTTTAAATGATGAAGAAACGATAGCTTATTGTGGTTCTCTTGTACAACAAAATCACGGTGAAGGCCTTTCTCACGGTTATTTGTTGTGGGATGTTAAAGAACGTAAATCAGAATACATAGAGATACCAAATGATTATGGTTATTATACATTAGATATTGACAAAGGTGTGGTACCTGATGTAGATGATATGCCAAAGAAACCTCGTTTAAGAGTTCGTGTAGCAAACACATCACCAACAGAACTTAAAAAAGCTTTAGCAATCATACACAACAAATACGGTGTACAAGAAATGTCAGTTACAAGAACTGATACAATCTATAATAACGAAAGAGTTAGAAACAACACAATCTCAGTAGGTGACATCAATAGTCCAGATGTTCAGTTTAATCTGATAGAAGAATATTTAAAAGCTAATCATATCGTTGGTGATGATGTATTAGTCAAAATAAAAAACATCAACGAAGATTTAAACACTACATTACCTGAAGAAGAAGTATATCGTAACTTGAGTTGGAAACTTAAACGATTAGAGTTTTCAAATATGTTTAGTTATGGTGAAGATAATGTAGTTGACTTTACAAAATTAAATGGTATCGTTGGTATGTTTGCTCCTAATGCAACTGGTAAGTCTTCTCTACTAGACGCTCTTTCATTTGGTTTATATGATACTTGTAGTAGAGCTTTCAAAGCAGAAAATGTTCTCAATAACAGTAAGAAGGATTTTTATTGCCGAGTTACTTTTGAGATTGATGGTCAAGACTATGTTGTGGAAAGATTAGCTAAAAAACAACGAAAAGGTAATGTTAAAGTTGATGTAGATTTTTATACGTTTGATGATGCTGGTGAAAAAGTTTCTATGAATGGAGACCAACGCAGAACTACAAATGTTAATATTAGAAAAGTTATTGGTACGTATGAAGATTTTATTTTAACAGCACTTTCATCTCAAAATAACAATTCTGTTTTTATTGAAAAAACACAAAAAGAAAAAAAGACACTACTAGCTCAATTTATGGGATTAGAGGTGTTTGATAAATTATGGCAAGCAGCTTCCGAAGAAATTAAAGATGTAGCTGCCGTGTTGAGAGATTTTAAGAAAAATGATTGGGAACGAGAATTATCAGATATAAAAGACAAAAAAGTTAAGTATAAAGAAGAACAGAAAGAATTAGAAAACACTAAAGATGAATTACAGTCTAAAAAGAAATGGCATGAAAAGACTATAAGAACTCTAACTAAAAAGTTAAGACCAACAGACCCGTCAATAGAGAACTTAGATAATCTAAAAGAAAATAAAGAAATCTTAACCAAAACATTATCTGGTATAGACAATCAACTTGGTGAAAGTAAAATCAAAGTAGAAAAAGCTAAAACACTAAATGAACAACTCAGAACAAAAATAGATTATCATACAGAACAAAAGACTGAAGAAAACTTTACTAAGATACAAACATTAGAAGGTGAAAAAAGAGAAGCTGAGTTTGATTTAGATAAATTAAAAATAGAAGTAAAAACTAAATTAGAAAAAATAGATAAACTTGGTCATCTTGAATATGATGAAGATTGTGAATATTGTATGAAGAATCCATTCACACTTGATGCAATAGAAACACAAAAATCAGTAGATGAAGATAAAGAAAAAGTAAAACAGAGTTTAGCTAATCTTGATGATATTGTAAATCACATTGAGTCCTTAAAACACACAAGAGAACGTAAGATAGATTTAGATGAAGCCATATCAAGATTACAACAAGTAGAAGTTTTAATTAATGAAACAAATAGTACAGAAATTTTATTACAAGAAAAAAGAAAAAATGTTTTACATCAAATAGCTTCTATTGAAGAAAAGATTGTCAAGTATTACGAACAAGAAAAAGATATAACTTACAATCAACAAGTAGAAAATGAGATTTCAAAAACAGAAACAGATTTGGAAGATATAAACAATGAACTTGATATATTGATAAATCAAATAAATAATGTGTTTGGTGAAATTAAAGTTGTTGATACTAACAGACGAACAATTCTCAGTAACATAAAGAAGGTAGAAGAGTTAGAAGACAAGTACGAAGCTTATCAGTATTATCTTGATGCTATAAAACGTGATGGTGTTCCATATGAACTCATAACAAAAGCTCTTCCAACCATTGAGGGTGAAGTCAATAACATATTATCTCAGTTAGTAGATTTCTCAATGACGTTTGAAATGGATGGTAAAAACATTAATAACCATATTGTATACGATGATGATAATATATGGCCATTAGAATTATCAAGTGGTATGGAAAAGTTTATTTCATCACTAGCTATTCGTGTTGGTCTAATCAATGTTTCAAGTTTACCTCGTAGTAATTTCTTAGCTATAGACGAGGGATTTGGAACAATGGATTCAGATAATCTAAACTCAATATATAATCTGTTTCAATATCTTAAATCACAATTCCAATTCACAATGATTGTCTCCCATATAGATTCAATGAGAGATACCGTAGACACTCTATTAGAGGTTAAAAAAGAAAATGGGTTCAGTAATATTAAGTTTGATTAGAATATAATATTCTTTTCTCACATTTTTCTTTAATTAATTTCTCTAACAACGAGTACATCTTATAGCCGTGATGTTTAGAATAT
>JAAOEI010000853.1_pt1 | contig 11457 bp, 19 predicted proteins | sample 7059261 | NCBI WGS metagenome assembly JAAOEI01 (sample SAMN14008812, study PRJNA610033) | viral metagenome | isolation source: viral particles filtered from seawater | place: China: Hangzhou Bay, Yangshan Deep Water Harbour | collected 2017-10-31
CCGCTCCGTACGTCTGCCGAAGATTCGGGGTTAATTGGGCCATGTTAGCCTCCTAGTTAAAGGTCAATAAAATCCTCAAACAGGCTGACTGCATCTTCTGGTTTGCCAGACTGTTTAAGACGCTTCATCTGCGCAACACGTTTTGATTTGACCTCTTCCTGTTTTTTCTTACCAGCCCCAGACTTAACCATTTTAGGTTTTGATTTGGCAATTTTAGCTTTACCAGAAGTCTGCGCCTTCTTTAATTCTTGGAAGGCTTTGGCTTGCATAAGGATAAGCAATGACCTGTGATCTGTTAACTGGGACATTTCCTCTTTAGTAAAGCCTTGAGAAACTGCAAACTCAGTTAGTTCTTTGCCAATCTTCTGTCGGAATTCTTGATTCTTCCATTCTGGAATAATGGCTTCTAACTTTTGTCGTTCCTGTACGGCAATCTTTCTTTGGGCTTCCTGTTGCTCGTATTGAGCCTGTTCCATAGCCTCTTGTACTTGCTGTTGTTCACGAGCCAAAGAAGATTCTAAATCAGCAACTTCAGACTTTTTGGTTAGATACTCTTCTCGATCTTCTAACTTTAGTCTTTCCCAATCTGTGTTATTCACAAGATCGTTTAACTTACCGTATTGCTGTTGTACTACAGCGGAAGCGGCATCAATGTATTGCTGTCGGAATTGTTGAGTCTGGTACATTTCATGCTGGGCCTGTTCTACTAAGGTTTGCATTTCTTTACGTTGTTCAGCCAACTCCTGAGTTTTTCTTGTGTAGTCTGACTGTCGGGAATATCCCTTCTGGAGTTCTTCAAGGGATACTTCATGTTGTTCACCGTCAATGGTGACTTCATAAAGTCGCTCTCCGTCTTCCATTTCATCAGACTCTTCCTCCTCAGATTCCTCCACTTCACCATCTTCTTCTTCCTCTTCTGTGGGTTCCTCTAATTCGGCATCCTCTTCAGATGATTCGTCTTGAGTTTCCTCAGTGGACTCATCAACATCTTCAGCAGGGGCGCTATCCTCAGTTTCTGGTTTTTCCTCTTCAGGTTCCATCAATCCAAGAAAAGCATTTTGTGCTTCGGCAACACTGCCGGGTACAACGGGTCGCGGGTCAATGGTATCCGCCATAAAAATCTCCTTATATGTGGTATTCCTTAATCTTCTTCGCCATCTCTCCAGTTTCAACAATACTGGTTAGATGAAGGCGTAGTCGCTCAAGGAGTCGCAAACTGAGCCAAGACTGTTCTCGACTCTCGACATCTTTCACACTTGAGTTATACCAAGTGTTATGTAATTCTTCTGCTAGGGTGTCAAATGCTTCGTTGTATAGTGAATCGTTTAATAAATTTTTTGCCTGTATTTCCCTATCCAATTGCTACCCCTCGGTTTTGATCTCGTTCCAGTGCAAGTTCTGCGGCTTTCAATTGTGCATCCACTTGATCGTTAGCCGCTTTTTGTTGGAGTTCCATCATCTTTAGTTGCAATTCACCTTGTTTAATTTCAAGTTCTCTTGCTTTGTTCTGTTGCTCTATCATTCCTTCGCTTGGCTGTTGTGGCTGTGGCGGAGGAGGAGGCGTTAGGAAATCATCATAGTTCTGGTATCCCATTGCTTTTACAAGGGAAACCCCTAAGTTATACATATTTTGTGGGGTTACAATCGGTAGACCGCCAGCCATTGCCTGTGCCGCAAACGAAATCATTTGTGACAAATGCGCCATCTGCTGATCTTTAGAGCCATTACCCAGAGCAACAGATACCGTGCAATCCATCTTGTCGTTCCACATATCAGGACGTACTGGAACCCATTGGTTGCGCAACATGACCACACGTTCTTTGTCTTGGTATTTAAGCAACAATTCGTATATACGACGCATTAGGTCTTTAACGCCTGTCTCCGCGAACTGACGGGCAATTAGCTCGACCCTTGATTGGGCATTGGTCATTACCGCATTAACGGCTGTGGCCGTTGTGTGGCTTGTCAGAGCATCTGCGTTAATACCTTGTGTATTCTTGTTGACTCCACTGCGAGACTCGCGCACTTCGTCAAGGTAGCCAAGCATCTGGAACGAATATGGCTCAAGCGGAGGCGTAGCCAAAGGCATAATAGCATTGGGAGATTTAACACGAACTACCCCACCCGGTCGCTGGGTTAAGAGGTCATCTAGATTCGCCTGACCCTCAAGTACAGCATAACGACCAAAGTTCTGGTTATAGGCGTTATCCATCAGATTTCGCATCAACGTGCTTTTAATCAGTTGCAAATCCATAACGAGGTCAGCAACAGATAACCCATAGAATTTGTGTGGAATCTTTAACGGAGTTACTGAAACAAATGGTCGGTTATCTACTTCATCGTTAGAAAATACATAACTGCCTACACTACAAACCTTACGAAGTTCTGCAATGCCATCGTCATTGTAGTCTGTTTTAATAAATGACTCGTGCAACCAGTATTCCTGCAAAGACTCTTCAGTCTCAGGGCCATACAGTTGGTAAGAGTCATCAAAGTCAAACCGTGCAATATGCTCAGTATTAAACGAATAAAGGTCATCACCACTACCTAAATCCTCTGGCCCAAACTTCTGGTCAGGATACATCTCTCTAAGTTCAGATAAAGTCTTTTTAACCCTGTGACATACAAATCTGGCGTCCTGTATGTTCTTTGCTTCCTTAGAAATAAGGAATTCTTCTGGCGGTACGTTTTCAATTCGCACCCTACCATTGTAGTCTTTCCTGTGAATAACTACGTTATAGTAGGTTTCATCACCATAAATCTCTTCGTACTCAACAACCTCAACATCATCATTGGAGATAAGAAGTTGATACTCCATGTCTGTAAGGTTATGGTACTCTTCCCGCTGTACTTCTGGGTATTCGTCCCACCAGACTTTAACAATACCGTTCTTTTGTAAAAGGGCGTCATGGAACCAAGAGTACATAATTTCCCAGCCCGGATTGTCTTTAGTAAAGACATAGTTGACATAATCTGTGGCTTGTTCTGCGGCGGCTACATCTTCTGGCCCGTGAGGGGTAAAGCGCACCATCTCATCGCCAGAACCAAATATACGCATTAGGCTCGGCTTAATCCACTCAATAGTGTCTTGTACGGTGGAATCTACAAACTGGCTACGACCATCTACCTCGTTACCAAAGGGCAACGCATAATAGTATTCCTGCGCTTTTTCACGCTGGTCAGAAAGTTCATCATTGTAATATCCTAAAGAATCATTAATCTCTATATTGATTCTGGATAGTAGTTCTTGTTCTTTGTCAGACAATGCCGTAGTTCCTATAGGTTATATCTTGCGTCCATGCAGGATCGGCCCCTGCTATAGCATGACGCTGTGATTGAAATGCGTATCGTGTAGCGCTCATAAGGTCATCGCGTATAGCAACTACCTTGTTATTCTTCCTGTGGTACATTCTGAACTCTTCAAACCACTCAGGAAGCGTGTTAAATACTTTAAATTTACCGTTTTCCATAGCCTGTAGCATAGCCATCAGACCCTCTTCTACGCTGTTAGACCCCTTGTTTTGTCCTAATCCCGGTGGATTTGAAAAGTGATCCAGCGTAAAGTTACACCCCAGATTTCTGTATTGGTCGGCAAGACCCGGATTTCCCATGCTATCCCTGCGATTTCCGTCATGTGGGTAGACAATGGGTATAAAGTGCGGCCTCTGTCGTATGACTTCAGCGTGAACAGCCGGACTTGCCTTTGACGCTCTGTAACAATCGTAGATGTAGAATACTTCTTCTTCGGTATCTATAGCCGCCCAGACTACAGCCGTAGGGTGATCCCACCCAAAATCTATAGCCGCTATACGAGGCCAGTGATCTTCAATATGTATGGGATCAACCATCAATTCCTCTTCGTTTATGGGGAATATCAGACCAGACCCAATAGTAGGCCGCCCATATCGTCGCATATCTCTTTCATGCGGGGCATATGCGCTAAGAATCTGAGCCATTACAGACTCATTCAAATGCCCTTTATTTCCTTGCAAAGAAATAATTTCTTCACTGGCATCGTCCCAAGTAGCATTTGTAAGGCTTTGACCCTTCTGTAGCCTGTTTATAAAACTGGCAACAGTCTCAGTCATACCCTGCTCAGGGGTAAAGGTCATATACACCATTCCACGCCTATCTAGGGTGCGTGTAACAGCCTGAGAATACAACTCCCTACTGGGTTCTTCATCCAGCCACACGACATCCACAGACCTACCCTGCCACTTATCCACCCCCATCTCGTAGGCTTTGAAGTGTAAAGAAGAGTTCTCCCCGGAAATGTGTTTGATTAGCGCAACACTTTTAGCGTTTGGTACGCCGGGTTTACGTTCCGTCTTTATTATTAGATTTTTTGGAATCGTACCGGAGCCAAAGGCTTCTGGATCGTCGGGGGAACCCAATAACTCTGCCTGCACAATGTCCCTAGTGGTTTCGTTAGATACGCCACCAGCCCATGCAGTTATGGGATTCTTAAATACTCTGCCTTTCCACCAATCAGGATATAAACCCGTAAGATGGAAAGCCATCTCTGCCGCACCGCAATAAGATTTGCCAATACGGTTAGCCGCCATCAGCAGACGCTGGCTATTTTCTTCTCCCGTAGAGTGAAACTCCTGTTGATAAGGGTAAGGATCGTACTGCCTAATCTTGTTGTAACGCTCTCTCTGCCTCTGGGCCTCCAGAAGTAAAAGTAACTCAGTGTTTTGTGAGGGCATCTATACGCCTCTGAATCTCCTCATCAGACATCTGCTCTATATTAGTAGTCTCAATTTTCTCTACTGGCTTCATACCAGCGCGATCAAGGATGTCTTTAATAGCCCCCAAACGTACAGACTCGCTCTCTGCCTTCTCTGCTAAGTCCGTAACCCACTGTAAGGCTTGGGGTATCTTATCCTGTAATGCCTTATATGTGGCTTCTTCGATCTCAGAGCGCAACTGATTTTTTAACTGGAACCCCTGAGCCTTAGCACTTTTAGAAGAATACCCTGCATAGATAGCACTCTGGGTAGCATTACCCGTCCTGACGTACTCTTCTATGAATTTATCTTGTTTTTCTGTCATACTATATTAGGGTTTTCTTATAAATGGTCTAAATACCCCTCCGGTGAGTGAAGAGGACATATATATATTATGATAACGGCGTTGGGGGTGGTGGGGTCGCTCGGATATCCCCGTGCTTTACGGAGTGAGGCGGCTCGCTCTGGAGGTCGTGTGTGTGTGAGAGGATGACGTCCTTTCGGAGTAAATATAAATAGCGTAATGCCTACGGATGTCTTAATACTGTTGTATCGTATTAAGCTTAGTAGGTATTACTATCATCATCTGCCTGCTCAGTTCCTCCTACTTGCTTTCCTTCTACTGAAGGCAAGTAGTCGGATGTCACATCCTCGTGCAGAAAGTAAACCCTTCCCTTCGGCTCCCTGCGGTCGGGGTTGACTATCCGCGTCTCGGATGGACTCAAGTGTTGGTGCAGATGCTGTTGCTGTCTGCTGTTTTTTTTTGGTAATATCTCAACCGTGCAATAAAGCACATAACTCAAGACCTCGGAGGGTCTAAACATGGACAAGAAATTCAACAAAATCACCCGCATTGACGATTGCAACGAATTGGGCCTGAGTGCCGTGGCTCAGCCGCTGGCACAGAAGGCCGTTAGTATTGCGGAGGCCATCGAGCACCGAACACAGATGATTGCTGTCGGCTCCGGTATCGACGGTTACTCCGACATGGTGAACGGCTTAATCGACCGTGCGCAGTCCCGAGCAGTCAGCGCCGAGCAAGGCCACACCGTCAGCGACGAACAAGCGCCGGTCTGGTTCCGTGCCTGCAACTGGATCGGAGGCCGAGTCATCGGCTTCGACGGTCTCCCCGTTGATGCGTCGTCTGCGGTGGCGTGGCGGTTGCAGAAAGCCCTCGAAGAGATCGCGGTCTCTCGACCGGAGCGGGTGGAGCCGCTGAAGCGGAAACTGGCTAAGCGTGCCGGACTCCTAAAGGCCGCGATCGCCAGAGTCGAGGACGCGGGTGAGTCGCCCATCATGCCGTACGGTTTCCTTGATCTGTACGTCAACGCCATCGACAAGCGCATCGACTACCTCAAACGGGCGACCTTCAAGCCGGTGCTGGAACTGGAGGCCGACATCCTCATACTCGAAGGCGAGTTAGCCCGAACCTAACTGGGTTCCTCCGACTCCCCCGGTGCCTGTCTGGGCCGGGGGTTTTTTTTGGGTCTTCTGTTGATGCGACAAGTCGCGCTCTCTTGGTAGCCTGTCGATGTGTCGAGGTCGTATCGGTTACAGCGCGTACTCTGCTTGGTATGTGTGCTTCCGTGGGTGCGCGTAAGCGAGCCTCGGTGCAAATTGATGTGCCGCTGGTGCCCTCGCGAAACGCTGTACCTGCGGCTCAAATGCGGGGTGCTGTTCACCTCATGCAATACATTATTGAGGCATCGAAGTATAGGTTGTTTACTTTATTAAAGAGCGTGTATCTCTTTGATTTTAAAAGAGAATATATATGCGTGTAAAAACTAACCAAGTATAGGAGATTGTAATGTTTTTAGTAATTAAAACACAACACCTTGAGAACTATGGCCGATTTGATGAGCCACCAAAACCACGATGGAAACCTAAAGGTGGTGACATTTTTGTAATATATGGAGCCAAACCGAGAGACACGAGTGTAAATAACTTCATCGCTAAAGAGTGCGTCAAGAATGACGGAGGATTCTGTACCTATCCTGTTGATAGTATTATTGATGTGCCATCAGGTAATAGTTTTAATGGCAACAATACATACAACTGGGTAGCAGATGAAGTAGACTATCCGTGGTTTAAGTTTGTAAACATTAAAGGCCCAAATGAATGGGATATAAATTCAATCAGTGTTGATGAAAATCAATATGATTACGTTGAGAAAGTTCGGATTGCTGAAGTAATAAAACTATTAACAGAGGAATGCAATGACAAGACCACAGACAGGTAGATTTACCGACGATGACATCGAGGAAATATACGTTGAACTCCGTAATGGAACGACACATCAGGAGATAGGCAAGATGTTTGGCGTATCAACTGCAATGATACAGCATATAAATCAGGGTAGATCATACGGTAGACAGGGATGGCATTATCCTATTGTAGATAGGCCAAAGAAAAAAGTTCCACACGATGACTTGTACTATGATAAACTGGTACTTGAATCAATGGATATAAGGAGCGAGTAATGTATGAAATAGAAAAACAGTTGTCTGAAGCAGGTAAGGCCGCATTAGCACACGTTAGATCATTGCATTTACTGGGCGATCAGTTTATTATTGCAGATATTCTCAAGCAAGATGAAGAGCGTTACTTGTATGAGATGGATTTGCAAAGACAGAATGAAGACTACTACGAACAAGCAATGATAGAGGAGATGTCAAATGAAACTTGATACCGGCAGTATACTGAGTTGGGATTTCGAAGATGGGTCATCCATCAGTGTAAAAGACATGGTTTTCTATGAGCCTGAAATGACATGGTTAGTTGTCGATGAGATAACTATGGAGCCTATCACTGGTGATCCAGATGAACTAGTACATGAGCCTGTGTTCTGGTGTACTAATTCTGTATGTAATCAGTACCACTTTTCTGCTAATGAAATCAAGGGGTTAGATAAACTATGAATAAATCAACACACGCTGAGTTAAGTAAGATCATTAAGAATATTTCTGATGAAATAGAAAAGTTAGACTCAGCACTTAATCATGTAGTAACTGAAGACTACGATGGTTTAGAAGAGTATTATGAAAGACTTAATGATTCTTGGTTTTGGTTAGATTGGTGGATTAATGAACAAGGAGTTAGTTATGAATAAAGCACAACATGCCGCATTAAGTAAGATCATTAAGAATATTGCTGATGAACTAGATGAACTGGCTTTAGTTGTTGATTCTATGTCAGATAATCCAGAGTCAGAGTCTATTGACAATTACTATCTAACACTTACTGATGGTTGGTATTGGTTAGATTCGTGGTTTAACGAACAGGAAATTCAAGATGAAAACCCAGCAAGACTTCAATAAGTTTGATGCTGAACACCCAGAGTTCTGGGATATGTTTTGTTTGTACACCAATAAAGCAATCAAAGCGGGTCGTAAAAGGTACGGCGCAAGAAGTATATATGAACTTATGCGCTGGCATACAGAGGTAGACGAAGGTGGTTCATTTAAATGCAACAACAACTGGACTTCATTCTACGCTAGAAAGTGGAACGAAACTACCGGTACTAACTTTTTTGAAATCAGGAGCCAACATGAGAAACTCAAGGAAACCAAGTGATGTATGTGACTTTGTTGTCAAACCAATTATCGAGGCGCTTGAGAAGGCGCAACAGGGCCACAAGATATCGCCGTGGTCAAAGCCATGGATCGATGACGGTACTAGCAATAGTATTGTTGGTATACCTGCTCGTAATGGTGTGTCTCGGCGTGGCTACAATGGTATTAACTGGTTGATTTTAAATATGCTTTCGCCATATGCCAGCCCTGATTGGTTTACTCTTAACCAACTTAAATCTATCACTGGTAAAGATTATCCTGTGCCAGAAGATGAGTGGGACAATGCTACTAGTGTCCTATTCTGGAAGATGATTAAGTCTAAAGAGAAGACAGCCAAAGGTGATGACAAGTATATGCCACTGGCTAAGACCTACTGGGTTTGGAATCGTGACCAAATACCGGGGCTACCAGAGCCTAAGCCTGATGTAATCCCGCCAAACTTTAACCCTGAGACTGAGATAGACAAGTATCTTACCAATCTAAACCTACGGGGTGGCGTAAATCTAGGTGGAAACCGTGCTTGTTACATCCCATCTCAAGATGCTATATGTCTGCCCCTAAACAGTGCATTTAAAAACAAGAGCCAACGTGAGGCTACCAAAGCACACGAAGGTATCCATGCTACCGGAGCCAAGCATAGACTTGACCGCAAGAAAGGTAATCGTTGGCTTGATGATGAAGCCTACGCCTACGAAGAACTGGTTGCTGAGTTAGGTGCGGCTATGACTTGTGCACATCTAGGCATACCGCTTGAGGAACTACAGCATACATCGTACATTAGATCTTGGCTGAGACATTTAAAGAATGACTCGTCATTCATAATCTCTGCCGCAGCCCATGCTAACAAAGCATTTAATTATCTGATAGGAGAATCCGTTTCGACTGAGAACGAGAATAAAGAACCTTTGGCTTATGCGGCTTAGGTTTATTCTTATTATATTTAGCAGTAAGATTGCGCTGTCTTTTAAGCCGAGCCTTATCTCTGGCTTCTGGATTGCTCATAAATAAAACTTATAGTTAACATAAAGGGTATTGATCTACTTACACACACGTTAATACCTCTCATAGTTAATACAGTTTACCACTTTTTTGACATAATTATATATGTCTGTATTACTAATGTTATTATTGTGGTACAATAGTGGTAGACTGTATATATTATGGAGGGGTCTATTAAGTGAAGCCATATGAAATAATTACAAGAAGAGCAGAAGAGTACGCAGACAGAAACCAACCTAATGATGTTGACTTTCAGCCAACTCATAAGGACGGAGCCTTGAATCTGATACTTGATTGTATGTCTTGGCTTGACCGGATGCCCGGTACAGACCAGAAGAAAGCGCCTTATATCAAAAGGATATGGGCCGCTTACTTAAAGGCTCAGACCAATGAAAAGTCTGACGATACAAAGATAATACCCCAGATGTTAGGGGGTTATCGAGTTGATTACCTTGAGGATATCAGTTATGATTCATCCTCTTTGGCTGATAGCGGTATTGGTACTGGTGGTATGGGATATGCCAGCATCAAGTTAAAAGATGTTGGAACATCAATGACCAAAGGTAAGGAAGACCCTTACTGGAAACCTCCTAAGCCTAAGAAGTGCAGGACATTAGAAGGCGAAGAGAAACAACAAGCATGGAGAAAATACCTTGCATCAATTGTGCCATAAATGTAGCAGACCAATGACTCAGGTAGCACACGGATTGTGTGATAGATGCTGGGCTTTGAAGTATTCAACCCAGTTCTATGGTGGTCAACACATCAAGTATGCTGATATGTTTAAGAAAACTATAGGCGATATGGCTAAGAAGCCAGATGAATCCAGAGAAGATTGGTTCAAACGCTGTGAAGAATATGTAAGGAGTCAAGGCTTTGCGTCCACAGTCAGCAAAATCAAAAGGCCGGTGGTTACAAAAGTGGGTAGTGCAGATGATACTGGCAGTGTACAAACTGCTGAAGCCGGATGATGTCAGGTCTACAAGCATGGGAGCCAGCGGCGAGGATGTATTATTGTCGCCAGCCGCTAGAGAATTGTTCCCTTATAGTGTAGAATGTAAGAACGTCGAAAGGCTAAACCATTCAGCCGCATGGGATCAAACAGTTAGTAACGCAGGTGATTACGAACCTGTCTTATTTACTAAGAAAAATCGTAAAGAGGTGCTTGTAACTATACGAGCAAAACATTTCTTTAAACTACTGGAGAAACTAAATGAGCAGAATAACTAGACCAACAACTGACATGGTAAGGTTTGCTAATAGCATACTTAGTGGATGGGGTGATGCGTATTACGAATCAATGCACCCAGAAGACGGAAGTATTGTAAAGAGAACTCGTACAATTACTGAGGAGTTCAGAGTTAAGTACGAAAATGATGGTACAGTTAAGTACATTCCTATTAAACAGGATGGTGGTAAATATGAGGCGTCGGAAACCGAAACCTAATTTGTGGAACGCTAAACGGAGACTATACAATGACCACGAAGAACGATATGTTAAGAGAGTTGTTTATACAGAACGGCCTTGTCAAAGGCGAAGACACTCATGAGTTAAAGTTTGGTAGTCGAGGCATGACTATCATTACCCGCACTGGTATCGAAAAGATACAGGCAAACAATAACATCACTGTTAAGTATGATGTGGAGGCTATGTCTCCTGACTTTGTAGTAATCAGGGCTACAGCACAGAAAGGAACTACTATCATCGAGACATTTGGTGAAGCATCACCAGGAAATACCAAGCAAGCGTACCCTGTTGCAATGGCAGAGAAACGTGCGCTGTCTCGTGCTGTCCTCAAAATAGCAGGGTTCTATAAGCACAGCGTCTTTGGTGAAGATGAATCAGATGACTTCAAAAGAAAGGAAGCGGCATGAATAAGTTAATAGGGAATATGTTAATAGATAAATGGTGTCAAACGTACAATGACAAACGTGAAGTAACATATCAAGGAAAGATTATTGACAGTCCAGAACCGGGGTACTACTTGCTTCAAATTTTAAATCAACTGACAGGTCAACTAGATATGTTAAAGATTGTTAGTTTAAATGAATTAAGTAAGTGGGATTTGTACGAGAACTATGAATGCATGGTATAAAACTTATGAGTGAATTCAAAACAGAACTAGGCGAGAGTATCTTTCGTCATAAGTATGCAA
>JAAOEI010000855.1_pt1 | contig 11410 bp, 15 predicted proteins | sample 7059261 | NCBI WGS metagenome assembly JAAOEI01 (sample SAMN14008812, study PRJNA610033) | viral metagenome | isolation source: viral particles filtered from seawater | place: China: Hangzhou Bay, Yangshan Deep Water Harbour | collected 2017-10-31
GGATGAGTTTCGGCGCCGTGCCCTGATCGGCGAGCTGAACGCGATCCCCGTCCTGGAAACCTTGACGGGGCCGGAGTATCGGGCTGTGCGCCTGGTGGCGGAGCGCGGCTGGTGGCGGGCGCATAGGTTGGGTTGCCAACCTTTCGACCTTTTCGGCGGCGGCAGGAGCGACGACTATCGACGTAGGCATTCAGGGCGTATCCGCAGCAGCAGGACCGGCAGCAGCAGGAGCAGCTTGAGCAGGAGCTTGTGGACCGCGAGCAGTGGCTTGAGCAGGAGCTTGAGCAGATTGGACAGCAGCTTTGAGTCTGTCAAGAGTTTCTTGATCGACTACTCCAGTTTGTTCCAATCCCACTTTCTCTTGGAATTTTTTAACTGCTATTTCAGTTTTTTCACCGAAAAAAGTATCGCTAAATTTATCCTCGGCAGAATCTTGTTCATTCATCTGTCCACCAAGAGCCTTGAAAAGTAGCTTTTGTACATAAGCAACTGTCGAACCTTTACAACCCTTTTCGTAAGGTGGTTCAGCGCAGAATTTATATCTAGTTTTTGTACGAGTTCTAGATGTTTTGGGCCCAGCACCAGAAGCTTGAGCTACTGAAGTTTGATCACCTTTAGTATAAGCATTTAAATCTTTTACTCTTAAGGATAAGTTGCTCATAGCATTTTTGTCCAATTGGTTTCCGGCCCAATCTTCAGCAACTAATCGAGCGAATCTAGTAGCAATGTCGTTAATTTGCTTTGCCCTATCATGATTACCGGCTTCTGATTCCTGATTGCGAGCAGCTATATACATCGACAAAGCATTCATAGGGATATTACTATCCTCCGCGCCAGCTTTATAAGCATTGGATAAGAAGTTGCCTGCCATTAATAGATCATCTTCTTTCATCGCGTTGTCCGCTCTTGTTAAGAGTGATTGAATTTTAGGATCCTCATCTTGATATTGTTCTTTTAAAACCTCTCTAATCACAGCTTTTAGTTTATTAATTTTTGTTTCAGACATTGTTTTTGTTCCTCTTTTATAATTATCTTCAAAGTCTCTGAAGTTCATAATGTTACCCTGAGTGTAAGCTTCCTGCTCCATTCCTCTAAGGTGATCGTTAGATTGGGCATAGCCAGCTTCAGTAGAGTCCAATGAACCAAGATCACCTCTACAATTTTGAACATGGTGAATTAGTTCATGCGAAATAGATCTTAAAATGTCTTTAAGATGCCGACCAGTAACATAGATTTTGATTTCTAAAGTGTCAGGATTATAATGGGCTGTTTTACCCAATGGATCTTTAGCATTTTCTTCATCATCCATAAAATAAACCTTTACTGGCTTATCAAAGTCTAGATTCTTTGACGAGTAGTCAGTAAAGTTGTTTATTAAGTCTTGATTTTGAGAGTAAAGATCGCTATTGGACTGATCAACTATTTCTATCATGTAGTAAATAGTTTAAACTAAAGTTAAGTTTTTATTCGTCAAAAGGGTTTTTTAAGCCTTTTAGGAAATCATCCATGTCACCAAATTGTCTTTTTAATAAATCCATAAAATTAATTTTACAAATAGCATCAGCTAATGGTTCAAGTTTACCTTGAGTTTTAAGATCTTCAATCATAGAACCGGAAACAAAAGTGGCAACACTTCCTAAAACACCTGTGAACATGGTTCCAAAAGGACTTTTTTCTGCGCCTGTAAATTGTTTTGAAATCGTTTCTAGTTCGCCAATTATTTCATTATTTATCACTTTTAAAAGTCCAGTTATAGTTGTTCCAGCTAATTTTTGACAAACAGAGCTTTTACCTGCTCCACCTCTAAACAGGGCTACATAATCTTCAGCATCCAACGCTGCCAGTGATTTTAAAATAGTTTTGTAGAGAATTGTTTTTTTGGTACCTTCAGAAAACCCACCAAAGAGATATTCAAATATTTTCCCAGCTATTCCTTCAACTATCCTCGATCTTGCTTCTCCGGCAAAACCAGTATCACTATCAAGAAGCTTGACAACAAAGTCTACAGTAAAGTCTATAGGACCTTCATCTAATTTATGCTTTCTACAACAATCTTTCATTTCAACAATAATAGCCATTTATTTTTTTCTCCAGTAATAAATAGTAATAACTATTCCAAACCACCAGGGGCTCCTGGGGGAGCTGAAAGGTAATTTGGTTTAGGTTGATGAATGTAGGGCTTCATCTTTTTATTCTTTTTGTGAGGCATAAATGATTTGCCTCCACCTTTTAAACCTAACAGAATTGGAACATTTATTTTATTAATCTTAATTGAATCACTTTGAAACTTTTCCATCTCGTCTAGTGAAAGAGACTTATCTATGGATTTATTAATCTCATCAAACAAGCTTTCTAGAAAACCACTATTTCTTAGTTCTTTAAAAACTAAGTTTTCAATTGAGAATTCACCGCCCTTTTCCAAACCCGCTTTTCTCATGTCCATAATTTTTTCTTTAAAAGTTTCAAGTCTTTCGGCTTTTTTAGAAGGATCTTCAGTGTTCATAATAAGGCGACCCTGATCAATTAGGTCTTTTCCTTTTCTCTTTACCATCTCTTTATCGACATCATGAAAAATTTGTTTTGGTTCTGCTATCCACTTGCCGTCTTTAACACTATAAACTGCTGAAGAGTAATGAGGCTCAGAGTGGCTTTGAGGATAAAGCTCTACATCTATGTCTTTAATCTTAATGTCGTGATTGTCGTTGTAGATGGTCTTTCTAGCTCTCATGAGTTTTGAGACTAGATCCTCATCTCCAATTTGATTAAAATCTATAACAAGATGTAGGTCTATGTCTGATTTTGGACCATAATGAAAATTAGCCATGCTACCAGTGAAGATTACATCTTTTATGGATTCTTCTGGAATGTCCAGATAATCAGCAAAATGTTTAGCGGCTTGTAAAAGCTTTTCACGAACATCCGACTTCAGGATTAGACCATCCCAAAGTAGAGGATTTAAGGTTTTGCTGATGGTGATTTTAATCATTAAGAATTAGCTTCCTCGGCTTTTCCTAGTGTGGCAAGTGCCCTATCTTTTTTTCTAGACCACACTTCTCTGAAATATTCTAAAAATCCTTTTCCTGGGTTGTTGGGGTATCTGAGCATGGCATTTCTAGCGCCCCCACCCTGTAAACTCATATTTTTCAAAACTCTTGAACCTATTTTTTGTTTTCCTCCGCTTCTAGCAGATTTATAGATCTGTCTCATGCCACCAATTCCTTGATTATGGGCAATATAAACAAGATATTCTGTATTGTCATTTATTGGTTCATTAGTTAGGGCTTCTACCGCAGAAATATTTGTCTTTGTTAGTCTACCGCCTGCGTCTGAATTTTTAATTGGATCATAAAAATCTTCATTTGAGTAAAGCCCATAAGTATTTCCTGTACTTGTGATAAATTGAAAAAGCCCTCTTGCTCCAGTAGGTGACTTTGCTTGTGGGTTTAAATTTGATTCCAAGATAGCCATTGCTAGCATAAAATCTTCTGGTACATTGTATATTTGCGCTGCTTTTCTAATAATGTCGATGATTTCAGTCGAACCAGCGTAAAGAGTTTTTACTTCGTGTCCAGCCTTTCTTAATGTCACTGGACCAATACAGCCATCTTGTCTTAGGTCATTATTCATTTGAAAAACAATTGAATTTATTAAAGTACTTTCTCCAAAAACACCTTCTGGATCAGTTACATTAAATCCTTTTTCTTTCAATGTATTTTGAAATGACTTTACCATTTCGCCCTCGGAGCCTAAAGTTAAATTTCCTTGAGCCTTACAAACATTGCTTCTTGCTTTAGCATAATTTGCTTTTTCAACAACATTTAAATTTTCCAATTCTTGATCACTCAATCTTCTTCCTGATTTGTAATCAGCTTTTTTACTGCTTATAGGGGTCTGTGTATTTAACCGACCAGTTACTTTAGAAGCGATTCCTTGAGCAAAAGACTGAGCCAATTCTCCAGTAAGATGAATACCATCTCCTGTGGTTATTGAATCTGGGTTTGTTATGAACTCTCTAGGGTCAAAATACGAAACACCTTCTGCTTCAGCAACCTTTTTTAGAGCATAAGCAATCTCTTCTCTTCTGTCTTTAAACTCGGGAGAGTGAGAAGATCGACCAAATACCTTTTTTATTTTATTTGAATCTCCTGTCATAGCTGGTGGTACGACACCTAGCACTATTTCTGGATTACCAAATTTTTCTTTAGCATAATTTATCAAGTTGGTCATGGAATTAGAGGCTTCGTTGGCACTAGAATCATTTCCACCGCTAAAAACGGCTACAAGACTTACAGGTTTATCTACTGAAATTTGTGATAATAAGTCTCCAACTTTACTTGTTCTAGACCCAGATTTAAACTTTCTAATAACATCATAGTCATTTTGCTTTAGTATGCTTTCTAGAGCCCTTCCAGAAATACCAGCCTGACTATCTCCGACAATAATAGCAAGTTTTTTGTCCGTTTCAGATTGCTCTCGCAATAACTTGTAAAATTTATAGGTTATGTTTTCGCCCCTTTTATCCCACATTACATCATTCCTTTTTCGTAAGCTAGGTAATCTCTAACTGCCTTGAGATAATCAGAGGCTTTTGTGATCTTGGCTTGAACCCAACCTTCCAGTTGTTCATCATCGGAAAGCATTGATTCTAGCTCCTGGGCGGCCCGCAGAGCGGCGGCAAGTTGGGACTTAGCCATTCTACCCTCATCGTCTATGGGGGCTTGGTCGCCGCCTACAGGCTCTTGTGGAGCCATTGGTGGCATAGGAGGCATAGGAGGCATAGGAGGCATCATCTCGCCATAGCATTCTTTAATAAGTTCTTTTAGCATTTTTTCTGTTAGCTTCATTGTGGTTCTCCGATTATCTTAATAAATAGTTTTAAATAGTTGAAAGGGTCTTTTTGATCAAATCAGGTGAGTTATCTGGCAGATCGTAATCATCAATTTCATCTGCTCTTACCCAGTTGAAGTCATCATGTTCGTGTTTGACTTTTTGAATGTCAACTGTTCCTTCAAAATCGCTACAACAGAAAACATAAACATCTCTACCATCTGGAGACTCAACCATTCCTATGTCGATTAGATTCTGAGGTAGAACTTTCAAACCGGTTTCTTCAAAAGTCTCTCTTACGGCGGCATCTCTTGGTTCTTCGCCCTTTTCTGCTCCACCACCTACAAATCCCCATTTACCACCATAAGGAATGTGTTCTTTATTGGGTCTTTTTAATAATAAAATTCTTTTATCTGGATCAACATAAACGACAATAGAGGAGAACTCTCTTTTTCTTTTAGATTTAATTTCCACGATCAACATCAAGCTTCTTCCAATTTAGAGTGAGTCATAAGAGTATGAAATCTTAGATTAGAAAAGACCTCTTCAAATTTCTCTTTGAACTCTGGATTCTGAATGTCTGATTTCTCAAATTCATCCAACATAAACCATAGAGAAGAATTTTCATCTTGTAGTTTGCTTACTTCTTTTTCTAAATCAGCTATTTTTGCCTTAAGTTGTTTTATTGTGGGAGCCTCTTCTTTAAATTTCATTTAAAAAACCTCTAATGTTTTTAAGTGTTGGTGAGATAGCCATGTTATTAAAATTTACAGTAACAGAGCTAACCATTCCAATAATTTCCCCTCTATAATTTAAGACAGGACTACCAGAGCTTCCGTTGGTAGCTGGTATGGTAAATAGTTTTCTATTATCAGCTTCTCCTGAATAATAACCGCTAAATAATGGAACAAGGTCTTTGGAGAAAACAGCCATGGGGGTAGATATGTTGTAAATTTTATCTCCTAAAGCCGGTTCAGTTTTGGAAATAGGATAAGGTTTAGCTTGGATTCTTTTAGTACTCAAAAGACATAGATCGTTTTTTTTATCGACCTTTTCAATTTTCATTTCCATTTTATTAGAGTTTAAATCAATCGCTTCAATCTTTTTAATCTCGGCAACATCAAAAAGCCTTTCATATTTTTCTATATCAGTTATACAGATGTGTCTTACGGTTAAAAAATAGCTTTTATCGCCCTTGTGAGAAACAAGAAAGGCTGATCCACTAGAACCAGCCGGTTGTTGTATACATTGTGAATGGTCAAGCGGATTACAGGCCACAATTATTCCTCTTTTTTCTATCTTAACGAACTTTCCATTAAAAAAGATGTTTGAATCATTTATCAAATGAGGGGTACAAGAGAGTAGAAGAAAAATTAAGGCTAAAATTGATAACCGCTTCATAAAATAACTACGCATGACTTATTAAAAAAGTTTCAAAATTATTTTATAATTTTTTAATGGAATATTATGACCTTTTAAAGATTATTGCTGTTACCAAGTCTTGTAAATTGAGAATAAAAGAACTTTTTTCTAATCACAGGCTGTTCAATGAGACGGATTTAGCTTCATTGTGTAGTTTTTATGTTTCTTTACAGACTTTAGAGTCTGTTTTTGAAGATTATTATACTAAAAATGTAAATAAAGCAAATAAAAAGATAGAAGATAAAGAATTTTTAGAAGAAATTTTATTTTATGTTAAAACTTGCTCTTATCTTGAAGCAGAAGTCAATAATTTTGTCTCAACAGAAGTAAATTAGCTAAAAAATAAGCATTTTTTGCTTGCTTAAAAAATAATTTAAAATATGCTACCATAAAAGAATGAGTAATAACTTAAAAAGAAAGATTACTAGAAAGTTCTTCTTAGAAGAAAAGAAAAAAGCTGAAAAAGAGCTAGCTGATAAGATAAGAGGCATCTTTTTGCCTGATAAATGTTCTGGTTGTGAGACAGATTTTGACAAAAAGAGTAAAGAAATGGCTCAAACTTGGATGGTTGTAGCAAAAGACGAGCAAAAACAGCTAATGTGTCCTGAATGTTGGGCCAATTTTAGAAAAGAGCCTTCCCTGGAATCAACCCAAGCAGAGTAGCTTGCCCTTCATCTAGTTCAATTGCCCATTTACAAGGCTTTGAAGACCTAACCGACTCTTCTGAATGGGGCTGAACACCTGAATGGACATCGGTAACGACTCCATTTTCATCTAAAAAGATAATGTCTAATGGAATGAAGGTGTTCTTCATCCAAAAAGAAAGCGGTTCGGGGTTATCATAAGTAAAAAGAGCCCCTAAATTTGGCCCTAAAGGTTCTTTTCTAAACATAAGACCTTTTGCTTTCTCTTCAGGTGTCTTAAATTCAATAAAATTGATCTTCCTATTGCCTATGGGAAGAGTCAAACCTTCTATAAGTAACCACTTTTTCCAAGTTTTGAACATAAACTAAATAGTCTGAGATAGAAAATGACTTGACTGTGGACTCAGACCGGTCTATAATGAGACTAGCTTTGGAGGAGAAACAATGAAAAAGCTTTTTCTGGTTCTATTATTACTTATCGTCCCTCAGTCGGCTTGGGGTCAAGAGATCGTTTGGGGTTCAAACGACTATTCATATTTAAACATTAAATGTAGCAAACCATCTGTTCAGGTTCGCTCACAAGTAATTGAAGAAATAGACGAATTTAAGTCGCACTACAACTACAATTATCTAAAAAGTAATCTGAAAAAGATTGTTGTCTGTAAGAAACTCAGTCGTTCCGGAATGGAATGGTTTCGCGGAACTTACTCATACAACGAGAGAATTGTCTTCGTAGAGGTTGGCAATGGGAAGGACAATGACACCGAGTATGTCTTACACCATGAATTCTCTTCAATTGTGTGGAAAAACAAAGTCACACCAGAGATTTTAGCAAGATGGACGGCAAACTCAAACTTTAAGTATGATGTCTACAACAACATCAGTTCCGATTGGGTTGTCGATGATGAACTACAGGAAACAGGTGCTCTATTTCGCTATTGCCGCACAACACCAGAGAATGACTTTAATGTCATGGCAGCATACTACTTTGCTGACTACCTAAAATATGGTCTCCGAAAATCAATAAAGAAACATCACCGAATTAGGGCGAAGGCGGAAATCCTACGAGAAATGTATGAAGGAATTGCTGCGAAATAGAGTAGCCTGAATTAATCAGGAAGTTTGAAGTCCATCGCTTTCTTTAAACCGCTCAGGCTCTTTTGGAAATCAGATTTCGTGAAACCTCTTTTAGCCGCCATTTCAATGTCACCAACCCCAGCTTTTTCTTGGGCTCTAGCAACCATACTCTTTGGAGAGACGACATCACGAACAGCAGCAATGGCTTTTTCTATATTAGAACCCTTGGCTATAATTCTATCTAGAGCGACATCATATTTATTCTGGGCTAGAGGACCATTGGAATCAATTTTAGTATTATAAATAAATCCGAGAGCTTGAGCGGTATCTTTACCAAAAAGACCATCTACTTTTATGATCTTATCCATTTTTTCATTTTCAGAAAACCACTGATTGATTAGAGCTTGAAGTTCGGCTACATTTTGACCCATACAACCTTTTTGTAGACCAACATAGCCACCGCCAGTGTCACATTTTCTGAAAGAGCCTAACTTATCAGAAGTCATCACTTTATCGAGCATTTCTATGTTAAATGGCATTTGTTGTTCTTTTAGAGCCCTCTTAAGTTCTTCTTTGATTACTTGTCTGAGGTAAGTTTTTGTGATTTTCACTTTTGAATCTCCTGGTAGGTTATTATAAATAGTTCTTTAAGAAACAAAGATAATTATAGTATGAGGTACAACCATGAAAAAACTAATTCCGTTAATTCTATTAACAGCTTGTTCTAATGAAGTTTCAACAACTCAAATTTTATTTACAGATGTTTATACAATACCAATTGGCGGTAACATTGTAAAAGATGTAGAAGAAGTTGCTTCTGATGGAGAACTAAATGATACTGATTCTATCCAAGAAGTCGATACTATATCACAAGACATAGAAGAAACCTCTTCTCAAGATGTAGAAGAGGAAGAAACAATAGAACCAGAAGTTATAGAAGAAATTAGTGAAGACACAATTGAGCCAGACCAGATAGAGCCTCCTAAGCCAGTTTGTGAGGACGATGATGGTGATGGTTGGGGAAAGAATTGTCCTTCTGGTCCTGACTGTGATGATTACAATCCCTATTTTAATCAAACTTGTCCAGACTGCTCAAAACAAAATTATTTTGGTTGTCCTTGTAAGGGTATCTCTGCTCCTTGTTATTCAGGAGACCCACAATGGATAAATAAAGGTGTTTGTTCTGTCGGGGTTCAAGCTTGTAAAAACGGATTTTGGCAAGAGTGTGTTGGAGAGGTTTTACCACAGCCCGAATCCTGCGATGGTAAAGATAATAACTGTAATGGGTTAGTAGATGAAGGAGTTCTCTCTCCTTGTGGAACTTGTGATCTTTCCTGTCAAAAACAAACGGTAGGACCAGACTTTGGAACTCCTTTTAATGTGGATGACCAAAAGGGCATAAAGCTTGACCAAAATGGTTACATTGTCTTAGACATAGGTAAGACTTCTTCTAATCTAAGTCATATCTGGATAGCAAATTCATCAGAAAACACTGTCTCAAAGTTAAACACAAAGACAGGTAAAGAAGAAGGCAGATATAAAATCTGTTCTAATCCCTCCAGAACTTCTGTTGATTTGGAAGGTGACTGTTGGGTTGGGTGTAGAGGCGATGGTTCTATTACAAAAATAATAGTGGATAAAGCAAAGTGTTTAGATAAAAACGGCAATGGGGTAATAGAGACCTCAACCGACTTAGATGGAAATGGAATTATTTCAGGAAATGAAATGGTGGGACAGGATGAGTGTATTAAATTTATAGTGAATCCAGATGGTTCTACAATAGCAAGAGCAGCAGGGGTAGATAAAGAAAACCATGTTTGGTTTGGTTTCTGGAGTTCAAAGAGATTAAAAAGATTAGAACCAAATGGAGGACAAACCGTAGATCAAATAGACCTGGGTTGTAATCCTTATGGATTGGTTATCGATCAAAAGGGAATTATTTGGGTTTCCGGTAGAGGCTGTAATGCTTTGTTGAGAGTAGATCCTCTAACCAAAGTAATCCAAAATGTAGGCAAAGGTGGGGGAAGTCCATACGGAATAAATGTAGATTCTCTTGGAAACATTTGGGTAGCCAACACAACTACATCTTCTTCTCGATATAGTCCAACAACTGGTCAATGGTCTACAATATCACACGGCAATCAATCCAGAGGTGTAGCAACTTCTAATGATGGTTATGCCTATATAGCTCTTGATAGTTCATCAGCGATAGCAAAAATAAATGTTGTAACTCTTATTCTTGAATCACAAATTTCTTTGGGTAGTGGAAGATTTCCTGTTGGTATTGCCGTAGACTTTGATGGTTATGTGTGGGCTGTAAATCAACAGAAAGCAACAGCTACAAAAGTAAATCCAAAGACAAATGCTGTTATTGGAGAGTATCCTGTTGGTAATGGTCCTTACACCTATTCAGACATGACAGGTTATACTCTACACAACTATACCGCCCCAAAAGCAAACTTTATTTATACATTTGGTTTAGGTGGTTGGACTGGAACCGTAGCAGAAGCAAAGACAACTACGGAGTGGGGAGAGATAGACATAGCCTTTGAAACAATAGAGGACTCCTTTATTGAAATCCGTTATAGAGTGGCTAATGATCTAAAAACAATAGAGCTAGAGCCTTGGTCTCAAAAGGTAGGTCCATTTCCACCAAACTTATTTCCACATAAAATACCACCAACAAAAGGTAAATATTTACAAGTCGAAGTGTTTATGCAGGCAAGTAAGAATAAATTGTCGCCTATTATTAAGTCTCTTTCAGCAAAGGGTAAGACGGTTATTCCTTAACAATGACCCTATAAGCATCTAACTCATGAGGGTTAAGATCGTGAGATTCAATTCTTTCAAAGTTAGATCTCAATCTTCCTATAATAAACCCCTTGAAAGGGAACATCCAAAAATAAAAAGAAGTAGTGAAATATTCAGAGTATTTTTCAAAATTGGGTTCTTCTTTGAATAACCACCAACGAGCAGCCATAGACATTGTGTAGCCTCTCATTTCAATCCAAGCTCTAAAAGGCGATGGAATAGGAAGCAGACAAAGAGCAAATAAGAAAAACCAAGGGTTCCAAAGACCTAATAGAGCGAAGCTCGCGAATATTTGGGGTGATAGGTAAGCTAGAGGATATAGAATACCCCACCGCCTATTGTCTTTCATGTGCATCCACTCATGAGCTAAAACAATTAAAGCTCCACCGGGATTAAAAGTAATCCAATCATTAGAGGGAATATAAACGGTTTGTCCAATTACAGTAATAAAGCGAGTCATAAAGCCTTTGTTGAAGAATAGAACCTTTGATAGAAGCCTCATAAAAGTAGATTCTTCTTTGGATATAATTTTGAAATTAGGAAAGTCTTCTTTCATAGCTGTTAAAAGGTTGCTTAATTTTTGTTCAACATTAATCATATAAGATTACCTCCATTGTGGGGTAAATAGT
>JAAOEI010000856.1_pt1 | contig 11407 bp, 8 predicted proteins | sample 7059261 | NCBI WGS metagenome assembly JAAOEI01 (sample SAMN14008812, study PRJNA610033) | viral metagenome | isolation source: viral particles filtered from seawater | place: China: Hangzhou Bay, Yangshan Deep Water Harbour | collected 2017-10-31
ACAGTCCAAGTATAAAGAAAAACGCTATGATTGCCACCTCTAGGTACTTCTTGCGCTTGGCTATGGCAGCAGCCTCTGCCTCGCGCCTGGCCACCCGTGCCTTGGCTTGGAACTTCTGCCAGTCGGACCAGAGCCCCGGCCGGCCGAGGATAATCATCATCTGTTTTAGCTCTTCCTCCTTCTCACGAAGCTGTTCAAGGGCCATGAACTCCTCGAGGTCTGTCTTGTCTGCGCCCTTCTTGTCGAGCTTGCGCTGTAGGTCTTCTTTGGCACCAACAAACTGAGCAATAGCCGCGCCAGCAGAGGCAAGTTCTTTGCCGTTGCTGATGGCCTGCTTGATGATTCCGAACGCCGCGTTTGCGGCAGCAATTTCTGCCAGCATTTAGTTGCGGTATCCGCCCCCTTTGGCCTTGTACTGCTTTGCAAGCATCTGTGCCTTGCGGGCAGACCATTGGCCTGGCTTGCCGCCCTTGCCGCCAGCTTTGATTTTGGAGAAAAGTCTTTTGCGCATAGTGGGCTTGGTGTAGTTACCGGCCTCGTTTACGCGCGACTTACTTTTTGGCTTTGCCTTTGCTCTTCGGGTCATCCATCTCACCTATCTTGTTTACAAGGTTACTGATAGCTTTTGCGTCCTCTGGACGTTGCTTGACCCTCCCAAGCAAGTAAGTGATGAGCATAGGAATGGCAAACACGGCCAGCCCTATAGCAATAACAAGTTCAAACGCATGAGCAAGAAGCTGGTCAAAGGCTACCAGCAAGGCTTGCCAAGGGTTCTGCACCTCGGCTATTTGCTCTGCGGTTACTGAGTTTGTTTCCGGCGTTAGCGCCGCTGTGGTGACGCCGCTTGCGACAGCCGCCCCACCAATAATGACAGGGTTGGTTGTGACGACCGCCGCCCCCATAGCACCGCCGCCAGCGCTGAACGTGCTGGCAAGCTCTGAGAAGTTGATGTTTTCACAGGCCGTGAGAGCCAATAGAGACACTGCGAAAACACTGGCCCTAATCACCGAAGCACCAGAGCGACAGTAGCGGCAACGACACAAAGTGTCGAGCCCATCAGCATCGCCTCAAGCCTCCACATCCGCTTGTCCAGCATGTCTAGTTTGCCGTTCACAAGCTCACGGAACATAGCGCATTCTTTCTCATGAGCTTCAAGCTGTGCCTGTGTGTCCATTACCACGGCCTCGCCTCGTTTAGTATTTCTTGAGCTGCTGCTGGCAAAACGAAAGAAGTTTCACCTGCTGCTTTGCGGCGTTCGTACTCCTCACGGTGCAGGTGAATGACGATGCCAATGTAATCCTTGTGTTCGTCAAGCGAGTTTGCATTTAGCTGCTTATGCAGCGGAGCGAAAGAAAAGACTGACGCTTCACATTCTGATTTTAAGCTCATCTCTCAATCCTCATCCAATGTAGTGGGTGCCACCCGAACTGGGTTTCGAGTAGGTTGCAACTACAGTTTCCTCTCCAGCAAACGCGCCAGTTAAGCTGGTTTCTATTGCAATAGTCTGCGCCCCTCCGTGATAAGTATTGTGAAAAATTACTCTTGCGCTTGAAATAGAAGTAGCTTGCTGACCAGTATCAAGCTCGACATACCAATCGCTGTAAGTGGAGCTTATCCCTAAGTTCCACCACCCTGACGATGCTGAAGTGGTGTTTGAGTCGAAAGCCTCCCACGCGTAATAAGTTCCGTATTGGCCTGACGAATTTGCGCGGAATTGTGATGGAGTTGTGGCATTTGTCATTGTTCCTATAGTGTCAGGCCAGACCGTTCCAGTCTGACCAGCGCCAGTATAAAACTTTATGTCCTGAATCAGCGTATAAGTACTTGAACCTGAACCAGTAATTCTCCAATAACGTGGTCCTGTTGCCGCAAGGGTTGTAAATGATTGGGTGACAAACTCACTTGCCAAGTCACCGAAATCCTGCGCTTTCACTCTCAAGATGTAATTTCCAGCAGACGGCGCTGTAAACGTAAACGTGCCACCTGATTTACTTATGTTCGCGTTGCTAACCACCGTTGAGGTGTTTGCTGAATTTCGCACTTCTGCAAAATAACTTACATTCTGATAGCTGCCTGAGCTTGGCACGACAACAGCCGTAACCGCCGCAGTTTCATAGATAGTGCTAGAGCCACCTGCCGTTATGGAAGAGATGCTAGGGTCTATCGTCAGACCTAGATTAGTGTTCTGCCACTCGCTCGCCGTTGCGTTGTACATCAGAAGGTCGTTGTTCTGTACTGATGAGATAGTGACGTCGCTAAGACCGGTCAGGTTAGTAGCGCCACCGCCACCACCGCCTGACTGAGCCACCCAGTCATAGTCGGAACCATTCCAACTAAGCACCTCGTTGGCACTCGCTGTGCTTGTGTTTAGATGCGTGTCTACGTCTGAGTCGGCATAGCTGCCACCGCCGATGCCCAGGTCGGATGGGGTTATCTTTTTAAGCACACCACCGTCATTGACTAGGACATGGTCCGCATCGGATGAGCTTGTTGTTGTCGCAGGGGCATCCGCGTTCGCTGTGCCTATCAGGGTGCCAGTTACTGACGGTAAGGTAGAGGTCACGTCGCCGGAAAAGTCAGCGTGTGCAGGAGCCTTCAAACCGGCGTAGTGAGCATTGCTGCTTTCACAGTAGAGCCGCACCTCTGACTGCGTGCCGCCGTTCTTCAAAGCGATAACGCCGTTGTTGAGGGTTACCCCGCCTGTCTCTTCAACCACTACCGTGCCAGTAGCGTCGGGGAGAGTGATGGTGCGGTCAGCGGTTGCATCAGTAGCAGTGATGATGGTTTCGTGGGCATCCGCAGTTGCGCCTTCCAGCACAATGTTTGACTGCGTTAGCAGGTTGCCAGTTACGCCTATGCCGCCCGGCTCAATGCTATCAATTCCAATCTGTACATCTTCTGCGAAAGTTGACCAAGTGGCAGTTGAATAGCCGACATCGCCCGGGTCGCTGGCGTCGGCAACACCGGTTTTAAGAATGACATTGCCGTAAGATGTGCCATTCTCACCGTCGTCAAGGTTCGCTTCATCAAGGTACAAAACTAGGTTGTTGGTCGCGTCCGCGACGTAAACCTGTATGGCCGCGCCAGCATACAAACCGAGGCCGTCTGCGCTTGATTTAATACGGATGGCCGTAACAACATCAGTGCCAAACGTGCTGTTGCCAATAATTTGCAGACCTTCGTCCTGCCCAAAGATGGACTGGGCGTAGAACGTCATCGCCTGATGTCTACTTGACGCTAAATCTGCCAAAGAAAACTTGGCGTGGAACCTTTGGTTAGAACCTTGTGGGCTATCGTCGCGCCCTTGAAACACTGCAATGGTGTGCCAGCCAACTGCAAGGTTGGCCGTCATTGCTTGCTGGTCTACAACGCGAACCAACCCATCCCTGTCGGGTAGTTTTATGAACCTGTCCGCTGTTGGGTCGATTGCGGTCAGGGTCGTTTCGTTGGCGTCTGCCGTGCTACCCTCAAAAACAATATCCACATTGTTTAGTTCGAGGTTGCCGGTCATTGTGCCGCCAGCTTTAGGCAGGGCCGCATCAGCAGTGGTTCCCTGCGCCGCAGTAGCGTAGTCAGACGAATCGAATGCCTTTACCTGTGCAAGGTTTGTCACCTCACTGTCCATCAACGCACCAGCAGCGGTGACGTTGGCGGTGTTTATGTCTGATGTCAGAGCAACCGTGCCAGTAGCGTCGGGCAGGGTGATGGTGCGGTCGGCGGTTGGGTCGGTGACGGTTAAAAAGGTTTCATTGCCGTCGTCAGTAGACCCTTCAAATACTAGTTGCCGCCCTGCCGTTAGCAATAAGTTTTTGTAAGAAACATTGGCATAGTTAGCAAAATCAAACTGATTAGTAAGAGTCCCGCTAATCATAATTTTAACACGGACTAATCCATCTTCAGTGCCGTCGCTTACATCTGAGTTGATGCTTTCAAGTTCTGCGAAGGTTACGTCTTGGCCGGCGTCGTTTTTGCCTACAAATAAAATATTTCCTAGATTGTCGAAATCTGCCGGAGACGCGCTGTCTCTGTAAAGGGTCAAGATTGGAGCGTTTGCTGCACCATCATCCGTTGACGTAATCGTCACGCCATCGCTGGTCGTCTCCAGCTTCTTGACGTTGTCGTAGTAAAGTTCGACTGCGCCGTCAGCGATACCCGCCAACATTTTTTCAGATGTACCGGCTTTATTAAGTTCGATACTCGAACTGCCAGAAATGTAAAGGTTACCAGTGCCTATCTCACTAATGAAAGAGTGAGTGCCGCTGTGATAAATCTGAAGGTCATCACCAGCACCGAACTTCAGCCGATTAACCTCTGCGCCACTGCTGTCTGGAAACTCGATGTTGTTTCCATTCGTGTCCAGTACACCACCAAGTTGTGGGGTAGTGTCGTCAACTAAATCCTGCATAGCTGCGTCTGCGGTGGTCCCCTGCGCCGCAGTGGCGTAGTCGGACGAGTCGAACGCTTTGACCTGTGCAAGGTTCGTAACCTCACTGTCCATAAGTGCGCCAGCCGCAGTCACGTTGGCGGTGTCCGTTACGTCTGCACTGGCTTCGATGCCGTTCAGCTTAGTGTGGTCAGCATCAGTGAACACGTTGCTGTCAGTGGCACTTTCGACCAGCGTCCTGATTTCGGCTGCGGTCTGGTCAGCCGTTGCGCCACTTTCAATACCGTCGAGCTTCGCTCCATCAACCGACAGGTCACGTCCGTCAACAGTCTCCGTTCCTGACATGACAATGTTGCCAGTCATTGTTCCGCCAGCGAGAGGCAGCTTCGTAGCTATACTGTTGGTTACAGTGGTGCTGAAGTTTGCGTCGTCGCCAAGCGCAGCGGCCAACTCATTCAGCGTGTCGAGTGCCGCTGGTGCGCTGTCTACCAAGTTAGCGACAGCAGTGTCTGTGTAGCCGGTGTAGTAACTGCCGTGCTGGCCATCCAACAGGTCTGCATCAAGGCCGGACGCAGCGCCATCCACAGTCTTGACGGCTGTTAGGATTTCGCTTGCCGACTGGTCGGCGGTAGCGCCGTTTTCGATGCCATCTAGCTTCGCGCCATCAACGGACAAGTCTCTCCCGTCAACAGTTTCACTGGCCGACATAACTATATTGCCAGTCATTGTGCCGCCGGTTCTTGGTAATGCGGCGTCAGCCGTGGTGCCTTGGGCAGCAGTAGCGTAATCAGCAGAATCAAAAGCTTTGACTTGCGCGAGATTCGTCACCTCACTGTCCATCAGCGCACCGGCAGCGGTGACGTTAGCTGTGTCAGTTACGTCGGCAGATGCCTCAATCCCGTCTAGCTTGGTATGGTCAGCATCTGTGAAAGCGTTGGTGTCGGAGTTGCTTTCGTAGGCTGTTTTGATTTCAGCGGCAGTCTGGTCAGCAGTTGCGCCAGTCTCAATGCCGTCCATCTTTGTCTTGTCGGCAGCAGACATGAGGCCAGCAGAGTCTGTAGCGGCGACAGGAATCCGCGCATCATCAATCGTGCCGGTGAGTTGGGATGCGTCTATGCTTTTGTTTGTGAGCGTCTGCGTGTCGTTTAGCGTTACCACTGATGCGTCAATGTCAATCTGCACCGTAGTGCCGCTTGAGCTTGTGGTGATTCCCGCACCGCCGTCAAATGTAAGCGTTTCGCTGTCTATGGTTAGCGCAAAGTTGCCGCCATCTGTGTCAACATTCAGGGTTTCGCCAGTAGCCTGAGAGTCAACGTAGTCTTTGACTGCCGCGCTCGTGGGCAGAGTTGTGTCGTTGTCGTTGCCTTGGATGCCCTCGGCCTCTGTCACTATGGCGCTGCCCTTAAAGTTTTCTACGTCAAGGTTGCTGATTGAGTTGTTGTCAGCGTTAATGCTTTTGTTGGTAAGTGTTTGCGCGGATGACGAAAGCACTACATCAGTCGCAGTTGCCCCAGCCTCTGGTGCGCCTGTCGTGGCATTAAATGACAGGTATTTACCCTTCATGTCTGCGTTGTCAGGCAAAACCGACAGGGAACTGTCAATGCTGCTGCCAACCGCGCCCGTGTCAGCCTCCGGCCTTTGGATTGTTTTGTTTAGTTGGTCTTCAATCCGCTGCACATGAAACGTCAGCTTGTCCAAAGCGTCTTCGTGAGATTCGGCAGGGAACGCGCCGCCCGGGACATAGTTCGTTTCTTGGCTTACAGCAGGAACGCGAATAATAATGACGCTCTCGCCCGTCTGCGGGCGATAATCAGTGGTGCTGTAATTTTCATCGGAAGGGTTGTTAGTGTCATACTTAAACGTGACGTTGCCGCCGTTAGGGTCATCAACACCCGACAGGATATATGCAGTGTTTAAACCTTCCCCGCCGACATGCGTGTCAGGGTCATAGCTGCCGCTGCGGGCTGCATCACTGGCAATATATGTTGCGCCAGTTGTGTTATTTCTAATTAATACAAGCAGTTCTGTGTTTTGAAAGACACGAAACGTGTATGCAAAGACATGCGTTGTGCCGTCGCCGGAGTACAGCTTGTAAGTGTCTGACCCGCTTGTAACCGTCATTCTGTGTATTCCGCAATCGGGCCAAAATCACCAGCAACGGCTCTGGCATAAATCTCGTGTGTGTGTGGATAGTCGCCTGTTGCCACTGCGCCAAAAGGCGACCAGCCCGGGAGGTGGTCAAAGTCCACCTCTAGTTTAATCACTGTTTGCTCCGCATTTGCCCAACGCGGGTTGCGGGCGTCTTGGTATGTAACGTCCTGAATAGTAACAATCATTACGCAGTCCTCACCCAAATAACAATGCTTTCCCCAGCAACGCTCGCCCTCGAATTATTCCGCCAAGTTCCACTGGTTATACCACCAACCCGCCTGACAGCCGCAGTCTCAAAGCTGCTGCCGAGGTTCCCATCATTGGCTTGAAAATGGACAGATTGTAAGTCGCTTCCCGCTCTGGTTGAGCCTGCGGCAGTCGATATAGTTCCATTCGAGAAGACAGATGCCATTGTGTAGTCGCCAATTGCGAAATAGCTTACCGGCAGGGTGGTGGTGCTTATTGTGGTGCTTGTCAGGCCGGTCACATGCCCATAGGTGTCCAGTGTAACATCCTGAATGACTGTATTGCCGCTGTTGTTGACACTGGCTTGGGAAGACGTGTCGGCGTGGTTTACAGTCACGGTGGCGTTCTCGGAGCCGCCGCCACTAGTTGTGATTGCGTTGCCGCCAGTGATGTCAGCCACATAGTTGCCAGTGGTCTGTGTTGCCAGCGCCACAGCATTGTCTGCAATCTGTGCAGAGCCTACCGCGTCATCCGCAATCTGCGCCTGCCCAACTGCGTCATCCGCAATCTTAGCCTGTGTAACAGCGTCGTCTTCAATCTGGGAAGTACCGACAGCATTATCAGCGATTTTGGCCTGTGTCACGGCGTCATCAACCAACGCACCCGTGTCTATAGCCCCAGGCGCTGTGCCAGTGCTGGCCAAGGTTGTAATCTCGCCAGAGGCACCAAAGCCAAGGAACTTATTGGCACGGGTCACGGAGTCAGGAATTGTCGTGCTTGCTGTGTCAGTCTCAGGAAAGACAACAGCGCGGTCAAACACCTCTTGCTGTTGCTGCGCGATGAACGTCAGCCGGTCCAAGGCATCCTCGTGGGCAGCGGCCGGGAACGGGTCGTTGGCCACATAATCAGTGGATTGTGTCAGGGTCAAACTACGTTTGATGACAAGGGTCTCGCCGCTAGCAGGCGCAGTAACCATAGTAACGGCACCACCGCCCGCATTGCCAGCGCCCGACACAGTGTAGTCTGTCGTCAGAGTCTTGGTTGACTCAGCGCCAGTCGCGTCGGTACGCACAATAACCGTCAGGTCTGCGTCTGCGAAGATTTTGAAAGTATAAGCAAAAACAGTGGTGCTGTTGTCACCACTGTAGCTTACCTTGGTTGTTGAGCTGCTGACTGTCATGCGTCACTCCTTGGGTACTTTATACCTTAACTAGCTGCCTACAGCAAACTCGCTCGGCGGAAGGTAAAACTCACTGCCGGTCTCTCGCTCAATACGCCTTTCCAAGCGGCGCATGTAGCCTGGATTCATCATCTCTGAGATGCCATGCAGGAACATATAGTCTATGCCCATCTTGAGGTAAAACAGGTTTGCGCCAGGCAAATTCCTGAAAGCAAAATTGACCGCCCTTTCACCCGCCTTGTCTATGTCGCCCGACATCATGCTGCCGTAGATACGAGCCACATCGTCCAGAGTGCCGAATGTCGGCCCGGCCAGCGTTTGCGTAAGAGATTGGCCATAGCGGTTGTACTCACCAAACAGGAAGTCGCCATAAATGCCGGCTCCGCCGCCTGCGACAAATGCCTCTGTAAAACTCTTGAGTGCGCGTTCCCGTGTCAGAACCTCTCTTGGCTCCCTGCCTTTCAGGATGTCCTTTGTGGCATTTGCTATATAGCCCATGATTGTCGTCCCAACCATAAGCTGCGCAATGCCTATTGCGCCGGACCGACCGACAGCCTTCTGACCGTAATACTGACGCTGCAAGCCTTTGGTCACAAAAGTGATGGGGAATGACTTGAACTGCGTAAACATGCGTATGGCTTCACCGACAGGTGTGCCGCGCTTGGTGCCTTGGTTCATGATGGCACGTTCCCGTGCGCCGGGTGTAGGCACGGCCGCATCCGCGCTGTCTGCGTAGTAAGCTGCAATCCTTGTACGCAAATCATCCCGAAACTGCTGTCGCATCTCTGGTGTTATGTTTGTCCGCTGGAACCTCACCGATGCCGCAGCATCCAAGGCTGCGTCGTCAATCTCATCCACCATTGATGGGAACACATACTCGCGCCCGTCCGGGCCTTGGCGTTCTACACCACGGAACAACGCCAGTTCCTGCGCGTTTATGTCGTACAGTTCAAGCGTTGTGCGCAACTCAACAGGCAAGTCATCAAACCTTTTGCCCACGTTCTTGGCCAAGTCCGCCGCAAGTATTTTGGCAACGCCGTCTTTCTGGGCGCTGTTCCAAAACTGCATGCCGTTCAGCTTAAAATAGGTTTGTTGTGCCTTCGTCATCATGCCGGGCAACTGGTCGTCAGCCGCAAACCTCGAATGTACGCTGCCAAGAAACGTGTCAACACCCGTGCCAAGGTAATACGAGAACTCGCGTTTTTGCGTGTCTGTGAACCCGCGCATCACATCAAGGATGGCTTCGTTATAAGACTCGAAGAAGCTGCGGCCAGTCTCCCGCTGCAACAAGGTGGCTTTGGACGCGATATCCGAGAATGAAGAAATTGTGGCAAACCCCAGTTTGGACATATTCTGTAGCGCCCTGACTGATGCGGCGGTCGCCGTCATGTCGAGGCCAAGCACCTTCTTCTGTGCAGCGCCAACGGCCCTTGTTGTGCCATCCAACTCCTTGAGTGCATTGCGCAGCCGCCGAGCGCCACGGTCAGTGATGTCATCACGGCCACGGATAATCCTCTCAAGCATGGCTTCCGGGTTTGTGCCTAGAACCTCCATCAGCGCGATAGACTCAGCGTCATTGGATATGCCGTCAAGGACAGAGTTTATGAGGTTCTTGCCAGAATACTTGTTGGCGTACTGGTAGCTGGACTTGCCGTCTCTAAAGTGCAGGACGCGAGAACCGCTGAGTTTCTTGGCTAAGTTGGCCGGGCCTTTGAATGCGGTCAGTGGGTCAACCTTGCCGTCTTCGCCAGTCACAGACGATGTTTTCTGGAAGTTGCCGCTCTCAAGGTGGTTGTAGGCTTCACGCAAGAAAGCCTTGCGCCCGGCTTCGCCACCCCGCACCCCGTCAAAAGTCTTTTCTACATCCAGCAAAGGAACGATGTCGTTGTACCATTGGTCGAACCCTGCATCGCGTAGCCGGTTCGGGTCATGCCGCTGGCGCACAACATAGCTTGCCAACTCGCCAATATTCGCGCCGTTCCTGTTCTTGCGGTCGAGGAGGTTCTTCTGAACACGCTGGATAGCTTCTGCAATCTGCCGTGCCTCTGCGTTGCCCGATGTGCCAAACCCGTCGAATAGTCCCTTGTAAATCATCTCATCAAGCTGCGAGGACTGGAACAAGCCCACAAGGTCGTTCTTCTGCAACTCTGCAAGCAGCAGGCCCGCGCCGTCGTTCTGGATGCCCTGCCGCCTCGCGTCGATGCTCATCCGGCCACCCTTGTAGTTCTTTACCGAGCCAACAAGAATGTCTAGCAGGGCGTCGTCAGCAGACCCCTCATAGTTGTCAATGGCCTGCTTGAGCAACGCGGCGCGTTTCTGGTTAATCAGGAAGTTACGCTTCTGAATGGCAGCACTAATCTTGGCCTGCTGGTGTATTTTCAGTCTGCGCTCAAGTAATTGATTTTCTTGGGATTGTGAGTAAATCTTGCCCTGCTGCTTCTCAAGGTCATCCACAAAAGCACTAAGGATGTCCGCTGCTTCTTCCTCGTCAATCTCAAAGCCAGCCTGGCGCATTGCGTCAATGATGTCTTGGGTACACGCTTGCATTATACTTTCCCTGTCAAACAGATTTGCGCTGCTTGCAGCCCCTTCTCATAGCCAGCCTCGGCCTTTTCGGTGAGGCGGTTGAAGACTTGGATTTGTTCCTGCGCCGCTTCGTCCAGCAACTCATCGTCTATAAGGTAGCGTATGTCTTCCTCAAGCAGTTCGTTTTCTTCTTGCAGCCGCTTAAGTGGCTCGTCGTCAAACCGGGCCTCAATCTCCTGAGCCTCGCGCATACGCTCCACAAAGTCATCAACGTCAGGGTTGCGGCCCGTGTCTTCCTGCTGCTCTTTGCGCAGCCTGTAAAACTCTTCCTCTGTCAGTCCGTCCGGCACATCCTCCGGCACCTCATCAAGGCGTGACCGCTCCTCCAAAAGTCGCCCGATTTGCTGGTCGGTGTAGCCCTTGGGGTCAATGCGGTACTTCTCAAGCTCGTCGTTGATTGCTCTGGCCTGTTCCAGACGCGCATCAAAGTCTGCGTCACGCTGCGAGTATACCGGCGTTTCCTTTGTGTCCCGCGCCACAAGCTCAAGCAAGTCATCAACAGTGGAGCCCTCTGGCAAATAACCCGCCTCCTCTGCCGCCTCTCTGGCCCTGTCCAAAGGTTGCTTGTCTTTGCCTCTCTTGGCGCGGAACAGGCTCTTGTCCCCTCCGCTGCGCTCAAGCAAGTCGGTAGCGAGTGGGTCATCTCCCTTAATGCCACCAATGCTTCTGATGAACTCCCTGATGCTCTTGGGGCGCTCACTAGGCACAAGTAGGGGACGCAACACGTCTGGTATGCGCTTGCCCTTCGGGCGCATGTCCAAATCAGGCGTCTCGCCAATGCTCTCGTCCACGACATTTGCCCCACGGAAAGCCGGGTCATTGCGCAACTGCGAGTCAGCTTTTATTAGTGGCTCAACGTCAACCTTCCTGCCATCGGCAAGTTGGGCTACCGCCGTCTGCAAAAGAGCTTTCTTTGTTTT
>JAAOEI010000857.1_pt1 | contig 11400 bp, 11 predicted proteins | sample 7059261 | NCBI WGS metagenome assembly JAAOEI01 (sample SAMN14008812, study PRJNA610033) | viral metagenome | isolation source: viral particles filtered from seawater | place: China: Hangzhou Bay, Yangshan Deep Water Harbour | collected 2017-10-31
GATAGTGAAGGGTTTGATAAGATTCACAGTAAAGAAAAAGATGGATACTTACATTTAACTACGGATTTATATAATATAGAGAATCCACCTTTTTATAACTCAAATGATTTCTTTTATTTGTCATTTGTCTTAAGAGGCGGTGGTGATGATAGTGAATACAGTTTACATATTAGTGGAGGATTTCAAAACGAATTATATGACATCAGAGGTGAAAGTCCTAAAGTTGGTAACTACGTTTATTCAAATGATAGGAAGATACCTTTCAATGCTTGGAGTGGTTCTGCTTTATTAAACCCACAAGTAACAGGTTCTAATTATCAACGATATGTGTTTAAGGCACAACAAAATTATTTCAGACCAATAAGAAGAGGGGGATTAAAGTTTGGTTTTATAGGATTTGGTGATGAAACTTATGGACAAGATGCAACTGATATTTGGGAAATACTATCTGGTTCAAATGCTATATCAGGTTCTTTGAGTGGTTCTCTTGGAGACGGATTTGCTTATGGTAATTTAGATATAACAGGAAAATATACACCTTATTATTTTCCATCAAGGTTAGCCTCTGATGGTACTATAGATGATGTTTTCCCACCACCAACGGGTTCTTTCTTACCTCAAGGTGATTTATTTCCTGTATTTACTCAAGCAAGTGGTGATAAGAAGGCATTTTTTACTGATGTGGTAGTTACTAAAAATGATCCGAGAAACATACATCCTTTTTCTAAAATTTACAGACCACCAAGTGGTAGTTATGCTGGTTCATCCGAATGGAATGATTGGTATAATACAATGGAGACTATTGCTGAAAATTATGATAATGATAATATAAATTCATTAGTTAATAATCTACCATTCTTTTTAAGAACAGATAGTGAACATAAAGTTCTTCGTGATTTCGTAAATATGTTGGGTGAACAATTTGACTTATTAAGAAGTTACATAAACAATTATGAAAATTTTTATACGTTAGGATATAAAAATCCTGATTCCATACCAGATAATTTATTACCGATAATAGGAAATACACTTGGATTTGATTTAAAAAATCCATTATCTGGTAGTTTAGAAAATTATTTAGAATCAACTCGTGGTGACGAAGTAGGAGATAAAAAGGCAATCGCCTCTCTTTGGACAAAGATATTAAACAATATCATATACATTTATAAAACTAAAGGTACTATGGAGTCAATAAATACTTTGTTAAATTTATATGGATACGATACTAATAATTTTGATTTAACTGAATTTGGTGGCTCATCCGATGAACATAATCCAAGTATCCTTACTAACGATATTAAAAATGATTTAGATAATGGATTAGAAAACGTAAAGGGTAATGTCTCTTTTCGAGAAAAGACTGAACAGATGAAGTCTTTAAATTTATCATCACAAGATAATTTACTACAATTAGATTGGTGGTCTAATGATGCTGAACCAAATGGTGTTGAATTTATTTTTAGAACTACTAACACATCTAACACTCAAACTCTTGTAAGGTCAAGTGGTTCTGCTTCTAACAAACATAATTGGGATTTAAGAATTATACCATCTGGCTCTTCAACTTCTGTTGGTAAATTAGAGTTTAGATTAAATGATACTGCTGGTGCTGGTAGTGTTATATCAAATAATGCTATATCAATGTCAACTGATTTTATACAAAACGTTAATGATTTTAAATTCTTTAATGTTTTATTACAAAGACAATTTGTTACATCGTCATATGAGGCTACTACTGCGTTAACACAATCGTATCATTTATTTGTTGGAAGACAAGAAGACGATAAAATAAAAGATATACAACACATTAGTATGTCATCTCTAAGTTCTAATGCCAATCAAAACTACATAACTGCATCAGGACAAACTTCTAATAATTTAGTGTTTGGTGACCACATTACTGGTTCAATTGCAGAGATAAGAGCTTGGGATTCTTACATTAGTATGTCCAAGTTTAAACAACATATTTTAAATTACAAAAGTGTTGTGGGTGGTAAGATAGATTCTGCTAGAGAAGATTTAGTTTATCATTATCCTTTAAGTGACAATGAATCGTCTACTGTAATTAAAGATTTTTCATCTACAAATAAAGTAAAAAGTTTTGATAAACAATTATCATCACAACCAAGTTTATCAGCTGTAACAAGTAGTATGTCAACGGTAAAGAATTTTAGTTTTCAAGTTAGAGGAACAGACCAATTAAAAAGTAAAAAACAATTTAAGATTGGTTCTGATTTAAAAGTAAATGGAAATTTAAATTCTAAAGTAGCTACGTTATCAAATCCAAAAAAGGCAAACACAAATCAATCAACTGTAAAGGTAGTAAATAAAATAGGAAAATCATATTCTTATGTAGATGCTATAGATGCTATAGTAATAAATGCTATGGCTGATTTTCAGTTAGATGATTATTTAGATGATGGTGTTAACGATGGTATTTATACTGATTTGATAAATTTAAGAAAACAAATTATTACTGAAAGAAACGTTTCTGTTGATATACCAAGTAATTTGGCTTCTATAGAAAAACATACAGATGATCCTGAATTTATAGAAAGGGTGGAATCTTTAGTACCTGCTAAAACAAAATTTGAATTTACATACGAAGTAAAAAATGATGTACTTCATAGGTCAAAACACAAAAAAGCCAGTCTACAAACTGAATTAAATCCAAATAAGGTAATGGGTTCTACTAACTTAACTGAACCTGTTATCGGTATTGATTTTAATGAAAACAAACACAATGTGTCTATTGACGTACCATTAGATGAAATGACCACATCAGGATTTGCAAATGAAAATTTAGTAGAAAAATCAATTGACGTACTTAGTGATGAGATTAGTGTTAGTGGTACTGGAAATCAAAATGTGTTAACAAATAATTCAACACCTTTAGATGTGGTTGATTTATCAAATTCATCAAATGAAACTGTTTTTAATTTAGAACCAAGTAACTTTACTGATTTACTATTAGGTTCTAAAAATGAGTTTTACAAGAATCATGGAAAGAGTGAAAATCAGACTTTCTTTAAATCTGGTAATGCTGGTAATAACGGAGATTACAATACATACAAATATGAAAGTAGATTTTCCTTTAGAACCATAGGAGACATAGAGGAGTTTTTTCCAACAAGTGGTTCATATGAAGATAGAACTGGCACAAATGCTAAACAACCTTTTAACCATCATGATAACTTTAGACATTTTGGAAATCGTTATTATGTAGATAGTGGAGAAGGATATACTTACAATTCTTTCTTTGGTAGTGATGACGCTACTGTAGATGGTAGAATGGTAGGTAGAACACTTTTCTTTAAAACAGATACGAGTGGAAATATCACATATCCAATTAATCATTATTTTAAAGTTGGAACAAGTAAAGATAGTTTAACAAATCTTATATACAAAGGGACACAAGCTGGTTCTGGTAAGTATAAAACGAGATTTGATAAAGAATTAGACACATCACCTACAATACCAGCGTATACAATAAACGTAGGTGGTTCAGACACCGTTAAGAAGTTAAAAGTAATAAGGTAAAATAATTTTTCGATATATTTATAGATGAGTAATATTATAACATAAGGATTACAACTATGGGACTTTTAGACAACGATACAGTAATAGTAGATGCCATTTTAACTAAGCTAGGTCGACAGAAGTTAGCAAATGGACAACCATTAGACATAACCCAATATACATTTGGAGACACAGGAGTTGATTATACATTGTATAATCCTGACCATCCAAGTGGTTCAAGTGCGTATGGTAGTGCTATAACAGACCTACCTATGTTAGAAGCTGTACCTGATGACAATGTATTTTTAAGATTTAAATTATATGGACAAGGTGAAAGAAACGTACAAAACTTTTCTTTTATCACCATAACAAGTGGAACTTCTGTTACCATAACAAAAGTTGCTGGTGAGACTGAAAGTAATCCTGTTACTATAGTTCCAAGAGTTTTTCCAAACGTTCCAAATGCTTCTTTTGATTTTAAAATTTTAGATATGAGAGGTTTAATACCAGAAAACGTAATTGATTCAGACATCTCATTGAGTGGTGATTTTACTGCTGATAGATTACCACCATTCGACCATCCAGATCCTGTCATAGGAACTATAAGTAATCAAAGACAATTGGCAATAAACGCTGCCCCACAACAATTTACATCACAAAGGTCAATTGGTGTAGAGGTAACACGAGATGGTGCTGCTGCTGGATTTGTAACTATTACCGTTAATGTAAACAACACAACAACATAGGGTTTGAACCATGATGAAAACATTTAATATAGCAGAAGATACTATAACAACACAGATTACTGTGACCAATGGATTTTTTGATGGTGGTGTTGGAACTCTTGCTGGTTCAAATTTTACAACGTCTTCATTGTCTGCTACTCAAAAATCTTACTATTATAATTTACAATATAATTCAAAAGACCATTTCAGTATAACTTATGGTCATATAGATGGTAGTGGTAGTGCTGAAGAAACAGCAACTACAGAGGGAACTACACAAGCTATCTATAAACAATTTTATAACTTTACTGAAACAAGTGCAGAAAATTTAAGAGATACTGCTGGATTCTCTATGGTAGATGGAACTGATGGTACTAATGAAGTAACTCAAAAGGATGTTTATATACTTGCCGCTGAAAGATTACAAATGAAAGACAGATTAAATCCTGGTACTTGGACTGTAACTCTTTCTGGATCTATTTCAGATGGTTCTTCTGATTCAATACATTTGACAGATGATTCAAAAACTGTAAATGCAGAATCTGCTCCATTTGGTCCAAGATACCATATCGTATCAGGTTCCGCTGGTTCAGTTCATACTGCTTACACTACTAAAACTTATGGTTTCTTTTATCCTGATGCTGGACTGATGGTACTGAGTGCTAATGCTCTTTCATCAAGTTTACCAGGTGATGCTGGTTTAGTTACAAGTGGTAGTGGTAATCTAACATCTCAAGGTACAGGATTAGCACCTGATTTAAGAGTTGCTGATGCTGTAGATAATGCTAATAAATTAACACTAGCACTACAAAAAGGTTCGGTAACGTTACGTTCTGAAGAACAACAATATATCTATGATTATTTCTGTAGAGCTAAAGCTAGTGAATTTAATCTTTCTCAGAACTTAACCTTTTGGAGTGGTTCTGATTATGGTATTAGACATAGTGATATGGTAACAAATCCTCAAACTTTTATAAGTGAAGTTGGATTATATGATGGACAGAATTCACTATTAGCTGTAGGAAGACTGAGTTCACCGATAAACAAAAACTTTAGTTCTGAAGCAATTGTTAAGGTTCGTTTGACTTACTAATGTCATGGAATGTTTAAGCAGTTTACACCAAACAATCAAAACACTTACGAGTATAAGGCTAATAAGTCATATAGTTTAACTCAGGCAGATGTCACAAGACATCAGTTTTTAAATAACTCATCAAACGAAGTTTCTAAAAGTTACTACGACTTTGCCCGTATAAATTTTTATCTTAGTGGTTCTACTTCTGATAATTATGGTAGTTCATTTAACATAGGAAACGATGGCTCTGGTAGAAATACTTTTTTAACAAAGTTTTATGATACAGGCTCGATTGTTTTTATACCACAATCAAAGTTTAATGAAGAGATAGTAAGAGGTAGTTTTGTTTTAATAGACACTACAACTGGTGCTAGAATAATAGACGATAGTAATGGAAATCTTTATTCAACAAATGCTACTTTTTCACAATCTGTATCTGCTCTTTCTTCACAAGACAATTATGTTGGAAACATTTTTTATAGTGTTGGTGCTTTTACAATTACCGAAACTGCCTCATTTGATGGTACAAATGATTACACAGATGTGACAAGTGGTAATTATACAGTTGAGTATCAAGGTGTAAATACAATTAATACTTATGAGTGGACATGTGAGACACAACCAAATGAATTAAATAACACAACTAATATGACATCATATCATTCAAATGGTCTTGGTCAATTAAAAGATAATTTAACTGGTAGTAATACGCCAGTATATATTTCTGAAATTGGTTTGCATGATGAACAAAATGGTTTAGTTGGATATGCTAAATTATCTAAACCAATACCAAAAAGTCAAAAGTTACCAATGAAATTTATAATTAGATTAGATTATTAAATATATTTATAGGAGAGAATTATGAACAATCCAATAGCAAAATTTTATCAATGGCAAGTTAACTCTGGTGCTTTAGATGGGTGGACATCCTATCATTTAGCAGCTGGATTGTTTATTGCAAAGGTAGCACAATGGTTAGGAGCAACTGATTTTTGGGCTGTAATGTGGGTTGTCATTATTGGAATTGCATGGGAAATATTTGAAGTATATGTCGAAGGTACTGAAGAAACATATGGAACAAAAGAAAGATGGGCTTGGAATACAGGAACAGATTTATTTGTTGAAATCGCTGCCGCTTGGTGGATGGTATTATAGGAGAAAACAGATGTTAAAGAAAATATTATTAGGTTTATTACTAACCTCATCTTTGTTCGGTGAAAACGAACTTTGGAAGTTTTTTAAATATTCAACAGCTTATGGTAGTTTTAGTTTGAACGCACCACGACATCAAGACGATAGATTTGCTATTGTTGGTGGATTATCTACAGGTATTCTTGAGGTTGAAAGAACTGAAAGGGAACTAAAACCAGATTTCCAAACATCATTTGGACTTCGTAAGATTGGTAGATTCCAATATGAACCGAAGAGAGGTGTTAAGTCTGCTGGTAAGGGTGGAAAATGGTACGATGGTTCAGAACAGAACTCTAATGAAAGCGCTACATTCGGACCTGTTAAAGGTTGGGAGTATTTACTAAAATATTCTCAAGGTCGTCAATGGGGTAATGATTATGTAAACCAAGAATATTGGGTACGATATATAGGTGAATATTTGATGGCAAAAGTTGGTGCTACAGAATTAGGTCTTGAAGACATTAGTTATGTTCATGGAGATTTAAGAGTACATTGGACACCTGAAGCATTAAATAATAAATTACATTTTAGTATTGGACTAAAACATAGACAACATCCTGTATACGGATTTGATGCTATGGTTCTTGATACTACTTGGTATAAAGGTCAATGGTGGGCTTTTGCTGAAGACGCATTTGGTATAGACGATAATAAATGGTTTGACCCGAATATGGAAAATCCAGATACATCAACAGGATGGTATAGTCAAACTTTATATGAGATAGATCCTGAAACAGGTGAGATGAGACCTGTTGAAGGTTCAGGTCCTTTTTGGAATGGTCGTGGGGAGTATTGGGGACACGATTGGTTGTGGAGAGATGCTGATGGTAGAATCTTTGCTTATACGGATAGAGAATACTTTATATACCACTTCCCACAAATGTTAGAAACTTACATTGATGGTAAGAAGAAAGACTTAGGGTATCAAGGAGAAACTTCTATTGTTATTGGAATAGATTGGTATCATTATACTGAAGCTTGGTGGTTGCACGCTTGGGGTAATTGGTTACCATATCATTATGGTCATACTGATTATGCTTATCATAATGCTTCTCATTATCAAAAACATTTAGAAGAAGGAATGCCAGCACATAAATTTATGTTTATGGATGCTATGTGGCATAGTTGGAATGACTATGACTTTGGTGCTATCTTTGGTGTAAAACTTAAAGACAACTTAGGTGTCTTTACAGAAGGTCGTTATCTTAATTATTGGGAAAGACCAGCATACGACATAAAGTTCGGAATGAACTATCAGTTCGTTGGTTGGTAAACTGGAGAATAAAATGTGTAATTGTAATGAATGTAATTGTGAACAATCCTGTGGATGTGGGTGTTGTAACTGCTAAATGAATGGTGATATCAAAATAGGAAAGTTATTGTGTGATGAGGACATCATCACTAAAAGACAACTTAACAAAGCCCTACAGCTACAAGTCAAGGGAGACAAGAGAACTCTCGGTGAAATACTTGTAGATTTAGGGTTTTGTGAGTTTGATGATATCACTAATGCATTATTAAATCATAATTCAGATACTAAAAAACACGAAGAGAAACAACAAGAGATTGTGCCTGATGTCAAAGATATTCCTCCTGTTGAACCTGAACCTGTTAAAGAAGAACCAAAGAAAGAAGAACCCATAGAAATATCTGAAGATAAAGTTATGGGTACAAAGTTTACAATGTCTATACAGACTATTATTGCTTTAGTAGGTGTTATATCTGCTGGTGTTGGTGGTTACTATATGTTACTACAAGAAATAGAAGAAGCTAAAAATTTACCTGAACCGATATCGGTTGAGAATATTTTCAATGATGAGTATCCATCTAAACCAGGTGGTCACAACTGGCCTCGTTCTTTTGAACAATACAAAACACAAGTCGGTGGACTACAAAAGGATATGGATGATGTGTTTGAAATTATTGATGAGTATGAAGAAAAGATTGAAGAATTAGAAAAACTTGTAGCAAATCTAAGAGTAGAAGTTGCTAAGAAGAAGGATAAGTAGGAGTTATTATGAAGTACATATTAGGATTACTATTGTTTCTTTCTGTTACTTTAGGTCAAGTAAATGATAAGAATTTTAAAGAAACAATTAATGGTGGAATGGTCGTAGTGGTAGTGACAGCGGAATGGCAAGAACAAGAGTTTGATAAAGACATCCTAAAAGGAGTCAAGGGATATCAAGATTGTGAAATAGTCACTGTAAAAAGTGAAGACGCTCCAAAGGTTGTTAAGAAACTTAGATTTAGAAACTTTCCATCATTAGCTCTATTCTACGATGGTTCTAAGAAGGAAACTTGGAAAGCTGATATGGATGGTGAGTTGGACATCGATAATAAGGATATAAAAAGTGCTATCGATGATGTTTTAGCCGAAGATGTATTCTAATGATACACCTTGTTTAATTTTGTTACATGTGTAACATTTTGAAAACCTCACTTTTTAGTGGGGTTTTTTTATTTCTCCCCTAAGTTCAACAATATCAATCTAAGAAAAAAAAGTTTTAAAAAACGAACAGTTTGGTACAGTTCTTGTATTATATAGGTAATAATATTAATTACGGAGAACCAAAATGTTCGAAAATCTTAAAAAGAAATTAAAGAGTCGTAAAGGTAATTCACTTGCAGAATTTGCAATTACAACGGCTATGATGGCAACCTTGGCAACCACAGCTGCTCCAAAGTTTGGACAAGTTGGAGCTGGTGCAAAAGAAAAAAAGACTATCGCTAACATCGATAAGATTCTTACTGTTGCTAACAACTATTACAACCAAACCCTATCTGAAGAAGGAAAAGGAAGATTTCCAGGACAAGAAAAGTATGATGTCGCTGTAGGTGGTATTGACTTGGCAGAAGGAGCTTCTACAGACCAAACTCTTGAGGCATACTTAGAAACAATCCTCGACCAAAAAGATTCATATACATCAGACCTATCTGAGTATGTGTATGTTTTCTCATCTGCAGTTGATGATGATGATGCACTACAAGGTGGTTGGATGAATCTTGAATCATCTGTTGCTTTTGATGGAAATGCAGAAATTGGAGCACTTGACTTCAAACAAGACTTCGGTAATCAAGGTATTTCATCACCATTTCAGGATGGTTCATATGCTTTCTTAGTAATACCAGGAAGTGGTAGTGGAACAGATGCTCAAGCACCTGTTATGGTCGTAATAGACACAGAGAATCCATCTAAACTATTTAAAACTTTAGTACCATAATCAACGGACAAAAAGTCCAGGAAGGAAACAAAATGAAGAACATAATCAAAAACACATCTAAGGGTTTCACTCTGATTGAACTTGTAATGGTTACAATCATATTAGGAATCTTGGCAGCTGTTGCTATACCGAGATATCAAGAAACCGTGGACAATGCGGAAGCATCGGCAGAGAAGGCATTCGCTGATATGGTGTGGGCTGGTCTTGAAGAACACGCTTCTGAGGAGTTACTCAGAACAGGTCTTGAAGCTTGGCCTTATAATCCATTAAGTGTTATTGGTAGAAGTCGTAATGTGACTCTTAATCTTATATTAGGTGTGCCTGATACAGATGGTGAGTGGCAATATAATATCGAAAGTGATGGTGAGGGTAGACTATATCATTTCAGAAGAAATGATGAGATATGGTATTACACCTACGATTCTACTGCATTTGAGTTGGCTGAACAACCAGCACTCCTACAATAAGTCATAGGGGATTTACCTATTTTTAATCCCCTATATTTATTAATGTGATGAGAAACAACTACAGACCAAAAGGATTTAAAGTGTACTCTAATGAGCCAACACAAGACAACACTCTCTTAGAGTTGGTGTTGACAACACTAATATGTTTTTGTTTGGGATTTGCTTTCTTTTATAATCCTAAAAGTGAATCCCCAAACGAAACAGAACCAAGTATAGAAGAGTTTTATAAATATCCATTACAGGTATGGCAAACTACAGATATACATGGTGGTGATTGTGTAAAAATAAAATATAAAATTCAAAAAGAAAACACTCGTTTATATATGTACAATTCACAAGGTAAAATAGTTCATATGTCTCCTATCTCTTTAGATCCTTTCAAAGATGGAAGAGAAAGAATAGAGACTTATGTTTGGAAACTATATCGTACTGAGTGGACAAGTCAAACGGCACCAGGTGAATATCAAATTGTAGTTGGTACAGACTATGATAGAAAACCATTTAGAAATTTAAATATTGAAATAGACATATTATGAAATACCTAACACTTTTATTATTACTAAGTGTTACATATTCTCAAGATATCCAAAGAACATCAGAGTTCAAAAGAGATGTTGTCTATGGACAAGATTGTGACGACACAGAATATAGAGACTACAAAGGATATCCAGCATGGAAAGGTTATGGTGGATGGATATCTGAATGTGATTCAATCCGTTCAGTAACATTAGATAGAGAGTTTGCTGAAAGAAAAAAACAAAGACAAAGAGAACAAGCCATACAAGATAGTATAGAAGCATTAGAATATGAAAACATAGATTTAGATATGGATGCTATGTGGGAAAATACTGTATGGGAAGAAATAGAAGATGTTGTTACAATAGAAGCTGAAGTAGAACAGATAACTGCAGTTGCTGGTGTTCGTGGTGCTGAAGCTGAAGATGAAGCATTAGAACATCTTTATTATAGAAAGTCTATGAAAAAACTAGCATTAGAAGATTTACAGAAAGCATATGGTAAGTTAAGAATTAAAAGGGACGAACTTATCAAGGTCGATCCTAATCATCCCAAATTAGAAAAGATAGATAATCTAATATCTCAATTAGAATATAAAATGAAAAAAGTTTAACATATTTCTTTCCTATTTCCGTTATATTTATAAATGTAATGGTACATCTAAAAGACATATTCAACGAACT
>JAAOEI010000858.1_pt1 | contig 11391 bp, 14 predicted proteins | sample 7059261 | NCBI WGS metagenome assembly JAAOEI01 (sample SAMN14008812, study PRJNA610033) | viral metagenome | isolation source: viral particles filtered from seawater | place: China: Hangzhou Bay, Yangshan Deep Water Harbour | collected 2017-10-31
ACGAAGGGGTTGGCTGAGGTGAAGGCGGTCCCCGGCTCCACGTAGATGTAGACCGCCTTGCTCACGTCCACGTCGCCGGTGTAGGTGCCCTTCTTGACGTAGATCGTGTCGCCCGCGGCCAGCGCCGCCACGGCATCGTTGATCGAGGTGTGGTCCCCACCAGAGGTGGCGACGGTGGCGCTCCAGGTGGTTGCTGCCATCGTTAGAAGTCCGTCAGATCGTTGGCGTCGAGCGTTCCACTTGCGCCCGACGAGTTATCTGCCGCTGGATCGCTAAGGCGGTTTGCAACGATCAACGTGTTCTCCGCCCCGCTACGAGCATCCACACCGTCACCCGACGTAACGGGCAGGTTCACGATGTTCATCGAAACCACATTGTTATCGTCGGTAGCAGCAATCCCATCCACGGAGTTCGTACCGACTACGATGTTGTTCCCGATCACGCGGTTCCGCAGTCCAGCAGTCAGCACCCCTTCACCATCGGAGTCGAGTGTCAGGCCGCCAAGCACCAGCGCATCAGCACCCGCCATATCGAAAGCGGCACCGTCGGAGTCCACATGCTTGACACCAGCGTAAACAGCCCGGGCACCCTCGGAATCCACGGAAATCACCGAGTTCCCAGACGTGGTGTCTACTGTGATGTTCTGCGTTAGGGCATCGGCGGCGTTCTCTGCGATAGCGTCACGTGCCGCCCCGCCATCCATGATGGAACCCCAGCCACCACCTGACACAAAGGGACGTGCAGCCGACAAGATAAGACCTACGCTGGCAACCCCGTTCATCATCTCGATGTAGGCGTCAGTACCGGAGTGCTCATACGCCACCTGGATATCGCACCCCGGCATGAGGTGGATGCCCACCTTGTTCCCGGAGACGGTCAGCGCGGTCGTGTTGATGATGGTGCCCGGCTCGAAGATCCACTGCGCCACCTTCGCCAGCGTCGCCCCCGCGTAGGTGCCAGACTTCACCCAGACGGTGAAGGGCGCAGTCAGGGCAGCCTCAGCAGCCGCCAGAGTCGTGTAGGTAGGCGAGTCCGCAGGGTTGTCGGAAACGGTGGCAGTCGCGAATGTAGGGGCGACAACACTCGACCCGGTTGTACGGCCTTCTGACACGATGGCCAGAAAGCGCATGGACAGACCCGTATTCATGCGCCTCCCCTCGACAAGCCGGGGTAGGCCACCGCCCTAGTAGACGATGCCCAGCGCGATCAGCAGGTCGGTCGCCGCCGTGTAGGTCGGAGTCCCCCGCGTCACACACTGAAAGTACAGCTTGCCGTCCTTCGCCTCATACGGAAGGCCCACGTTGTCTACTACACCCACCGAGTTGGTCGAGAACGCCTTCCACGTGTCCACCAGCACGGCCCCGACAAGGGTCGAAAGCTCGGCGTCCGAGGGAGCAAACGCGGCGTTCGCCGCAGTCCCCCCAATGTCAGTGTCGAACAGCACCAGGTCGAGGTTGACCGCTTCGCTGTCTCGGTCGATCACGATGACCGAGTGGATGATCCCGGTCGTCGGAAGGTTGGTGAAACTGGACTTCGCACCGAGTGCGTCTCCAGAGGTATAAGCATCCGTGTTCACCCCCACGTCCACGAAGGGGGTAATCATCGCAGGCACGCGTCACCGCCTTTCAATACTTCTGCAATTGTACCTTCTACGGTTGCGTGTATCTCCGCTTTCCGTTCCTCCGAAATCTCTGCTTCTCGTAGCGGATCACGCTGCGCCAGTACCTCGATCTCCTCTTTGGTCCTGAGATCACCCTGCCCCTGCTTGTGCCGTCCCAGCCTCGTCGTGTGGCAGTCCAGCAACACCGGCATGGAACGCTCCCGAACATCCTCAACGAGACCCTTCGCCGTCCTTGCTACGGTCAGCACGTCGTTCCCGTCCACACACATACCACGGATCCCGTAACCATAGGCTCGCATGGCAACGTCGCTAACCGGCATGTAGTTCTCAGGCTTCACGTTCCCTGCGAGGCCGTTGTTCTCACATACCAGCAGCAACGGGGCACGCTTGACTGCCGCAAGGTTCACGCCCTCATGCCACTGCCCGTTGGCCGTCGCAGCATCCCCGAAGAACACCGCCACCACGTCGTCAGTCTTCTGTACGTGGCGCACAGCCCATGCTAGCCCCGCCGCAACAGGAACACACGTCCCGACAAGCTGGAAGCTGGACATGAACCGCACCTGCGGATAGTGCAGTGCCATCTCCCCCGAAACACCGTCGTTGATCCCGCTGGCCTTCCCAAGAATCTCCGCAACCAGGGGAGCAAGGGGAACCCCCTTCGAGTACGCGTGGGCGATACTCCGGTGGTGGGTCACCACGTAGTCAGTCTCCCGCAGAGCAGACATCACACCGACTGAGATCGCCTCCTGCCCCTTCGAGAAGTGCAGGTCAGCGCCAAGCCCCTGAAGGCAAAGCTCTTGCAGCTTGTCCTCCAGTACACGGATGGTGTACATCCGCTCGCTAGCGGTCCGGTGTAAGACCGCTCCAGTCGGTAAGACTGCGGATAGCACTGATGATCTCCTCGTCCGTAGGTAGCACGCGATCATGGAGGTTCTTCGCTGCGGGTATCGTCTCCCGCCGTGCCCCCACTCGGCGTACCGGCATCCCGGTCATGTTCTCGGCCAGCCATGCGACTATCTCAGCACCGATGCCACCGTGTCGCACGTCCGGCTCTACGATCACCGCCTGACAGTGCCGAAGCACCGCAGCCCTGATCGTCTCCCAGTCGATGGGATAGACGGTCCGAAGGTCTACGAGGCCGCAGTCGATGTTCGGTTCCCTGTACGGGTCACCCTTCGCCCACGGAGCCAACAACTGCTCCATACGCTGCCGCATGACCCCGTAGGTGATGATCGCCGCAGTCCCTCGTTGGCCGTATCGCCGGTAGAGCGCCCTCCCGATCTGGACCGGCTGCCCGTACATCCTGTCCTCGGGATCGAACTGATCGACAATCTCCCGGTCCTCGAAGAACAGGGTCACACCTGGTTCAGCGAGAGCCGTCCGCATCAGGCCGTAGGCGTCCCTCGGAGTAGACGGCACGACGACTCGAAGACCGGGAACGTGGGCAAAGAGCGCCTCGGGACGCTGCCCGGTCGTGGGGCCGCCGGTAAGGAACTCTGCCCTGATGACGATGGTGTGATGGCGACGGGTTACGAAGTCGAGCTTGGCTGCCGTGTTCGCAATCGCATCCATCGTGCGGTACAGGAAGTCCGCCGAGATCACATCAATGACCGGCTTCACGCCTACGAGAGCCGTACCCACAGCGAAGTTGGTGTTGCCGTCTTCGGAGATCGGCATTGTCAGGATGCGGTCACCGTAGTCCCGTTCGATGGCCGGGGCGTCGTAGTGCATCTTGACCTGCGCGCCCTCACCGAACAGGTAGATGTTCCGATCCATCCCCATCGCTTCATACAGGGCCGCACCAATGGCGTCCCTGATGAGGTGGTTACGCTGGAACGGGTCGTTCCTCGGCTTGTCCAAGACAGGCAGCAATGCCGTCCTCCAGCTTCCACGTTGGCTCCCAGTTGAGAACCCTGTACGCACGACTGCGATCCGCTCGCATCCTCGTAGCGTTCGCGGTCGGAATCGCTTCGAGGGCAGCCCCGTACCTCTCGGAGATGATCCCGGCAATCGCAGTCAGGTCCGTCTCGATACCCGTCCCGATGTTCACAGCACCAACGAACGACGTGTGCAACGCCTTCTCGAACGCCTTCGCTACGTCGGTGACGTACACCCAGTCCTTTGTCGTGTTGCTGCCAGAGAGCTTTATCATGCCCGTGCCAGCCTTCCGGATGATGTCTGGCACAAAGTAGCCGACGGACTGCCCCGGCCCGTAGGCGTTGTAGAGCCGGAGCACCGTGTACGGCAGCCCGTGGTTGGCGTGGTACAGCGAACACTGCGCCTCCCCGAGGATCTTCGACATCGTGTAGGTGTTCTGGAGCCACAACGGGTGCTCCTCGTCGGTCGGCAGGTACTTCGGGGAGATCCCGTAGACGTGAGCCGACGATGCGAACACGAACTTCCTCGCCCCTGACGCCGTAGCCATGTTCAGGGCGTTCCACGTACCCCCCACGTTCACGCTGAGAGCCTTACCAGGGTTCCCCTCGCACGCACGGGGGTTCGCCATCGCTGCCAGATGGATCACCGCGTCGTACTTCCCCGCCGGCAGTACCTTCTCGATGTCGGCACACACCCACTCGGTGACGTTCTCCGGCTTCACAAGGTCAAGCCCAACGACCTCGTGCCGTTCGGCTTTGAGCACCTTGCAGACATGCTGGCCGATGAATCCCGCGGCCCCGGTGACGCAAACCCTCATTTGGCATGCTCCAAGAACTCGTGGAAGTACCCGGCGACCGCTTCCCTCTCCACAGCACCTATGCCGTGGTGGTTGCCAAAGAAGAAGGCGTTGCTGTGGATGTACTCCGACGCCGCCACCTTGTACGGAACCTGGTGCTTGACCCCATGCAACGCAGGCTGCTTGACGATGTTCCCTGCCTCGATAGGCCGAGTCTCAAGCCCACGAGACTCCAAGAACGCCTGCAACTCAGCAGCCGTGAACGGCGCATCGGGCGATACCATCACCGGGAAGGCAAACCACACGTGCCGCGTACCTGTACGCTCCCGTTGGAGCAAGATCGAGTCGTAGCGACTCAACTCCGCCAACCAGTACTTAGCGTTGTCCTGCCGCTGGCGAATGTACCCTTCGAGCCGGGGCACCTGGTGCATGCCAAACGCCCCTTGAACTTCCGTGGGGCGCACGTTATAGCCCGGCCACGCAAACAGGAACCGCCTGTCGATCTCCCTGTTCTCGTCCGCAAGCCGGTTTGCTTCGGCTTTGTTGATGTCACGGATCCACCCGAAGGCCCGCAACGCACGACACCGATCAGCAAGATGTTCGTCGTCGGTCACGATCATGCCGCCCTCGACGGTGGAGATGTGGTGCGAGAAGAAGAAGGAGAAGGTCGCCATCTCCCCGAACCGCCCCACACGCCAGCCCCCATCCTCGGCACCGTGGGCCTCGCAGGCGTCCTCGATGATGGTCAGGTTGTGGCGGCTGGCAATGTCCCGCAGGGCCATCATGTCGCAGGGATTGCCCAGAAGGTGAACGGGCATGATCGCCCGCGTCTTCTTCGTAACCGCAGCTTCAACCGCGTCGGGGTCGATGTTGTAGGTTGTGGGATCCACGTCCACCAGTACCGGCGTGAACCCCGCCTGCGCTATCGGGAACACCGTCGTCGCCCACGTCAGCGCCGGGGTAATGATCTCCCCCGACCGCTGCTGGCGAAGAACCGACAGGGCGATCAGGTTGGCGCTTGACCCCGAGTTGGTCATGATGGCGTGACGCACACCGATGTAGTCTGCCCACGCACGCTCGAACTTCGCCACCTTCTTGCCCATCGTCACCCAGCCAGACGTGAGCGAGTCCAGCGCCTCTACAACCTCCTCGACGCCATAGGACGTGACGTTCAGGGGGATCTTCGTCTTGCCAGGGACGAACTCCTCCTGCGGTCGATCCATCAGCCTCCGAACGAGATCAGCGACCTCGCTCGATGTTGGCAACGACCTGTTTACGGTAGTCAGGGTGGTCAATGTTCTTCCACTCTCCCCGCTTTGTGCGGATCTTCCACTCCACCAGCCATGTTTCCTGCTCAAACTCCCCCATGTGAGGAACGTCCGCGGGGTTGTAGGACGTGTCCCCATCCGTCAGTACCCTCACGACCTCCTCGGAATCTTCTTCAAGCTTGCGGTAGATCATCTTGCCGCTCAGGACGACCACCGTCTCCGGTACGTCGTGAGCGTGACCCCCACGGATGCTCCCCGCTACCGAATGAAGCAGCATCAACTCCTGCCCACCGGGGAGAGTGATGCTGTAGATCTCCCCTCGACTGTCTTCGTGCTCCAGACGAAGCACCGGCTTAGCTATGGTCAAAGGTGTCACCTCCCAGCCCACCGAACATCTTCGGACTCGTTCGCTGCCGCTCAAGATCCAGGTCCATGATGGCCTTGATCTCCCAGTCAGGAACCTCCTCGAACGTGTTCCCCCTGTCCCTGATCTCAGGCTCGGACGCAGCCGCGTTGCACCGCAGGCAGATGTACGCCCTCACCACGTCATGCGGCGGACCGCTCCACGCAATCATGTCGTGCCGCAACGGGCAGAGACGCTTGGTGCCCTCCGCTGCCTCACGCATGCCGGCTGCACGGTTAGACCGCTCGCGCTCTTTGTCGCCGTAGCGGTACTTCATCCGCTTCTCGACCTCTTTGAACATGTCCTCACTGGCTCTGATAAGCGGACTCACTTACTTCTCCTTCGTTCCGTTCCTGTTGGGGTTTGGCACCCCGTAGTATGTGCCGCTACTGTCCACGAACCCATCGTCTACCTGCGGGTTGAACCCTGGTGGAGGTCGTCGGTTACGCCGTTCCCGACGTAGCCGGTGCCAGAGCCGACGCCGCCCTGCAAGTACGGCATCGAACTCCATAGACCCCTCGCGGGTTGGCCCCTTCACCACGTTCACGACCGCGTTGGTGTCTACATACAGGCGATGGCCCAGATGCCTGAGAGCCTGCGAGAACATGAAGTCGTCCCCACGCCACGCAGTCGGCTCAAGCACGTTGAACACCCGCACGTCAAAGAGCATGACGCTCATGACAGCCCAACGAACATGCTTGACCCCCTGCCCGGGCGTCAATGGCGGGTCAGACACCGGAGCTACCTCTACGGGGTACTTCTGCTCAAGATCGTTCACCAGTGGGAAGACCACGGGCAGATCGTGAGACAACAGCCGTAGAAGCGTGTCCTTCTCCAGTTGGGCGTCGTTGTCCACCATGAATAGCCATTCCACGCCACCATCCCGGGCCAGCATGGATGCCTGCCACCGCATCATGGCGATGGCCTCTACCGACAAGACGTTGGCGCTGGAGACTTCGTGTATAGAGATCGAGTACCCCGCCCTCGCAGTCGCAAGCATCGCGTCCTGCAACCGCCACCAGCAGTCCTTTTCCCACAACGTGCCGATGGGAACGATAAGGACGGACTGTGGCCGCACGTGGTACTGGGCGTAATGCCAGCGATCACCCATGAACTCGCGAGTACCCGGTGGGGTGTCCCACGAGATCATCCGAGCGGCAGGGTGGTCCGTGCCGTCTATGGCAAGGTCAGGCGGGATAGCTCCCAATGCAGTTACCGATGCTCAAGCGAGTGCTGCCCGTTTTGCGATCCGCTGATCCGATCAGACATGCCAAGTCGGTCCCACTGTTCCAGCGCCCAGTAGACCCCATCCTTGTCCACGGTCCCCTCCCCGAATACCGAGTCGAAGTCAGGCGGAGGGGAACGGTCTCGATCATCAGAGCGGATGTGCTCGAACATCTTTTGGAAGCGGCTCCAGAGATCGTCCCAGGAGCGCCCGAGGTTCCGTGACGGACCTCGCGTCGTCTCAACTACGGTGTCCGTGTCGATGTAGATACGGTGTCCGTAGTGAGCAAGGCATTGGGCGAAGTGGAAGTCGTGCCCCCACCATGCAAACGGGGGCAGGCAGTTAAACACCTTCGTATTGAACAGCATCACCGACATCGCACCCCACACAGCAGGTTTGAGGCCGGTGTTCGGCGCAAGAACCGGGGAAGACAACGGCAACCCCGGCATGAAGTCGTGCTTGGTGGTGAGGAGTGGGAACACTACTGGCCGATCATGAGCCAACAGCCGCACAAGGGTGTCTTCCCCGAGCATGGCATCCGTATCGACCATGAACGCCCACTCAAAGCCCGCATCGAGCGCCAGCATGGCTGCGTGTGAACGCATCGTGCCTATGGCGTCGTAGGGCATCAGGGACATGTCGTCTACTTCTTGCAACGCCACGGTGTAGCCCTTTTCTTCCGTGTGGCGCAGCAAGTTCTGGAGACGATACCAGCACCCCGGTTCCCACAGGTTCGATGCCACCAGAACAAGCACCGATTCGGGAACAAGGTGCGGTAGCCGGTAGCTGGCCTTTGGGCCTAGAAGTTCATGCCCTCGACCAACTACCGGCCAACTTGACGCATGCCAGGATGGATGAGTCGCTCGATCCACGATGTACCGCGGATCAATGCCGGCATCTATCAGATCCTGACGCGTCCGCACTACTAGTCGCCTACGATGGACAGCCCGACCAACCCGTACTCGGTCGTGGCGTTTGCCTTGATGCAGATGCCAACCACCGGGGCGTTGACCGCAATGCCACCCGAGATGTCGTAGGTCGTAGCCACAGTCGTGCTCTGACCACTGAGCACCCCGGCGACAATCGCGCCGTCCTGGTCAGTGAGCGGAGCAACCCCAGTCGTAGGCACGATGATCGTCACCGTCCCACCCGTCCGTACTCGGGTCTTCCGGCTCTCCACCGCACCATCCGTCGAGATCGACGCCTGCACGGGGAGTCCGGCGAGAAGGGTGCCGTCCGCAAGGACAGAGGCTTCACCCTTCGTCTGGCTCCAGTAGTACCTGTCCGCCGCCGCAACTCCCGGGGAAACTCCCGCGAGGGCCGCAGTGGGCGGAGACGGGTGGATGAGAACTGCATGGAACCTGTTGCGGGTGAACGTGACCTCGGACGCCGTAGTTAGCGCCACCTGCACGGTGTCACCAGCCACGAGGTTGACGGTCAGGACTGCCGACGCTGCCGCCGACGCGTGAGCCGCACCGGCTGAGAACGCCCGCTTGATCCGGTACACGTACCCCTCGCCTACGGCGTCGTTCGTGTGAACGGTGCCCTCGGCGTAGATGTCCGTACCGGCCGCAGTCGCACCCAGCGTGGCCGAGATCGCAGTCGCACCAATCGCACGCACCACGTCAGCAGCCACGTTGGTGTGGTTGCCGGCCGGAGCTACCGACTGGTAGAGGTTGCCTGCTACCTCAACGGTGCTGTCGTTCAGGGTGAAGCGGTACGTCCTCCCGTCCGGGAGAACGAGCGTGTGGCCGAGAGGCCAGCGCCCCAGGTTGGCGTTCCCGCCATTCGCATAGGTCGAGTTCTGCTCACCGAAAGGCCCGAAATAAACACCGGGCATTGGATCACTCCTTCGTGTGCCCCCTCGCGGGAGCGTTCTAACGGATTGTGACTATGTAACCGGAGTAGTCACTGTCTCCGGGGTGTTCTTTCTCGGTCTCCCACGTGGCCTGCCCGCTGGCCGCTCGTCTGACTCCGTTGCCCTTCCGAGCATGAGTTCGTCGATCCGGCGCTTGAGGGTCTCGACTTCATCCTGTCTGCGGGAAGTCTGTGTCTCCAGATATGCTCCGTATTCTAGCCGATGACGAGATCGCGCGTGCATACGCATCTCCTCCTCGGTTTTGAACCCGCGATCACCCGAACGGGGACACATAGGCAGAAAACAGGGGATGGACCCGTAAAACCGCTCAGGGTAGGGAACGTCTTCCTTGTTCAGGTAGAACGCAGGAATCACTTTCCCCGCCGTCCGCGAGCCGTTGCACCGCTCGCACCTGGTCTTCACGCACTGGTCGCACTGTGGGCCACGGAAACCTGCCTTGTGGCAACACGTGCAGAATCTCTTGAGCAGATACCTCCGTGCGCCATCGTGGATCTTGCCCGAGGGATCCCACGCAAGAGGCAGGACAGTCTCGGTGCCGTTCCACGTCCACGCACGCCGGGCCGCCGGGCGACCCTCGTCAAGCTTCCTGCCGTTCGCCATCGGCGTAAGGCGAGCGCCACCGACCATGCCCCCATCCGACAGGTCACCGGGCGTGCCGCCCGTGTCGAACCGCCTCATCTCCTCGGCCAGTTCGGCCTTCGTCAACGACGCGTCAACAGAATCCCCGATGGGGTCAATGTCCGTGTTCTTGAGAAGCTTGACCATTACAACCTCACCGCCACACGAAGCCCCGGCTCCGCAGTCCTCGCCCACTTGTACCCAGACGGCAGGTACAGACGTACCGTGCGTCGCGGCGCAGGCGGCGTCACCTTCGGAGCACGCTTACGCGCCTCCATGATCGCCTCGTTCCTGCGCTCCGTGACCAGCCGACACATCTCGGCTATCTCGGACATACCGCGTTTCGGCACGAACTTCTTCGCCCGACGTGCTTCGAGGATGTACTCCATCTCGTCAAGCGTCGTCTCCATGCCGCCAAGTACGAGTACCGCTGCAAGCCCACTCTGGCCGCGCGGCAAGGCCGGCCCGTAAACGCGGGTCTTCTCCAACCGACTACGGTCAAGTGACGGCTTGACGACAGTCGTGACCGTCCGGTTGCCATGCGTAACCCCCGAGTAGAGCGCCTCGATCTTCTCATTGGGGTTACGCCGGTACTTCGGAACGAGAACTTGCATGTTGGCCTCTACGAGGTCGGGGCCGTGATGTCACTGTCCCACTCGCGACCGTGACCGTCGAGGATCTCCACGTACCCGTAGTCGATGACCATGTTGAGTTCGATGGCTCGCATCGACTTGTCGTGGTCGTCAATCTCAAGCTCCACCGGCATGAACTCGTAGATCAGGCCGGACTTCCTGTGGAAGACACCACCACGCACGTCGGTCGAGGACGTGACCAGGTTGGTCGAGAGCTTGATCGGAGTCCCGAAGTAGTTGCCGACCGGGAAGAAGTTCCCGAACTGCCGGTTGCCAACCTCATCGGGCGGGGTCGCTGACGGTGCATGCGCGTCACCGGAGCCGGTCGGGAAAAGCTGCTGGGAGATGTCGTGCCACTGGTACGGGTGTACCACAGCGGCGACTTCCCTCATCATCGCCTCGTTGACAGGCTCGGAGTTCGCACGAAGCTGGGCGAGGGCCGCTGCGAGGTTCCCGATGGTGGCCGAAGCCCCGTCGAGGCCCACTGCGTTCCCGAAGCCGTCGATCAGCGTGGCGAAGTCCTGCTCCTGCTTCACGTTGATGGCGGAACCCATCGCCTGCCCGGCCTTGCGAAGGAAGTCGTCACGGTTGATCGTGCGAAGCATCTTGTTCGTCATCTCGACCGAGACGCCGACTTCCGTGGCCGAGACAGACACGTTCGAGTCCACCAGCGTTTCGGTGGACATGTCCACGCCCTCGGTGAGGCCGAAGGCCGTCACGCCGGGGAGCTTCGGGGAGTTGTAGGTGTCGTCCATGCCGGGCGCACCCGAGACGACATCGAACGATCCCTTGATCGCAAGAACGTCGTCCTTGAGGGTCAGTCGTGCTGGGCCAATCACCTTTTCCTGAAGGTTGGTGATTGTGGCGGTCGTTGAAAGCGGCATCTAAGTGTCTCCTATATACGTCCGGTGCTGAGGAACTTCCTGTAAACAGGTCCGTACCGCACCGGATCCTGGGAGTACAGGACATCAATATTGTCCCTTGTAACTCCCATCCCCGGGGCAGAAGCGGCCCCCGAGTTGAACTGCTGAGCAGGCGCGAGGCGTTTCTTCAACTGCTCGTTCTCGGCCC
>JAAOEI010000859.1_pt1 | contig 11387 bp, 16 predicted proteins | sample 7059261 | NCBI WGS metagenome assembly JAAOEI01 (sample SAMN14008812, study PRJNA610033) | viral metagenome | isolation source: viral particles filtered from seawater | place: China: Hangzhou Bay, Yangshan Deep Water Harbour | collected 2017-10-31
GTAGAACATTCGGACGATTATAATGTCGAGACAACCCCGCTCTCGTGATCGGTCGCCGCGTCGACGCAAGTCTAGTAATACTGACGCGCTGACTGGTCTGAACTTAGATTTTAGTGAAAGCCCAACAGTTTGGAAATTTCTGAACGACGATAGCTTTGTTCGCGGTCTTATGGGACCAGTCGGATCTGGTAAGACGTATGCCAGTCTTGCGGAAGTTATGTTGCGTGCAGTTAAGCAAGTACCATCGCCTGTTGATAACATACGTTACACGCGATTTGCTGTTATACGGAATAGCTATCCTGAGTTACGGACGACCACGATAAAAACGTGGCAAGAGATATTCCCGGAAAATACTTGGGGTCAGATGCGTTGGTCCCCACCGATCACGCATCATATTCAATTGCCGCCGCGTGATGGTGCGCCAGGATTAGACTGCGAAGTTATATTTCTTGCGTTGGATCAACCGCGTGACGTGCGAAAGCTATTGTCGCTAGAACTGACAGGCGGGTTTATTGATGAGGCGCGAGAACTACCGAAGGCAGTTGTTGATGGTCTTACGTCTCGTGTCGGTCGTTATCCTACGAAGAAGAATGGCGGGTGTCCTTGGCGTGGCGTCTGGATGTCTACGAACCCAATGGACTCGGATCACTGGTGGCCTAACCTTGCTGAGAAAAATCCGATCAAGGGACGCTATCCTTGGAAGTTCTTTAAACAACCGGGTGGCGTTATCGAAGGCACAAAGGAACATGATGAAGCGATCTATGCGGCTGATAAGCATTGGATCTTAAATGTTAAAGCAGAGAACCTAAACAACTTACCGCCCGGTTATTACGAGCAGCAACTTGCTGGTAAGACGTTAGACTGGATACAGTGTTACGCTGGCGCTAAGTATGTTTATGTGCAAGATGGCAAACCAGTCTGGCACGAGTTTAGCGATAGTCTAATGTCAGATGATATTGAGATCGAAGTCGGTATGCCTGTTCATATTGGTCTGGACTTTGGTTTAACGCCAGCCGCAGTTTTTGGACAGAAGATGCCCAATGGTCGCTGGCATGTCGTACATGAGCTTGTTGCTTTTGATATGGGTCTTGAGCGTTTCGCGCATCATCTACAGGCAGACATACAAACTAAGTTTCCTAAGTCTGAGGTGTTTATATGGGGCGACCCGGCTGGTGGGAAACGCGATGAGATATTTGAGGTGACAGCGTTTGACCATCTACGCACGTTAGGATTACGCGCACAACCTACAGCGTCTAATGATTTTAAAGTACGCCGTGAAGCTGGTGCTATGCCGATGAACCGTTTGATCGATGGGCGGCCAGGGTTACTTGTATCACGGGAATGTCTGCGCACTCGCAAGTCACTTGCTGGCGGCTATCATTTTAAGCGCGTTGCTATGGGTGCGGGTCAAGAGCGGTTTAGAGATATGCCAAACAAAAATGAACATTCGCATGTTGGTGATGCTTATGGATATCTTATGTTAGGTGGTGGTGAGCATCGCTCTTTAACGCGAAACCCGAATGGTCGGCCTTTGTTTAAACAGCATGTGGCAACCACAGACTTTAACATCTTCGCATAAAAAAAACCGCTGCACTGAGTGGGTGCAGCGGTAGTGTAACAGGGAGAGGAAAGCTCTTTAAGAGAACAATGAAAACTTCCCACGAATAATATAGAGCATTATGGAAAACATTACAACCAACTCAAGTGTAGTTATTGTTCCATTTCATTGGGCGCATGTTCACATGATGGATCTTAGACCATTTGAGAAACAATATTTCGAATGGTTTGATGATTACAACGAGTATCTTAAATTTTACGCAACACAGCCTTACAGTTATAGCGCGTTACTCAATGGCGAGATCGCATGTTGTTGGGGCATAAATACTGTCTTCCCGCATGTCGGAGAAGGTTGGTTACTAACAAGCTATCTAGTTGAGCGCAATCCAATATCACTTACACGCAGTGCAGCACGCTATATATCGCAGACTGCTATCAAAATGAAATTACATCGATTACAGTTTGTTGTTGATGATAGCAATTTACTTGCAAAACGATGGGCAGAAGCATTAAAATTCGAGCGAGAAGGACTACTTAAACGATATGGTCCAGATAAATCGGATCATGTTATGTATGCGAGGTATTACGAATGAGCGGCATTTTCTCTACGCCAAAACCACCACCACCTGATCCTGAGTTAGAGGCAGCACAAAAACGCCAAGAAGCACGCATTGAGGCAGACGAGCGACAACAGAAAGCTCAACTGGCTGCACGCCGTCGTGCGCGTCAAGTTGGTGGCATGAGAATGTTGCTTTCTCCAGAAAGAGAAGATGCGCGAATGGGTGTCCAACGTACATTGGGGAGTGAATAATGGGTGGTATTATTGGCGGCAAAAGTAAATCAGCACCACCACCGCCGGAACTAAAAGAAGTTGCTACAGGTCCAACAAGACAACAGAAGTTAGAGGCGTCAAGGCGTCGAGCAAGAAGGGCTGGCCGCAGATCCTTGCTTGGTTATAATGCTGCGGTTGATGAAGAAAAAACAACACTTGGAGCGGGTTAATGCCAAAGGTCGTAATGAAAGACGGTAAGACAAAGAGATTTGCATACACGAAAGCTGGTATGTCTGCGGCTAAAGAATATGCAAAGCAATATGGTGGTCGTGTCACTGAGGCCAGCATGAAGACCAGCATGATGAAGAAAAAGAAAAAGAGTTATTGATGAAACAAGTATGGGACAAGAAAAGACCTAAAGGATTAGGTAAGCCTAAGAAGCTAACGCCTGAGCAGAAAAGAGCGGCTATGCGTGCGGCTAAGAAAGCTGGGCGTCCATATCCTAATTTAATTGATAACATGAGAGCAGCCCGTGGCTAAAAGCCCAGCTTGGCAACGCAAGGAAGGCAAGAATCCTAGAGGTGGCTTAAATGCAAAGGGCAGGGCTTCTGCACGCGCTCAAGGAATGAACCTGAAAGCGCCTGTTAAAAGTGGCGATAATCCGCGACGAGCCTCTTTCTTGGCGCGGATGGGTTCCATGCCCGGCCCTGAACGCGACGAGAAAGGACGCCCCACGCGCTTGCTCCTTTCCCTACGCGCGTGGGGCGCTTCTTCTAAAGCCGATGCTAAGAAAAAGGCAGCAAACATTAGCGCCAGAAATAAGGCGAAGGATTAGCGATGATTAGTGTAGAACAGGTTATCAAGCGCCACGAGTTGGCGCAGCGCCGAAAAGATAACTGGCGACAGATTTACGAAGACTGCTATGAGTTCGCACTTCCGCAACGTAATTTATACGATGGTTATTATGAAGGTGGTGGTTCTCCGGGCCAAAACAAAATGGTCCGTGTCTTCGACTCTACTGCTATAAATGCGACTCAACGGTTCGCCAATAGAATACAAAGCGGGTTGTTCCCACCATATGGAAGATGGTGCCGATTAGAGCCAGGGCCAGAGATACCGGAAGAACAACAGCTAGAGGCACAAGCTGTACTTGATATATACAGCGATAAGATGTTTTCGGTTTTGCGCCAATCTAATTTTGATCTGGCTATGGGTGAGTTCTTGATGGATCTTTCGGTCGGCACAGCAGTTATGCTGATCCAACCTGGAGACGAAGTGAACCCCATACGCTTTACGGCTGTTCCTCAATATCTTGTTGCGATTGAAGAAGGCGCACATGGTCGTGTTGATAATGTCTATCGACGTATGCGCCTCAAAGCAGAAGCGATTAAACAACACTGGGTTGATGCTGAGATACCGCCTCGCTTGCAACGCATGATCGATGAAAAGCCAACTGAAGAAATAGAGTTGCTAGAAGCAACGGTTCTTGATGTCCAGCGTGGCGACTATGACTACATGGTGATTTGGCCTGAAGGAAAAGTATCACTTGTAGAACGCAAGATGAAGTCGTCGCCTTGGATTGTCGCAAGGTTTATGAAAGTGGCTGGCGAAGTTTATGGGCGCGGTCCATTAGTCACAGCGTTACCAGACATCAAGACGCTTAATAAAACATTAGAGCTTCTTTTGAAGAACGCATCTTTGTCTATCGCTGGTGTTTATACTGCGGCTGATGATGGTGTTCTCAATCCTCAGACAATCAGAATAACCCCAGGTGCGATTATACCTGTTGCAAGAAATGGTGGACCGCAGGGCGAAAGTTTGAAACAGTTACCAAGGTCAGGTGATTTTAACGTATCTCAGATCGTGATTAACGACTTGAGAATGAATATCAAGAAGATCCTTCTTGATGACACGTTACCGCCCGATAACATGTCTGCACGGTCAGCAACCGAAATTGCGGAGCGCATGAAAGAATTAGCGCAAAACCTTGGCAGCGCGTTTGGACGGTTAATTACTGAGACTATGGTGCCAATGGTATCGCGGATTCTCTATGTCATGGATGAACGCGGTATGATTGAGATGCCGTTGCGCGTGAATGGTCTTGAAGTCAAAGTATCTCCGGTATCTCCAATCGCGCAAGCACAAAACATGGGTGACATTGAGCGTATTACTCAATGGGTGCAGTTATCTTCTGCACTTGGACCTGAAGGACAGATGGCACCGAGAATGGGTGCGATTGCTGATTTTGTTGCTGACAAGTTGGGCGTACCAGCGGAACTAAGAACATCTCCGCAAGAGCGTCAACAGATGATGGAACAAGCCGCACAGATGGCACAGATGGCGGCACAAGAAGAAGGGCTAATTGAAGAAGGAGCGCAATGACAGAAGTAGAAGGTTGGGAAGGACTACGAACTGTTGAACCACAATTCAGACTTACAAACGAGCAAGAACGAGACGATACAGATCGAGTCTACCTAAGAGTATTCGGTAGTGATGATGGGCAAAAAGTTTTACAGCATTTGCGTTCACTAACGATAGAGCAGCCAACTTGGTATCCCGGTGAAGATGCGTCTCATGGGTATGCCAGGGAAGGGCAAAACTCACTTGTGCGTGAAATAGAACGCAGAATAGAAAGGGCGTCAAATCAATGAGCGAAGAAGCAACAACACAAGAAAGCAGCAGCGAAGGTCTACTTGCTGATGCGGCTATCCAGCCAGAAGAAACTCCAACAGAAGAAGCAGTCATCGATCATCGTGAACCGACTGAATCTCCATCTATTGATAACCTTATAGTCTCAGAAGACGAAGAAACTGTTGAGTATGAAAGACCTGAATGGTTTCCTGAGAAATTCTGGTCAGAAGATGATGGACCTAATATAGAGGCTTTGGCTAATTCATTTAAACAAATGGAAGCTAAGTTCTCAAAGAGTAACCACAAAGCTCCAGAAGAATATGACACCAAAGTATTTAGTGAAGCCAATATAGGTGAAGACGATGAGCTTGCTAATGCTTACACCGAATGGGCTAAAGAGAACGGTATTAGTCAAGCTGCGTTCAATGATCTTGCTACTAAATTTATTAGTATGGCTGGTCAAGAACAAGAAATGGCAGAAATCTCATATAAAGAAGAATATGAGAAACTTGGTCCTAACGCAGATATGACAATCAAATCCATGACTGATTGGGCGCAAGGATTAGTAAGAAAAGGCGTTTGGTCAGAAGATGACTTTGAAGAATTTAAGATCATGGGTGGCACTGCCCAAGGTATTCGAGCTTTGCAAAAAGTTCGCAGTTACTATGGAGATCAACCTGTCCCGGTAGATGTCGGACCTGTTGAGGGTATGCCCTCTAAAGAAGAACTTGCTTCTATGGTAAGTAAACCTGAATATCTCAATGATCCAGCTTATCGCCAGAAGGTTGAGAAGATGTTCGACCAGGTTTATGGAACAGAGGAGTACAGAACAGTATGAAGAAATATCATCGCAATAAAGTATTTTCTGTTCCAGATTGGAAGATTGACGGTAAGTTTGAAGATCATCCTGATGCTGATTCTGACAAGTACCCATCATTGGGTCATCAAACTGCGACCAGCATGTTAGCGATGGCAGAAAAGATTAGGCGATTGAAGTCTCTTTGACTGTTGCATTTTTGCAACACTGTTACCTCTTTACAACAGCGCGTCTCGTTCTTATACTCTCGTTTAACGGATAACCTTAATTGGCCCGTTAGACCGGCCTTGGAGCGGGGCGCTAAATTGCTCAAGCCGCAGCCCGTTTAGGATAACTGTTTGGCGTCTATCTTGAAACTAACTGAAGGAGAACAGAAATGGCAGTTGGCATTTCTAACGCCTTCGTGCAGTTGTTCGATGCGGAAGTCAAGCAAGCGTACCAAGCATCTCGTTTGCTTGCTGGAGTCTGCCGCGAAAGGGCAAATGTTGAAGGCAATCAGGTGAAGTTCCCCAAAATTGGGAAAGGCACCGCAACTGTTCGCGTTCCTCAAACGGACGTGACGCCATTAAACGTGACTTACTCGCAAGTCACAGCAACCATGTCGGATTATATCGCTGCTGAATACAGCGACATTTTCCATCAAGCCAAAGTGAACTTCGATGAGCGCCGCGAATTGGTGCAAGTCGTTGGTAACGCGATTGGCCGACGCATGGATCAACTCGTAATTGATGCTCTTAATTCTGCATCTTCACCCTCTACTGTTGCCACCTCTGTTGGTGGTGCGGGAACCAACATGAACCTTGCGAAGCTGCTTGCAGCTAAGAAGGCTCTTGATGCCAAGAACGTACCAGCCGAAGGTCGTGTAATGATAATTCACGCCAACGGTTTGTCAGCGTTGTTGGATGAAACAGAACTGACCAGCAGCGACTTCGCTACTGTGAAAGCTCTGTCTCAGGGTGAGATCGACACATTCCTCGGTTTCCGGTTCATCATGCTTGGTGATCGTGACGAAGGTGGTCTACCGATTCCTTCTACTCGCACGAACTTCGCGTTCCATCGTGACGCGGTTGGCCTTGGTATCAGCATGAACCAAAAAACTGAGATCAACTATGTGCCTGAGAAGACGTCCTTCCTCGTATCGTCAATGTTCTCCGCTGGAGCCATTGCGATTGACGACGAAGGCATTGTCAAAATCAGCAGCACTGAATAAGGAGGTAAATCATGGCTTTTGATTCCGCTGGTTTCACCGCTATTGGTGCCTCTAAGCGTGGTAATGCTCCGTCGCTTTATGCTTATAAAACGACCGACTCCATTGCCGACGTGAATACGGCCCAATACTTTAACAGTCTTGTCGACACTCTTGAAGTTGGAGACTTGATCTATTGTGTAACCTCTACAGGTTCCACGGCTGTTTGCACGTTGACCCAAGTTCTTTCTAACGATGGAACTGATGTCGATGTTGCCGATGGTACAACACTTGCCGCGACTGACGGCGACTAACGGATTGGGGTGGGCTTCGGCCCACCTCTTTTCTATAAGAGGGTAAAATGGCGGCTGGCGATACAAAACTCTCAATATGTTCTGACGCGCTAATCATGTTAGGCGCGGCTCCATTATCAAGTTTTAGCGATGGAACTGACGAAGCGCAGATCGCGGATCGGTTGTATGAAGACATCGTAAACACCATATTAATGCAATACCCGTATAGCTGGAGCATAAAGAAGGTAGCTTTAGCGCGTCTTGCAGATACACCTATAAACGAATGGAAATATAAATACGCATTGCCGGGCGATATCTTGGGCAACCCCAAAGCATTGTTTACAACAAGTGCTGTTGGTGGCGTTCCAATGCGTGATTTTGAAATTTACAATGGCGGCTTATACACAAATTATGAGTCTGTTTGGATCGACTATCAATTCAGTCCAGAGCCTTCCACATTCCCGCCATACTTTGTCAACCTAATTAAACATGCTTTGGCTGCGGCTTTTGCTGAACCAATTACAGACCAGATCACAAAAGCAGATTATTATCATGGCCTTGCTTTTGGTTCTCCCTCAGAAAACATGCGTGGTGGTTTGATGCGTGTTGCTATGAATATCGATGGCGCAGATCGCCCAACGCAGAATATTATGGAATTTCCTTTAACTGATGTGCGTGCATGAGCCGAATTGTATTCATACAAAATGACTTTACGTCAGGTGAGTTAGACCCGAAGTTACGAGCGCGTACTGATATTGCTCAATACAAGTCTGGTCTAACGACTGCGACTAATGTTTCTATACAACCGCAAGGTGGTGCAAAACGTAGAGACGGCACAAAGTTCATAACTCAACTCGATAGTGGTGCGGCTAATGCAGTCCGCATGGTGTCATTTGAGTTTAGCGTTACAGATAGTTACATGCTCGTATTCACTCCAGGTCGCATGTATGTCATCAAAGACGGCGCACTTATTACAAATATAAATGCCAGTGGGAATGACTATCTAACTGTATCCGATTTAACTGCGGCTATCTTGCCTGAAATAAACTGGGTGCAATCTGCTGATACTGTAATTATTGTGCATGAAGATTTAGCGCCATTAAAAATCGTGCGTGGTGCTTCTGACTCATCATGGACTGCCAGCACAATCGCTTTCACGAATGTTCCTTTGTTTGCTTTTGATCTTTCAACATATAATCCAACTTATACAATCACGCCGTCTGCTGTTAGTGGCAATATCACGATAACCGCTTCTTCCGTAACTACTGACAGCGGAACTGCACAAGCGGGAACCGCAAATACAATTACATTGAAATCCGCATCTAATTTTACATCTGATGACCAGCCAAACGGTATGTTTATTGAGATTACCGCTGGAACAGGTGTGGGACAAATTAGAGACATTGAGGATTATGTAGGATCAACAAAAGTTCTAACTGTTAGTCCTAATTGGGATACTCAACCAGATAACACATCTCAATATCAGATTAGAGCATTTAAAACACCTGTTGTTGGTGAGTATATAAATGCGCTAGATGGTTTTGGGCGTGCGAGAATAACTGAGCTTATTAGTGATACTGTTGTTAATGCTTATGTAGAAATACCTTTCTTCGATACTAGCGCCATAACAAGTGGGAACTGGGAAATAGAACATGGTTACGAAGCTGCTTGGAGTTCAACCCGTGGTTGGCCTCGCAGTGTCACATTCCATGAAGGTCGATTATTCTTCGGTGGATCTAAAGGATTACCGTCAACAATCTGGGGATCTCGTGTCAGCGACTTCTTTAACTTTGATCCCGGTGAAGCATTAGACGATAGCTCTGTATCTGCAACCTTAGACACTGGCACCTTTAACGCTGTTGTCGATTTATTCTCAGGTCGTCACTTACAAGTCTTTACAACTGGCGGCGAGTTCTATGTGCCGCAGTCATTAGATACGCCGATTACGCCAAGCAATCTAATTGTTAAACAACAAACGTCATTTGGTATGAAGCCAGGATTGCGCGTCTGCAACGTCGATGGTGGTTCCTTGTTTATCCAAAGACAAGGCAAGGCACTGCAAGAATTTATATTTAGCGATACGGTGAACGCATATACAAGTGCTAAGATATCGCTTTTGTCTTCGCATCTTTTGAAAACGCCAGAAGAAATGGCTGTTCGTGTTTCTACAAGTACGGATGAAGGAGACAGATTGTTAATTGTAAATAGCGATGATGGTTCTATTGCTTGCTACACATTACTGCGTTCTCAGAATGTGATAGCACCATCGCTATGGACAACGAGTGGTGAGTTTATAAATATCGGCGTAGATGTTGACGACATATATACTATCGTAAAACGAACAGTAAATGGATCGGAGGTCTACTATGTTGAACTCTTTGATGGAGATGTTTTACTCGATTGTTCTAAAACAGGCGGGGCTGCTGCTTCAGTCACTATGGACCATCTTGAAGCGGCTACTGTTAAAATTGTACGCGATGGTGTTGTGGAGCCTGACCAAACTGTACCAGCTTCTCCTTACACTATTACATTTGAGCAAGCGGCTACTGCTTCTTATCAAGTCGGCCTTAACTTCACGCCTACCATAAAGACGCTACCTTTTGAGCCAAGGTTATCTAGTGGCCCACTTAAAGGATTTAAGAAGCGCATCTTTGAAATAAATGCCGAAGTCTTTGAGACGCAAGCAATGACTATAAATAACAAAGAGATACCATTCCGTAGATTTGGTAACGAGATTCTTGATGATGATGTTCCTGAGTTTACAGGATTAAAAACACTACACGGTATCCTTGGATATAGTTATGATGGACAAATAACAATCGGTCAGAATGTGCCGTTAAAGATGACGGTGCTAGGTATCGATTACAAAGTAAGTACGGGACAGTAATATGGGTGCAGTATTAGGAGCAGCAGCAGGACCAATCGGATTAGCATTATCTGCTGTATCTGCGATTGGACAGATACAAGCTGGCAGAGCGCAAGCCAAAGGATTAGCCGCACAAGCAACTATGGAGCGTATGCGTGCTAAACAAGAAGCATTGAAATATCGACAACAAGGCGTTGATGTTTTGAGAAACATTGTCCAGACCAATGCAACTATAAATGCTCGTGCGGCTGCTGGTGGTATTGATCCGTTCAGTGGTAGTGCTAAAGCCTTACAAATTTTTGCATTAGCTCAGGGATCTAGAGAATACGCAACAGCACAAGATAATGCAATTATGACAATTCGTGGTGGAGAGTTACAGGCACAACAATATCAACAGCAAGCCAAATCTGCTGTTAGAGCAGGGTTTTTCAATGCTGCTGCTACTCTTGGAACTGCTGCAATGTCTTATGGTAAACTTGGCGGCGCACCATCTTCAGGCTTAACAAGAACTGGTTATACGGCTGGAGTCCAAGGTGGATATGGTGGTCTTGTCGGTGGTGTGTAGAAATGGCTGAACGTCTTCCTCGATATCGTCGCTTGGGTGTAGGTATAGGATCTATGCCTCGTATTGACTATGCGTCTGCTGGCGCTGCTGAAGCCCGTGGACTTGAGCGTATGTCTTCTGCTTTAAGTAGGATGAGTGAATTTGCTTTTGAGGAAGCGGGTAAAAGGGCAAAGCGGGAGGGGGTTCAATACCGCATGGAGAACCCTATTACTGCTGAACAGATTCAATCTGCTATGTCAGATGGTAGGAATGTAGATGAGATCATTGGCGATCCAGATACAATTTTTGGTTCTGCTTCCAGAGCGACAGCATCATTACAACTAAAGACAGAGCTTGAAGGAAACGCAAGGGAAGAGATTGCCGCGATAACATCAGCGTTAGATAGTGATGTCCCGATAAATCCTGATGATATAAAGGTAAAGATACAAGGGATAATGGATGGACACGCTGAGATTTTAGCGCAAGTTGATCCAGAAAAATCGTTTAATTATCGCGCAACTGTCTCAACACTTGCATCTTCTGTTTACAAACTTGCTCTTGAGAAAGAATACAAAAGAGCGCAATTAGCTTCCGAAGTAAGATTAAATAGTTCTATTGCGGCTGCGCCTAAAATAATGGCTGGTATTGTTAGTTCTTCTGGTGGGAATTATACAGACATAAATGGTAAACCAATTTTAGAATCCGACGCTCAACTAGCCAT
>JAAOEI010000860.1_pt1 | contig 11376 bp, 10 predicted proteins | sample 7059261 | NCBI WGS metagenome assembly JAAOEI01 (sample SAMN14008812, study PRJNA610033) | viral metagenome | isolation source: viral particles filtered from seawater | place: China: Hangzhou Bay, Yangshan Deep Water Harbour | collected 2017-10-31
GTCTTTAACAGCCTGTGTCTCCCAAGCAGGTATGCTTAGTGATTTAGAAGTTCAACAAGAAGTTGTAAACAATCAAATGGGTATAATAAAAGAGAGTATGAGAAAGATACTTAATCAAGAAGATTTAGCTGAACCTCCTAACGAAGAATTTTTAAAAATTATAAGAGTTTTAGAGAAACAATTAGACGGTCAAGCAGCGCAAGGACAAGACACTTTACTTAAAATACAAGATATTGCAAACGAAGCACATATCTTTGCTAACGCTGAAAAAAAGGGCATAGTAGACCGAGTTGCAAGCGAAGTATTTGGAGTTGATAAACTGGTAGCTGGAAGAGTTACAGCCAGACAGATAGAAGACAGAAGAATACAATTAAACACAAGAGCAGATGAACTTTTGAGAAATTCTTTTGAAACAGCTAAAAAACAAAATGATGATCTGTATGATGCGTTAAAAGGAGAAGACAGATTAGTTGATGCTACATCTCTTGTGTTGATGGCAAAAGATGTGAAAATGCTTGGTGCATTATCTACTTTGAAAACAAAAGGAACCAAAGCAGGTAGAAGGATTAATGCACAAGCTGATCTTATCTTCAATGCTAGAATGAATACATTAGAACTTCTTTCAGGTAAACAGCTAGAAGAGTTGTATGGTAGAATACAAAGACTAAGCATATCTGACGATATTGTTTTTACAACAAACAAAGGTGCTGAATTTAATTTTAAAACAATAGGTGAAGATTTAAAAAATACGTTAAATCCTGACGCTAGAGATGCAAAAATTAGAGAGTATCTTGCTGATATAAATACTAATGACTTAGATGCTTTTGATGCGATTAATAAAGAAATTCCGCCTAGATATTTATTAACTGATCTTCTTGCTTATAGAAGCGAATTGTATTCTTCATTTACATCTAAGAGAGGTAGTGCAGAAGGACACGCTATAGAACAGTTAATTGATGCTGTAGATGACACTCTTGATGGACATTTCGGAGATGTAGCAGATGGTGATGCTGTAAAGAAAATGTATGAAAATGCGAAAGAATTTTATAAAGCGCGTATTCTTCCATATAAAACACATCTAGGAAAACGTATGCACGATACGGCGCATAGCACAGATAACTTTGCTGATGAACAAAGTATTGAAAATCTGTTTGCTATGTTTACTCGTTTTAAAGACCCTGAACAGATGGGTAAAGTTTTCAAAGGAATGTTTGATGAGGGAGTTGATACACCTTTAATAGCTAAATTTGGAGAAGGAGAGAACTTTCAAGAAGCAGCAAAAATATTTCAGACAACTATCGGTAGAATACTTAGTAATGACATTCCCGGTTATAAAACAGCTTTTATTAATAACATGACGCTTGAACAAATAGCGGCCATGCAAAAATATAAAATGATCACTAAAGAACAATTTGACGGATTGAGTGACATCATGAAGATAAGAGATGAAGTTAAGGAAGCTTTAGATACAGTTTCTCAAAAAGCACAACGTTCAACTTTTGAAAAAGACGTTATTCCTTACTTGAAAAAATCAATAGAAAAACAATACGGAGAAGGTTCAGATTTAGCTGTAAAAGTAGCATCTCTTACAAATGCTGATGATTTGGTTGATGAAATACTTAGAGCAGGAAACGTGCAAACTCCATCTTTACGAACTACAGGAGGAGTACAACCTACTCTAAAGAGAGCAGATGAAACGCTACGAGATATTGATCCTGATTTGGCTGTTAGATTTGAATCAACGTTACGGCCTATTCCTAAAGATTTAGGAAAAAATCCTATTTTAGATCAGGTTTTGGATATAATTAATAAAAATGAATTAGACCCGAAAAAAAGAATAGAAATTCTAGAAAATCTAGAAAGAATGATTGTGTACAGAGTTTATAAAAATTCTTTTACTCTAACAGATGCGAGAAATTTAGCTAAATCTGTAGACGAAATATCCCCTAACAATCCCCTTAGAAAATTTACAGCTTTAGAAGATTCAGGATTGTTAAATAATATAGACCTAATTGCGATGGGAAAAACTCTGCAGGACGCTATGCCTAGTTTAGGGGATATTGGAGATGCTATTGACAAAACAAGAGCGAGTATGGGTGTTCTTCCTAAAATTAGAAAAAGACAGACTACGAATAATTTAGCAGAGTTATTTGAAATAGCTAGACTATCTTTAGCTAAAGTAACTAACATACCTGTAGGTAAAATAGGAATGTCTATGGCTATGTCTTCTCTTATATCCAGAGCGTATGCCATTGCTAGGGGCGTAGTCAGTTTAAGATTTGTGGCAACAGAGTTATTTTTACGGGTACACGGTCAAAATAAAATGAAATATATAAATGAAGTTCTGACCAATCCTGAATCTGTTAAAGTAATGCACGATGTTCTGGTTAAAGGAAAACCTGTTAGCAAAGAACACGTAAAATATTGGAGATATGTGTTAGGATTTATGTTTAGTAAAGAAGCAATGAATAAAGTTCAAGATGAAGATGTGAGAAAATCTTTAGAAGTTTATCTAGATGTAAACACTGATAGAGAACGTTTACCAAGTGAAAGACCGAATACAGTTCAGTTTAGATCAAACAGAATCAAAGTAGATACTTCACTTTTACGTGATAAGGACGATCCTGATAGACCTAACACAAGTTTCTTACCTTCTCCTGAAGCAATGGAAAAGATACGTAAAGCAGGAAAAGCTAATAGACCAAAGAAATTTGAAAGAAATATAGGAAAAGCAGGTATGCCAGGATTTACAGTAAGATGATACCATTTATAGGACCAATAGTAAACGCAGTAAGCAGCATCGGTGGCTCTTGGATGGAGAGCAAGCTAGAAGAAACCAAGGCCAAGTCACAGGTCAAGGTTGCCAAGGCTGTAGCCGAAGCAGAGGTACACAAAAAAGTTGCCACTGGTGAGATTGAATGGGAACAAGCTATGGCGAAGGCCAGTGGAGATAGTTGGAAAGATGAGTATCTTGTTGTAGTGCTTACTGTTCCAGCTATACTTGTGTTCGTTCCCGGTATGGAGGATATTATTCAGCGAGGGTTTAATGTACTCAGTACGTTACCTGATTGGTATCAAAACGCTCTCATGATTGCTATCAGTGCTTCGTTTGGTATCAAAGGATTTAATAAATTTCTAGGGAGGAAGTAATCTATTAACATTGTTAAAATACTCTGCACTTAGAGTATTAACACGTTTTAGAAACGCACCTATGATATGTGTATTCTCGTAGTCTGCTAGTTTCTTTTCCATAATTTCAACAAAGTCTTCAGGGGGAACATGGTTGTATTCAACTTCTATGTTCCCCTTTGTATTTAGATATACTTTTAGTTCTGATAGTACTGTTTCTGCTTCCCTCATATTACGCTATCTTCACTTTACTTTCTGTCTCTATCCACACATGTGCGCCACAGGATAGAGGTTTGTTAGGGCTGTATACGATCTTGCTAGGACCGTCTATAGTGACTTCATGTGCGTAAGTGTTAGACTTATATGTTTTACATGTTAGCACTGGATCGTTGGAGCCGTTCTTTCTATTCTTCTTTATCACATGTTGATTTACATGAATTACTGTTTTCATATTTCACATACTCCAGCGGTACATGCCATCTCTTGAGATGATGTTGTGTTATCATCAAACTCAAGATACGATGCGTAGTCAATGTCTGGTAGTTCAGCCATTAACTTATCGTACTCTGCAGCGGTAATCTCCTCGTACGGTGCTTGCACGTAGCTGTGTGATTCATCTTCACGGGGAAGAAAAGCGATGCCGCATACTTCATCCCAATTCTCATATACCCATGCACCTACCTCTACCCACTCGTCTTCACCGACATAAATGGTGACAGACGGATTGTGATCAGTCCAGTGCTTACGATACATTAACCAAAGATCAAGATGTTTTACTGCGCTAATGTAATTACGTGTTACTGCTTCAGGTGAAGATTCTATAGGAAAAGAGAAGACGCAGTTCTTATTATTATATACATCTATCTCATGAGGCATACCCTTCTCTATCATCCATGATGCTAGCGGGTCTGTTAGGTCTGCACGTACTCTGCGAATGTAGTGATGCGCGTATCGTGGATGAATACCACTGCCGCTGTTGACTAATTGTGACACCGTGCCTGATGGCTTGATGGTGGTGATGGCAGCTGACGGTTCGATGCCAAGCTCTTTTGCAATTTTTGCATTTGTGACCTTTGCTGTGTGCCTTATATTTTGCAAAAATTTAACATTAGGGCTGTACGTTAAATGGTTGTCAAAGATACCTGTAAGAGACACACCAAGTAACCGTTCTTCTTCGCTGTTATCTGTCCACTTCTTAGATAAATACTTGAAGTCAGTCAGTGCAGATTGATACGTACCAATAATTGTAGCAAGACGTACCTTCTCTTCAATAGTTTTATGTGTATCTTTTGGACGTACAACTACCTCACTAAGATTACAGAACTGTTTAGGACGTAATGATATTTCACCACAAGGATTAGTACCAAATACGTGTGAAGTGTCACGGTCAATTTCTCTAGCTTTGTTGATTGCAGCTACACGATTAAACAGACCACGCTCACCGCTCTTTGATTCATAGATTGCAGTCCACTCTCGCAGAAACGTACCCATGTCAGGTTTAGAAGAAAACGCAATAGAGTTATTGGCATAGCTTCTGTTTACGTTATCGTTGAACCAGCTGCCCATCTTGGCATGGCGCATACGATCATCACTTAGATTGGACAGACTGATCATGGCGCTTCGACGTACACCGCCTACCACCACTGCCGCTGCTACAGCGCACATTATATCATGGCACTCCAGGCTAGTAAGCTTTCGTCCTTGTGCTTTGTAGAATGTAGATGTTACAAATCTAAATAGATTGTCGAGCGGTTCAGGTCCACTAGCGCGTCCACCAAACGTCTTCAGTCTGCTGCCTGAAGGACGAATACGTGACAAGTCCCATGTGGGATGTTCACCAGCATACAATCTCATTACGAGTTGTCGTAAACCTCTTGCCCATCCTTCTTTACTGTCAGCTACCGTAATAACCTCGCTTGTGCGTGACATGTTCTCAGGTACTTCTGGCATACGATCTACGAAGTCACGTTCCACACTGTAACCTACACCAGTGCCACACATGAGTATCATCAGTGTCTCATCAAACGCCTTTGGATCGTCAACAGTAATATAGCTACAGTTGTACGCTGCAATGTGATTACGCTCTAGCGCGTCACCAGCCGCCATCATCGTCCTCATAGACGGCATCACCTCTTTATCCAGTATCGCCTGTTTGACATCTTTGTGTTTTGCAAGTGACGGAAACTTGCCTGTCATATAGTTCCACCAACGATTTACTGTATCGTTGTACGTTTCTCGTCTGTTCTCGTCTTCAATGTACCGTGCGTATCGACTAATGTGGATGAAGTCTTCGTAATTAGAACCCATTCGTTACCTCGACAGTGTTTTCTTTATCGAAGTTAAACGTAGGTTGTATGATATCTTCATCTGTAATACTAATAAGTTTAGCAAGATACCATTTAGCTTTGTGTAAGTCTTGTACTTTATGTTCTTTATAGTTACATCTCCAAAGGTATTTGAATACGTTACCACGTAAGTACTCTTCAAACCCCTCTTTTGACATACTAGCTTGTATGGCATCTATACATTCGATACCGTGTTCGTTAAGCTTGTAGTGCTTTGGGCTGTTCACATTATCCTGCATTGTCATCATCTCCGCTCATGTCTCTATCTAATTTGTTTAAAAGTGAGGGAAGTTTATCTTTCACATTCTTGTAATCTTCCAACTTAACCACTTTACCCTCAGACGTTTTCTGTGTTTCTCTTTCAAAGTCATCCATCAATTTGCTCAGACCTTTACTAAACACCATTTCCAAGTCTTCGTCAAGCACACGCAACAGACCTAATGCCATCACTTTGCAGATAGGAAACTTACCGTCGTCTGCTTCTTTAAAGTCAAATACACTAACGTTAAAATCTTCATCAGTATTTGGTTGCCTTTCTATAAGAATAAATACACCGTTAGGTTCTCTAAATATATGTTCTTGGCTATCGTCATCATTGAACATAAGTTTGATCTTGCGAATAGCCTCTAAAACTTCATTCTCATCTATATCATCTTCAGTCATTGATCCATCCCTTCGGCAGTGTCATTACATCGTACGTGAAACCATGTTTATCACACCACTGCGCGTACGTTGTCTTAGATTTTTTACTTAAACGTTTCTTACTATTCATAAATATAAATCTAATGTCAAGGTCAGGATGTTGTTTCTGTATCAATAAGTGTTTGGCTCTATCTTCTGATGAGAACAGACCCTTTGTCTCAACATAGAAATCATGATCTTCGATGAAAAAGTCTGGTGTGTACGTTCTGACAGGTGGTACGTATTTTATTTTATTTGTTTCGTACGATGCTTTTATATTTCTATCATATAAGTCTCTAGCAAAGTCGGCTTCAAATCCTGATCTAAATCTTCTTGCCATCACAACTCCTCTAGTTCAGTTATACGCCCTGTACCTAGATCATAATACAGTTTGGTAGCTTGGCCTGTAAGACCACTGAACCTGTTCTTTATTACTCTAGCGTATGTTGTGTGACGTTCTACAACGCAATCAGCTTGTCCGTTACGTTCAAGACCTAGCACGATGTCACTAAGCTGACCTATACTGTGGCTACCTCTAAGATCACTCAAGCTAACATTCAGTGAGTTAGTCTCATGCGAACCACCATTGGACGGTCTACGTAGATGCGACACCATGAACAGACAGATATCAAGTTCCTGCACAAGAGTACGCAACTTGGTTACGCAAGCGTCAATCGTCTTACGTTCATCCATAGCGTTCTCTTGTGCGCTAACCAATATACTGATATGATCTAGTACAATGTACCTACAGTTCAAGGCTCGTACAAGATAACGAATACGTGCTATGATGTTCTCTATTGTGTTAGACCCGAAGTGATCAAAGAAGTAGAAACGTTCTGAACCTAGAACTTCTTGAAATGCTTTCTCATACGCCTCATCCTCATAGACCACATCGGGAAGATGTAACGGCTTGTTCATGTGTAGGCTCATCAGACTTTCAGCTGTAGTGCGTACACTTTCTTCCATGAACATTAAGCCAATGTTTTCATCTGTCTTATTATAGATATGGTATATAATTTCTCGTAGAAAGCTACTCTTACCGATACCTGTGCCAGCGCAGATGGTGACTAGTTCACCTTTACGTACACCGTACGTCATGCGATTTAGACCTTCAAAGGGGTAGTCTACCACTGCTTCCTTTGGACCTTCTGACAGAACTTCCCATAGCTGAGAACCAGCCACAATGCCATCAGGAGTGTGTGTATCTGCGTTCCACCAATCACTGACAAACTCAGTCGATTTATTCTCCATGAGATAAGCTGAAGCGTCCTTATAACGCATCTTCATAATCTTGGCTTTAGGTGACAGAACTTCTGCTATTGATTTAGCGTTCTCTAATCCCACTTTGTCATTATCGAAACAAATAACGATATTATCAAAGCTCATAAGATAGTCGTAGTTGTCTACGATGTCTTTGTGTGCGCTAGCCGCACCTGTCTTTATGGATACACAAGGCCATTTACTGTCGAACATCTGGTGTGCCGACATGGCATCTAGTTCACCTTCGCAGATGGTTATGTACTTACCACCCTTCTTAAATAACTGCTGACCAAATAACTTAGCGTCACTTATCTGACCTTCGACGGTGAAGACTTTGTTCTTGCCACGTATCTTGTTAGCGACATGCTGATTCCATTCATCGTAATATGGATACACATGTTTTGATGCGTCACTTACAGTTACACCGTACTTCAGACAAGTTTCAGAAGACAGTTTGCGCTTTGATAGCTCTTTAGTCTTACCACAGGTAAGATGAGAATTCAGTGCAGGATTCTTAACTTTATACTCGTTAATGTGCATCTCTATTCCGTTCTTAATAACAGTGTTACAAGAAAAACAATACGTACCATCTTCGTATATCGATAGTGCGTCTGAACTACCACATGTAGGACAAGGCTGGTGTGTCTTCTTTGCCTTCGTCATAGTACCTCTTCTACGTTAGGTTCTTTTACAACTTTAGTGAAGTAACGATATCCGTTAGCATATTTGAATACACGCAGTCCTTCACCGTTATTTGTGTCCTGCCAGCATTTATTCTTATAGTCACAGAACACGCAATCTTTAACCAGAATCATGTTACCGCTGTTACCATCTGGTATTGGATCGAAACAACGTTCAGGTATGTTCTTATTCTTTACCATCTTCTTCAGATGTTTCACTCTATCAGAAGCGTTAATTAACATCAACTCATCTACCTGCATCATGCAGATTTCACCGCTATTCTTGTTGATAGCGAGAAAACCCCCTTCATCAAGGTCCAGGGCTTCCATGTACGCACTAATTTGAGAAATGTATCCAAACGGATCGTTGTTCTCAAGCGTATTTTGTTTAAATTTTTTGAAACCATAGTCCGAAGCTGACTTAACGTCTACCAACGCACCGTCAATAACAGCGTCGATATGACCTTTTACGCCTTCTAGTTCTACTTCTTTCTGTCGGTCTTCAACTTTGTGTCCAGCCTCTGTTACTAAATATAACAGTAACGCTTCTAACAGATGACCGTAAAAGAAACGCATACGCAATGCCGGTGATTCTTTACGAGGCACCGGATCATTTATCTCATACCATAGTTTGCGATCAGTACGACCAATAGCAGACAAGCGTAATCGTTTCCGCTCACCTTCGTATGGCGAAAGAAACCGTTCTATCTCTTCACGTACTACAGACAGAAAATCTTCTAAATTATTCTGATCTAATTCTTCTTTACCGTTAAGTATTAATTCTTCTATGTCTGTAGTTAAAGTCTTTACTGATTTCTTCGCCATTGTGTCTCCTACTGTTAAAGAATGTGATAGCTACCGTCCCTCTACTATCACTGAACTACCCTATCTGTAGTTCTCCCTACTATTAAGGTGGAAAGGTAAGGAATCGAACCTTACGCTAGGTTGCTCGACCAACCCTGTAACGTTGTCGAAAACGGTACATTAGCCGCCTTGCTTTCCTATGAAACACTTGGATTTCACCGCCTTGGCCGTGGAACTTATTTTCGATGCCAAGTGTTCATGTAGTGAAGATACAGTGTTTCTCCTTGTGGCGAGGGCTTGCCCACTGTATCTTCCTTTACCCTCTAGCTACCGACCTTATGGTCGATTACAGTTCGTCACCATCCAAATCGTCGATGACATCATTTTCAACTGTATTGTCTTCTAGCACAAAACCCTCTTCTTCGTCAAGATCATCTTGCCCCTCAAACGGCTTATAATCAATGACCATAACTGAATTAAGAGAGCAACCACGACCAGTTTTCTTCTGGTAGCTCCAATCATATCCACTGACAGAACATTTTATGATACTGCCGTTTCCGACCACCATCTTATGCGGCCAAGGATTCCTAGCTGAATCCGTAACTTTGGGAAGCCTTTTGGTCTTGGCTGTAACGAAATAGCCTTTATCTGCCTTTTCGCCTTCGCCTTTTTTGACTTCGACATCAATACTCTTAAGAGCTTCGATGGCATCTTTGTCCAGATTACAAATGTCGATTTGATATCTGTCCGACATGTCGTTACGCTCGAACAAGCTTTGCCACATGGCTTCGCCTTTAATTATTACACGTTGTTCCATATGTTATTACCTTTCTCTAATGTGTTTCGGCCCAATTAAACCCTAGCTTTGCATCGGCGTTCAAGGGCAACCGTACACCCAGTATATTACCGGCTTTACGCATTGTCAAGTCCGCTGATGAAATTATTTTTTCTACGTCATCCACATGCACTTCAAACTGCATCTCGTCATGTATTGTGTTAACAAGGTGCGCTCTAAGTCGATGTTTACGGATATGTTCATCCATGCAAATAGACCACTGCTTACACGATATGGCACCGGCACCTTGCAACAACGTGTTCAATGCTGCGTGTTGATGACGTACTAATATTCTACGCCCATCTAAGCCTAATAGTGTACCTTTCTCAGCCATAGTCTGTACCTTTGTAATAAGCTTATCTAGTGAAGGCATATTACGTAGAAAGTTACGGCGAAGTCTCGCACCGTCTATAGCGGTGCCACCTACCACACTGCCCAGCTTCTCTACACCCGCACCGTACAGAAAAGCGTAGATGAAACGTTTGCTTTCAGCCCTTGTCTCCAGACCAGCGGCTATACGGTTTAATTCGTGCGGATCACCGTTCACCACTACGTCCATGTACGCCTTGTCCTGCATGTAGTGTGCTAACATGCGTAGTTCTAATCCTTTTGCGTCCATACCGACCATGCGATAATTGGAGTTGGGTACAGTGAAACAAGCTCGACACTCTTTACCGTACGGCTTATCGTTTGACACAATATTAGCCATGTTGGGATTAGCGTGTGTCATTCTACCAGTGACGGCACCCATAGTATACACAGTACCATGTATACGGTCATTACGATCTAGGTTCTCAAGCCACGCCTCTACTGTCTTCCATCTTGTCTCAAGCATCTTCCATTCTGCTAACTTTTTAGCAGGTTCCGGTGCGCTATCGAATACTGTTCTAAGATTCTCTTCACATATTTTAGGAGAGCCTTTTGGTGTGAACATTACAGGCTTCCAACCAAACTCATCTAAACGCTCAATGATTTGTTTTGGACTACCTAGATTAAAAGGTTTAAACTCTATAAGAGAGAACGGACCACCCACCTCGTCTACGTCAATGCCAGATAGTCCGACCTTAGACATATCACCTTTCTTTGTATATCGTGGTATAACCTCACGTATAAGTTTTGCTCTAGGAAGAAAATGTTGATGTACTTCTTCTTTGATCGTTTCAGCTTTGCCTTTAGTCTCAGCAAACAAAGCGACAGCTTTGCGCTTATCAACAAAGAAACCATGAGTACGTTGGTTATCTATAATCTTAGCTATACGATACTCTAACTCGACACTTTGCCTAGAAAAGTCTTTACCTTCTACTGTAAGTAAATGATACAGTTTATCAGTAATAGACACATCCCTCTTACAGTATTCTAACATTTCTTCAGAGTATTGGTCGAAGTCATGAAACTCTATCTTATTGTGTCCTAGCTTCTGTCCCCAAGCGTCCAGTGAGTGTCCACCTTCACGTTCAGGATTGAACAGTCTAGACATAATCAATGTGTCTTCAACATTACTCAATTTAAACTTAGTACCCCATAGTCTATTTAGTACTGGAAAGTCAAAAGTAATACCATTATGTGCAATGAATACATCATCTCTATGTATATAATTATTTATACTATTCGCATCCCTCAATACTCTGTATTCTGTCCTATG
>JAAOEI010000861.1_pt1 | contig 11371 bp, 11 predicted proteins | sample 7059261 | NCBI WGS metagenome assembly JAAOEI01 (sample SAMN14008812, study PRJNA610033) | viral metagenome | isolation source: viral particles filtered from seawater | place: China: Hangzhou Bay, Yangshan Deep Water Harbour | collected 2017-10-31
AGAGGACGTCGCCAATACAACTGCCGACGGCACCATAACGGTAAGCATTGGGCCAATCTTTTATAGTGATGCCAATGCTCAGATTTGGGATTCTGTTATATGGGACAACTTCCAGCTGTTCACGCAGCTTGATGATGGCACCGTCAACTACGAGACGACCACATCAATCAACTATATAGACAGGGGCGATCCAAGGACATTTACGAACACTGTCGTTATAGGCGATGGCCCTACTGCGTATAACAAGGGATCAATGTTTTCTGACACAGACCGAACGGTTACGTCAGATTGGGAGGAAAGCACGACTGGACATAGTGGATCTGAAGGACTTGACCATTCATCAGCGCTGTCTGCCTTATATCTCAAGAGCATGAGAAAGATGCGGGCCACGCACACCTCGTCATACGATGGGTATGGTGATGTGCTGGGTCCGCTTGATGTGCTGAATAGGACTTCGGGCCTACATCCATTCTGGTCAATAGACATTGACTGGGTTGCTGAGTCAACGTCAGGCACATGGTATCAGGCTGACAAGTCTATTTTTACCAACGACCTGGAAACTGGCATATCAAAAGGCGCACACGTTCTCGGGGGACTTGGCAGGGGTTCCTCCGGTGATGCCGGATTCAATTATAACCGCATTGGATCATCGTTTGACACCCTTATTGCTCGTGAGAGTGACAGGCTTGCCACCGTCAATGCAGATGCCACAAGCGGAACCACCGTAACGTGTACGTCATTGGCGTATGCACTCAAGGCGGGCGACCCCGTGTTCTTCCAGAGCAAGAAAACGGGCTACATTATGAAGCGCATCGTGGCGGCTGATGCCGCTGCTGCGGCCACATCCTTTACCGTAACTGTTGCCTTCTCCACGGCCGAGCCGTTAAACACAGGCGACCCCATACTTCCTGGTAGCATTACGGGAATGCGGATTGACATGGATGGCATCTCTGTCATAAACACGCATATTAAGAGCGACAACTGGGCAGATGCTCCAAGCAATGGGGTTGTTGATGAGGATGGTATAATTACTACGAGTGGCACCGATGGGTGGATTATTACCAAGGCTGGCGAAGCAGAGTTCAACAATGCTATTATTCGTGGCAAGATTGACGTAGGCGGTATTCGGATTGGTAAGGATGTCGGATACCTTACTGGCACAGGCGATGAACCTACCGCCGGGGAGCATGGCATCTGGATCAACACTGACAACTACTGGATTCTTGACACCAATGCAGATCCAGACGAAGAGTTTTTCCGCGTAGGAGATGACGAATCACATATAAACTGGGACGGCACCACAGGCTCTGAGGCATTTACGATTAAGTCTCAGGGCAACATAGTATTTGACTCTTCAAGTGGAACCAATGGCCTTGGCCTTGACGGTGATCTTGAGATTGTAGATGGAAGAATAGTAATTGGTTCAACACCAGATGTTGTTCTTGATTCTGATGGTCTGCTTCTTTCAACGGGATCTGCCAATGTAAATAAAGTAAGATGGACAACCGGAGGAGTAAGCCCCACTTATTCTGAGATTTACACTGCCGGGCCAGGAGTAATGGTTCTGAATCCATTGACCGACCTGTCAATTACTGCGGATTCGGTAAAGATAAACCCCGGTGTAGCCCGATTCGTTGGCACATCAGATTCTGGAGAAGTCGGGTGGGTCACTATGTATGCCAATGCAAGTGGCTACTTCTTTAGGAGAAATGGGACGGGTTCAGATCACAGAATAGTAGATAATGAGCTATTGCCTGTTGCTACTGGGGCGAATGGCGACATTTTATACTATAACTCTGGATGGCAAAAGTTAGCAAAGGGATCAGATGGACAGGTACTGACACTTGCAAGCGGCCTGCCAAGTTGGGCAACTGGCGGCGGTGGTGGAGGCTCTACAACCTTTACTGGGCTGACAGACACCCCGTCATCCTTCACCGGATCGGGGAGCCAGCTTGTGCGCGTCAACTCTGGGGCAACTGCTCTTGAGTTTGTGGATGGGTCAACGCTATACCAGCCACTTGACTCAGACTTAACGGCCATTGCGGGGCTATCGCCCACAACAGGACAGATCATATTTGCCCAGTCTGGGTCGTGGACCTCTCTTCCAATAGGGTCAGCAGGAACATTTCTAAAGTCCTCTTTCGGAACCCCGAGTTGGACTTCCATTACGGCATCTGATATTGCATCTGGCACATTTGCCGATGCACGGATTGCAGAGTCAAGTGTAACACAGCATGAAGCAGCCCTCTCTATTACAGAAAGTCAAATTTCTGACCTTGGATCATACATTACCAATCAAAAGGGTGTTGCAAATTTATATTCAAGATATGGGCAGATAACTGTAAACAGCACTACGGCTGTTGATTTTCTTGGAAACAGTGGCTCATACGTTGGCACATCTACTGTTCCTGCAAATAGTGTACTTCAGGGTAGCATTTTCAGAATCGTTGCACGAGGAACGCGACAGGGAAATGCTTCTGATTCGCATACATATACGCTTAAGCTTGGGTCTACAACACTGCTGACATATACCTATACGCCAGCAAATACATTTGGCGGATACGATGGCTGGAAGTTTGAGGCGATTGTTTCGGTAAATGCAACGGGATCAAGCGGCACTGTGTGGGCGCAAGGTCAATTCCACAATGCCAGTAACATCTACATGTTTGAAAACACTGCAACAGACTCATATAACACAACCTCGGCAACAGACATTAGCCTTGAGGTCAGCACAGACACAAATACAACAGCAACATGCGAAGTAGCATATATAGACGTATCCAGATCATTATCTGTGGTTTAGTGATTCTGCCTGTTTTTGGTTGTAGGGATATTATTGTAAATATGCCGCAGGAGGAACTGCCAAGCATTTATGGCACATGGGAGGGAGGCTTTGGCACATATGATTCAAATGGCAATGAAACAGATGTCCCAGAGGATATGCGCCGCAGGGACAGCATTCGCCTGAGCATTGGCAACACAGATGACAACTATGCGGTTCATGGCGTATGGACTATTTCTGTATACAGCTACATTGAGCAGGGATTCTCAACGGCATCTTACCCATTCTCGTCAAGCATGATTGACGCTGGCAGCGGAATGTACTCTATGCGCCTCTACGTAAACCAAGGAAGCGCAGTATATGAGATGTGGCTGGATGGAGATGTACTTGTAGTACATAGGCCAGACACTGGCTATAATCACAGGCTGACAAGGGTCACAGCCTAAACTAAATTTTCACATTTTATTGCGCCGTGTTTAGTCGGTGCATTACCTTAAAAGATCATGGCACAGAAGCGAGTAACAGTTATCGGCCCCCTTGTCCAGCGTACCAACCAAGGCATTACGCTGACAAAGAATGATGCTTATACACAGGCATCCACAGATGGCAATACCATCACGGCCTACCTCTATGATGAGGACTCGTTTGAGACTATGACAGGCGGCGTTGATGTGACGGTAGGGTCGCCTACTGGCGCAGCGGCTGACACCGACATTTCTTTTGAGATTGATACGGCAACAGGGATCACGCTGAGTAAGCGAACAGAGCGATGGGCATTGCACGTAGTGGATAGTGATGGCAACCAGCTTGTGCCAAACAGGGCGACTGGTGATGCTGTATTCCTGCTACTGCAAAAAGCACCCGCATAATGGCTTACAGTGAGGAGACATATGCCGCTGATGTGCTGCTAACGCAGTACGCCAGTGACGTAGATGCAGGTCGGTACGCTGCCGACCTGGGCATCTCCGAATATGCAGCGAACCTTTCCCTGACTCAGTATGCGGCCAACGTGGACATTACCATGTACGCCGCTGACATTAAGGTCCTAAGTGCTGAGTCGCTGTACTGGATGCTATTTGAGGACGGCGAGACGATGCTGTACGAGGATGGCGAAATCATGAAGTTTGAGGTCAACTAATGGCTCGTAAGTGGACAGATGCGGCTGTTGCAACAGGAACGTCAGTAGCGGCTGGCGATCTCATCCTGACTGTATCTGACCCTACTGGTACGCCCGTATCTAAGAAGATCACGGTGCAGAACCTCATGGACTCCGATTCTGTCCGTGAGGCTATCAGAGATCACTTAGGAGACGTTGTAATTCAGGGTGGTGCTAACGTCACGGTCACGCACGACGACCCTTCTGATACCATTACAGTGGCTGTCACAAGCCTTGACGGTGCGGTCATTGGATCTGCTACTGCGGCTGCGGCAACCTTTACGGATCTGACCTTTACTGGCACCCTTACAGGCGATGTCGCTGCGTCTAATGTGACGAGCGGCACCTTTGCCGATGCACGGATCGCTGAGAGCAATGTTACTCAGCACCAAGGTGCTTTGTCTATTACCGAGTCGCAAATATCTGACTTCGGCACCTATGCAACGGCAGCCGCGCTTACGGCGCACACAGGAGATACTGACAACCCGCACAGTGTAACCGCTACGCAGGTGGGTCTTGGCAACGTAGAGAACACGGCTCTTAGCACATGGGCAGGAAGCACGAACCTAACAACGTTAGGGACTATAACGACTGGTACTTGGAACGGGGATACCATTGCCTCTGCCTACATAGGAAGCCACACCCATGCAGCTTCAGATGTGACATCTGGGACGTTTGCGGATGCGAGGATTGCAGAGACAAGCGTAACGCAGCACGAGGCGGCACTCAGCATTACAGAGAGTCAGATTAGCGACTTCGGGTCGTATCAGCCTCTTGATAGCGGCCTGACCTCTATTGCTGGTTTGACCACCATTGCAGACAAGATTCTGTACACCACAGCATCTGATACGTATGCAACGACTACCCTGACCTCCTTTGCCCGCTCCATCCTTGATGATGCAGATGCGGCCACTGTCAGGACTACGATTGGCGTAGATGCCGCTGGCACCGACAACAGCACCGACGTTACTCTTGCTGGATCATACGACTATCTGACGTTATCGGGTCAGCAGATTACGCTTGGGCAGATTGACCTCAGCACGGATGTAACTGGTACACTTGGCGACGGAAATGTTGCTGAGTCTAATGTTACGCAGCACGAGGCTGCACTTACGATTACAGAGAGCCAGATCTCTGATCTCACGCACTATACGGATTCCGACGCAAGAACGGCGATTAGCCTAACGACTACTGACTCGTCTGAGCTTTCCTACGATAGCAGCACTGGCGTTTTCTCCTATGTGTCACCAAGCACGGTCGCAGATGCAAACTCTGTTACGCTTGAGGTGCGAAATACAACAGGCTCTACCATTGCTAAGGGTGCCGCTGTTTATATAAGCGGTCACAATGGGAACAAGATTCTGATTGATCTTGCTGACGCTGATGCAAGTGGCAAGTACCCCGCCATTGGTCTTACTTCGGGTGCAATTGCAAATAACAGCGATGGAGAGGTAACGGTTTATGGAGAGCTTGCTGGTGTAGATACCAGCTCTTACAGCATTGGCGATGTACTTTACCTGTCGTCAACGCCGGGAGTGCTTACAAACACGCGCCCAACGTCAAGTGCAGATGCCGTACAGAACATCGGTCGCGTAGCCCGATCTGACAGCAACGGTATTATCATTGTATCTGGATCTGGTCGTGCTAACGACATCCCCAACCTTGCGAATACACACGTATTTATTGGCGGGGCTTCTGGCAATGAGCAGCGGGCATTGGCAGCGGGCGATATTCTTAGCGGCACGTTCGCTGACGCTCGTATCTCTGAGTCAAGCGTCACACAGCATCAGGCCGCCCTCTCTATCACCGAATCCCAGATAAGCGACCTTGGCACGTACCAAACGCAGGATGCGGGTCTTACGTCTATCGCTGGCCTCACGACGGCGGCAGATAAGATGCTGTACACAACCGCATCAGACACCTACGCAGTCACAGACCTAACGTCTTTTGCTCGTAGCATCCTTGATGACACGAGTGCATCTGCTGTTCGCACTACGATTGGCGTAGATGCAGCTGGTACAGATAATAGCACCGATGTTACGCTTGCGGGTGCTTATGACTACTTAACACTTAGTGGTCAGCAGATTACCCTGGGGCAAATTGATCTGACCACGGATGTTACTGGTGCATTGCCAGTGGCTAACGGCGGGACAGGCTCCACAACCGCTGCCGGTGCCCGCACTGCTCTTGGAGTAGACGCAGCGGGTACGGATAACTCAACGGACGTTACACTCGCTGGTACTTACGACTACCTTACTCTCAGTGGTCAGCAGATCACTCTTGGACAGATTGACCTCACGACGGATGTTACGGGCGTACTGCCGTCGGGCAACATTGGAACGCACACCCATGCGGCCTCTGATATTACGAGCGGCACCTTTGCAGATGCTCGTATTGCAGAGTCTAATGTGACACAGCACCAGGCAGCCCTTTCTATTACTGAATCACAGATCAGCGATTTCGGAACCTATGTAGATGAAGCCACGGCTCTCGTTTACGCAATCGTATTCTAACTATGTTTGTTATTGAGAACGGCGACAAGATCCAAGGCGATGCGAGTGCCGCAACAGTAGTTGATTACCACATTAGCGGCTTGCAGGGCACGACCCTAAAGAACCTTGCTGACGGCCAACTTGCGGCGACTATTGGCGATCTGTACACCTCTACTGGCACAGACGTTGCAAAGACGATTGTGCTTGTTAACACAGACTCGTCAGCCCGCACCGTAAACCTGTACCACACGCCAAGTGGCGGTACTGCTCGTCGCATTATCCCAAAGGATACCTCTCTTGGGGCTGGATACTCCCTGCGCCTTGAAGGTAACATGATGCAGGTGCTTAATGCCGAGGGTGCAGTCCTGACTACCGTTGGTGCAATTTCAGGTGATTCGGTAACAACTGGTACACTTATTCACGAAGTCGGCGGCCTTGAGGCTAATGTCTCCGCCTATGATGGACTTGTTAAGATCAGCGGCGGTGCTACGTCAGCCGTTACTGCTCCCACGGGCGCTATTGTTGGCACAACTGACACACAGGTGCTAACTAACAAGACGATTGATGGTGACAGCAATACCATCAGCAACCTTGCCCACGGCGCAGAGGTGGACAACCCATCCAGCGGCGTTCACGGCGTTACGGGTAGCGTTGTTGGGACCACGGACACGCAGACGCTGACGAACAAGACGATTGCCCTCGGCAGCAACACGATCACGGGTACACTTGCCCATGAGCAGGGTGGCTTAGAGGCTGACGTTTCTGCCTACGATGGCCTGATCCGCATTGCGGGTGGCAGCACGAGCAACCTAAAATCTAACTTCTCCGCTTCTGCTGCCCCATCTACGAGCGACGATTCGGGTAGTGGGTACGTGGTCGGCTCCCGATGGATCGACACGACCAATGATAAGGAATACGTCTGCGTAGATAACACGGCAGCGGCGGCGGTGTGGACGGAGACAACGGGTGGCAGCGTGGACGGCCTTGCCATCAATATGCAGGACAACATTCTGTCTCGCTCCATTTTAAAGGACTATGCGCTGGTCCACAACCCGCTTGGCTCAAACGCGGGAGATACAACCTACTACGACGTCTCTGCGGCTTCTTATGACTCCAAAAGCGTGTCCGTCAACTCGCAGGACGGCAGTATGTTGGCTATTGCCTTCAAGTCCGATGGCACAAAGATGTACGCGGGCGGGGCTACGGGGCAGGTGGTCTTTCAGTATAGCCTGTCTACTGCATGGGACGTATCGACCGCGACCTACGATAGTGTGAGCTTTGACACATCCACGCAGACGGGCGTTCTTCGCGGAATGGACTTCAGTAGCGACGGCACTAAGATGTACGTCGTTGGCGATACCAGCGACTCAGTATACCAGTACACGCTATCAACGGCTTGGGATCTATCCACCGCCTCATACGCATCAAAGAGCTTTAGCTTTACTACCCAGAACACCGCTCCGTTTGGAGTAGCGTTTAAGACGGATGGCACCAAGATGTACATGGTGGGTGATACCACCCCAGAATCTGTCTTTCAGTACAGCCTGTCAACGGCTTGGGACGTAAGTACCGCATCGTATGACAGCAAGAGCAAGGCGGTAAACACAGAGGTTGTTCGCGCGACGGAAATTCGCTTTAGCAGTGATGGGACGAAGATGCTGCTTCTGGGCGGAGCCTCAACCGCCGATGCCGTCTTTAGCTACACGCTATCAACGGCTTGGGATGTAAGCACAGCATCATACGATTCAGTCAGCGCCGACCTTTCGTCGCAAGACACAAATATATGGAGCCTCTACCTCAAGTCCGATGGCACGAAGATGTATGTGGCTGGTGTTACGGGTGGCTCAACCGTCTACCAGTACAGCATACAGGGCACAGACCCATACGCCGCCACGATTGACATTGAGAACGGCAACTACCACAGCATCACAAGCTCTACGGGCGGCATCAGCTTCACGCTTTCCAACCCCGTCGCCACGGACGATGTGACTAAGCTATGGATTAAGATTGTCAACGGCGGATCTGCCACCTGTACCTTCCCAGCCTCAGTTTCTTGGGACGGCGGCACCGCACCATCATTTCAGGCATCTGGAACAGACCTCGTTGAGCTTATCACAGACGATGGCGGGACCACTTGGCGCGGAAGGCTCATTTGGTCCACAGGCGGCGGCGGTGGGGTTAAGGCGTTGTATATGGATATACTGCCAAGCGGTCCGGCAATAACGTCGAGGTTTACTACTGTGCAGGGCAGTACAACCAATCACTATCAGCAAGCCAGCATTGATAATACATACAATACAATGGGTGGCCGAATTATACTTCCAAGCGATCTCACCTCAATAGATGCTATCCATTTGGCATTATCGTCGAGCATTACAAACGAGAATGGAATTACCATTGTTTGTAGTGCTACCGCTCAAGGAGAAATCTTCACCAACGGCGGGTCATTTGGAAATGTTGTTTATGCTGCCAATACATGGTATCCAATAGGAGCAAGCCAGATATACCTTTTAGATATTTCAAGCGCACTTCCTGCCGCCGTAGCCGCAGATGATGTTTTCCAAGTAACGATAAAAGTCACAGACAGTACCTCAAGTACAACGTATGCTTGGGGTTGCTACATGGAATACTCGTAACGATGCACCTATCAAATCAGAACGATCAAGTACCCACAATATGTTAATTATAGAAACAGACAAACAGTTTGGTCACTCTTTTGCGGAGGAGCTAACCGCCGCAGGGTTTCCCAATGCCTACGGGGTAACAACCAGAAGGATTATTGACGGTAAACCTTCTTTTGGACATTCTCGCGCTCTTAGCATTGATGTTGACAAGTCGCGCCGCGCCGATGTGCAGGCGGTCATCGACGCACACGTTCCGTTCTTCGGTCATGCTGAAAGCAAGATTGCCGAGACGAAGGCAGAGGCAAACCGCCGCATCCTAGCCATCCTTCCCGAATGGAAGCAGCGCAACTACACGGCACGAGCGGTAGAAAAGGTTGCAGCCGGGGAGGTTGGCGATGACGAGTGGAACGCCATGAGCGCAGCGTGGAGCGCGATCAAGGCGGTGCGTGTTGCATCTGATGCCATTGAAGCAGAAATCGCCGCGCTAACGGACGAACAGGCGGGGCGGTATGATGTGGCCAATAATCCAGGGTGGCCCGAGTAATGCCTATTCGCAAGAAACAAGACGGCTGGTACTGGGGCGGCAAGGGTCCATTTCCAACTAAGAAGAAGGCCCAAGCGGTAGCTCGTGCTGCCTACGCAAGCGGCTATAAGAAGTAACTAAACAGAGGGATCAATGAAAGTACAGTACGGACTTATCTGGCAAAGCAAGCCTATTCTTGAGAAGCTCTTTATGACGAGCAAGAGCGGACAGCTACGCCGCCGATGCAAACATAACGTCAAGCAGATGCAGCCGTTTTGGGATGACATCATTGAGTGGATCAAGGCTGATAAGGAAGAGCATAAGTGGGAGCCTACTCCGGGCGGAGAGGGACCTCCCGATGGCGATGAGTTCTACAAGCGATTTGAGGCCTTCCTAAGAGATACAGATGAGGCGGTTGAGTACACGCCATACACCTTCTCAGAAGAACTCATGGAGTTTGCCGACGGAATTACTGGTAAGCAGGAGCTTGCCATCGCTTGGCTGTTTACTGAGAACCAAGTACAAGACTAAGGCGGGCCACCCCCAAACCCCTGATCCCTCACCTGCCGGGGGGTGAGTCCCGCCTACTTTTTCACACTTTTCACTCTTTTCATAGGTAGAGAAAAGCATGGATATGTCTGATTTCAGCGACGAGGATCTTGATCTGCTCAATGAGCTGGTGGGTCGCATTGGCGACTTCCTTGACATGGATGAGCCGTCTTTCGTTCGCGCCTATGATGAGGATGCAGAGGTATTTTTGCCGCTTTCCAATGGAGGATCGGTGGCATCAATCCACTATACGGGTGACGGCCTGATTATCCGTAGCGTGGTGGCAGGTGAGGTTGAATATCGCACTCTCAACGGTGAGCCAGCCAAGATGACGGCTGACTACATCAGGGAGAGGACCATAGATACCTACCAACGGGCGCGTGTTCGGGCAGACAATGCCTATGAGATAGCGCAGAACCGTGGTTGGAACATAGACGATTAGAACCATGGCAACGACAAAGGATGTCTCAAAAACCAAAGGCGGACGACTACTCTACCGGGGCGAAACCGTCTCAGGATACAACAAACCGAAAAGGACACCGGGAGAGCGTAAGAAGTTTGCGGTGCTGGCGAAGAAGGGCGACCAGGTGAAGCTGGTACGCTTTGGCGATCCCAATATGCGGATCAAGAAGAGCAACCCCGAGCGCCGTGCCTCTTTTCGTGCAAGACACAAGTGCGACACAGCGAAGGACGTTTTTACGCCACGCTACTGGTCGTGCAAGATGTGGTAACCAAAACAACGAGGACACTATGCCCTACGGTAAATACGCTAAGAAAACCAAGATGAAGTCTTACAAGCGTAAGAAGAAGTAATGCCCCAGAAGATAAAGCCGCACCCACCGGAGCAGATTCCTGTGGCTGCACTTGTACCACCAACCGTACTACCAACGATGATTAAGAAACTACTTGACCGACTGAAAGAAGCCTCTACCTGGGCTGGCCTTGCCATTATTGCCCAGTTCCTGCCTATTGGCATGGAAGAGCTTCAGGTTATCTGGGAAGCTATCACGGCTCTTGCCGCTGTTGCCGCCATGCTGATCCCAGAAGGTAAGCCAGCCGAGGATGTTGACAACGGTTAGCATCTTTGTGTATATTCACGGAACCTAAACACTGAACTATGTTCTGTGAAGCATTGTTATCGGAAGTGCAGGAGTTCTCGCTGTCTCGTCACGGCGGGGACCTTGCGCTTGCCGATAATTTTGTTTTGGGCGAGTTTGCCTGTAACGATGGTTCAGATGTCGTACT
>JAAOEI010000862.1_pt1 | contig 11363 bp, 16 predicted proteins | sample 7059261 | NCBI WGS metagenome assembly JAAOEI01 (sample SAMN14008812, study PRJNA610033) | viral metagenome | isolation source: viral particles filtered from seawater | place: China: Hangzhou Bay, Yangshan Deep Water Harbour | collected 2017-10-31
GTCAAGCTGGGTGAGGCCATTGCAACCGGGCTGATAGACGCCTCCAGCGTTCCCCCGGAGTTTCTCGAGCAGATACAGAGCCAGTATGGTGACGCAACCATCGGTGAGGTTCTGCAAGACTTTGGGCTGCTTGAGGACTCGGGGACAGATACTGGCAGTGATACTGGCAGTGATGCTGGCGGTGACACGGGCGGTGACACGGGTGGTGACGACCCTGACTATACGGATGGCTTCACTGACGGTGAATGGGACTGGCAGGATGATCCAGACCAAGAGGTCATCACAGCGGACGATTGGGGCGACCTGCCTTCATGGCAGCAGGACTGGTGGATTTCTAACGGCGAGGGTGGCTACATCCTGCGCCCCGATATTGACCCAGCCCTGAATGATTACTTCGAGGACATCTACACCCCAGATGAAGACCCCATCCCGGTCGGTGAGGATCCATCAATCTGGTCACCCGACGGCGAGGACGTGCTGGACGGCGATGATGAGACCCTGGACGACCCATACTGGCAGGAAGTGCAGGACTTCTGGGAGCTCTATAATGACGAAGTTACAAACGCAGACCCCAACGATTCAGCAGGCTTTATCGGTTGGCTGAGGGATAAGCTGGGCGATGTGGGTTTCCAGATTGGGGATGTTATCATTCCTTCTGACATACTGACTGAGGGCGATAACCCGATCATCGGTGAGGGTGGAGATGTCCCGGGCAGCGAAACAGATGGCAGTGGCAACCCGATCGTAGTTCCACCGGGGACTGATGACGATCCCGAGCCGGAACCTGAGCCAGAGCCCGAGCCTGAACCCGAGCCGGAACCTGAACCGGAACCCGAGCCAGAGCCACAGCCAGATCCAGATCCTGACCCCACGGGGGATCCCATAACCGACCCGGACATTGTTGTGGTTCCTCCGGTAGACGACCCGGACACGGATCCTACGACAGATCCTACGACAGACCCTACAGTGGATCCTGATCCTGACCTTGAGCCAGATGATGACGGTGTGGACATCATTGTAGATCCCACGCCAGATCCTGATCCTACAGAGGACCCGGACGAGGATCCTATAGTGGATCCTATAGTGGACCCTACAGGGGATCCAGACGAGGACCCTACAGTGGATCCTGTAGTGGACCCGGACGAGGACCCCACGACAGATCCAACGGTGGACCCCACTCCAGATGAGGACCCAGATCCTATTCCAGATGATGACGGCGTAGACATAATTATTGACCCAACAATACCTGATGATGATGAAGACCCAATACCTGATGATGACGAAGACCCAATACCAGACGAGGACGAAGACGTGAGTGTAGGAGATTGGTTCAGCGAAACCTTTAACGACATTACCACCAACCTGACCACCAACCTGACCACCAACTTGGGCGGCATCCTGGAAGGGGGCATCAATATGTATGCTTCCGACAAGATGGGTGAAGCCTATGAGGATGCTGCGCGTAATGCGTTGCAGTGGCAGAGAGAGCTACAGGAGTGGCAGCGCCCATTCTGGGAGACAGGCAAGGCTGCTTTGCCGGGCTTGGAGGATGCTGCAAGCAACACGCTGCAGGCAGACCCAAGACTGGGAGACCTGAATGTCAACACCAACCCGGACTGGATGACAGAATACGAGAACCTGAACCAACTGGACCCGTCCTCCAATGTACGGAGCCAGCTGGGAGATCCAGAGGCCTTCCAAGGCTACCAGAACCTGACAGACTTTGCTGGGCAGGGCGGTAACTGGGGCATCTTGGGCGGAACACCCGCTCAGGGGCAAGCAGACGCCGGAGGAGGCGTTTCTGGGGCTTCTGCTGGTGACAGCACTGCCTCGGGCGGAACGTCCCCAGAGGGCACTCAGGCGGCCCCTACGTGGCAGGACGTGATCACACAGGATTACCTGAGAGCTGCTGCCAACGAGCGAAAAGCTGGCGGCAAGCTGGGTACTCGCGGTAATGCACCGATTCAGGGCACAGAAGATGCTCTGTTCAAGGCATACGCCCGCAGCTTGGGTGAGATTGAGGGTGTTAAGGGCCAAAGGCTGCAGCAGGAGCTGGCACGCAGGTCCTATGACCGTGATACAGCCATGGATCAGCGCAGGCAGCAGGTCTCTGAGCAGGGCTCAGCAGCCCAGTTGGCGTTTGATCAACTGACCCAGAACCGGGAAAGAGCGTTTTCTGAGCTGTTTGCAGAGGATGCAGCACGCTTTGAGCGCGGATATGCGGCTAATCAGCAGACTATGGATGTCAGGGATCAGTATTTCCGAGAGCGTGCAGCTCAGGATGAGGCCCAATTTGCCCGTCAGATGGCAGCAAGGCAACAGCAGATGGCTGAGAGACAGCAATACTGGCAGGAGCTGCTGGGTGCTGATCAGCAGATGTGGGCTCAACTGTTCGACAATGCTCGACTGGGTCAATCAGCAGCCTCTGGTGCAGGTACGGCGGCCACCAATGCCTCAGACATCCTGTCAGGCTCTGCAGCAGCGGGCGCGGCATCACAGCAAGCCCTGTACTCGAACCTCGGGGACATCTTTGGCAGCCTGTTTGGAGGAGGTGATTAATGAGTTGGTCACAAAGTGCAAACATATTTGCAGGTCTCATAGAGAAGACCACACCAGAATATCGCAAAGAGCAGAAATGGGAGGAGGACTCCCGGGAAATGGAGCGGCAGAAGTTTGCCGAGCTCATGAAAACCTCCAAGGCTAATCGCCAGAAGCAGGAGCTTGAGAACCAGCTCAACAGAAGCAAGCAGGAGGCTCTGGACAAGTACCATGCCCTGCGTGAGGTGAACACCGCTGTGGCTGAATTTGTATCAGACAAGGACTTCCAGTCCATGCCCGAGGCGGAAAGGATACTCAAACTCAAGGAGTACGAGGCCAAGATCAGCGACCCCATGGGCAAGCAGTTGTTCATAGAGTCCGTGTCCAACGGGGATGTGGGCACGATTAGCCGCACCCTGGATTCGATGGAATCCCAGCTTGAAACCAAGTTTGGCGTGAAGTTCGATGACGTAAACAAAAAGATGTTTATGGGTCGGGACGGCCAGATCCGATACCTGCGCGAGGACTCTCCGCTGATCGATCGAGAAGCTGCCGACTGGGAGATCCAAGCGCATAGGGAAAACATTCTACCCGGCTCTGATGAATGGAAGGCGCGAGCTGACCCGGATTGGGCAAAGCAGAACGATATGGTGGAGGTCGTCAATCCGAACGACCCCAGCCTCACCATGTACGTGCCGAAAGGCGATATGGACAAGTATGAGCCCCCGGGCAACAAGAGGGAGCCGGAAGCGGTATCCCTTAAGGATGTACTGGACAAGAACGGCAATCGCATAGGGTCGCTGGACATCAACAACCCGGACCCCGAGATCCTGGAGAGGGTCCTGTCAGGCGAATACTCCGTGCAGTCTTTGGCTACAAGCTCAAGCAGCGGCAGTGGAGCGGGTGGCAAAACTTCACCCGAGCACGTATTCAAGTCTGCACTGTTTGCCTCCCGGGTACAGAAGGCCAACGAGAAGCTCTTGGAGCACCAGAACGAGTTCTCTGAGATCAACCAGCTGGGCCAGTTTGCTCCCAACTTCATGAAGTCTGAGAACCGTAAGGTCTTCGAGCAGAACACTAAAGACTTCATTAACGCAGTCCTGCGTCGTGAGTCTGGTGCGGTTATTGCTGACAGCGAATTCGCCAATGCTGAACTGCAGTACATCCCCAAGGCGGGCGATACTGAAGAGGTCTTGATGCAGAAGGCAGAAAGCAGAAGGATCGTTGAGCAGGCCCTTGCCCAGCAGGGCGGAGCTGAGTTCCTTGAGCTGCAGCGCAAGCTGGCAGGGCCGGACGCTATTCAGATTGACATGGGTAATGGCGAGTTTGCCTTCTACGAAGTTGGCACGATTCTTGAAAACGGAAGAGGTCAGAAGGCCAGAGTAATGGCTGACGGCACCATGGAATGGTTGGCAGATAGCCTTTAAGCCAAAAAGGATTAGACGATTATGAGCAAAGTATCTTGGGCCGAGTTTTCTGGCGGCGCTCCCGTGAGCATACATACCACGGATGAAGACGGCGAAAGCAAGGAGGTGGGCGCAGTAACCACTTCCGGCAAGACTGGCACCGTATCAATGGCCGACTTTGCAGGCGGCGGTGCTGTCAGCGTGGTCGGTGATGACAAGCCATCAGGGCCAAGCCCCACCAGAACGAAGCCAGAGACCGCAGAAAAAGAGGTCCCGGGCCTGTTCTCTGACATCTCCGATCGCTGGGATGAGCGCACAGACCAAGCTATAGACATCTTTACAGCCCAAGGCGCAGGTGAGCAGAGCATACTGGAGACTGGTGTACAGCTGGCTGGCAAGGTTGGCGTGGGCACCTTCTTTGACATCGTGGGTGAGCTCGCTGAGTCTGGCTTTGAGGTCTCCAAGGACGCGCTGCAGGCTATACCAGCAACGAATGTTGTGGCTGAGCCTCTGGGTATAGCTTGGAATGCCATCAAGGACTCAAGTCTGGCACAAGCAGGCACTCAGGCCTTTGCTGAAGGTGTGGGCGAGTACAATGCATGGGCGTCAGAAAACCCAAGGGCTGCCCGAAACCTGGAAGGCGTGACCAACCTAGCTACAGCACTTTCTCCCGTCAAGGTTAAGGCCAAGCTGGGGCCTGATGATCTGGATGTAGCCAAGCCTACAGCACTGCAGACCATGTCAGAAGATCTGGGTGAAGCCGCCGCCAAGCAGGGCACGCAGGAGCGTGAAAACTTTGTCCAGAAGCTGGTCATCCCCAAGGAGGACAAGAAGAACATCGGGCAGAGAGTTGTTGGCAGCGAGACCCAAGGCCCCCTGAAGCAGGAAGTCTATAAGCCGAATGCCAGCGAGCGCGAAATGATTCGAGTCGTCAGCGAGGTGAAAGGCGTTACACCCAAGAATACGGTGCGTCAGAACTATAGGGAGATTGACAAGGAGATCGGGGTCAGGGCCAAAAAGCTTGAGGCCGATATCCAGAAGATGAACATGGGTGGCGTGCCGAGGAAAGAGGTTCGCTCTCGTATAGCAGGAACACTGGAAGCCCTGTCAACCAAGAACCTGCAGGTGGGTGATGCTGCCAAGCAGGCTTCACTCATGGTCAAGGAGCTGAACAACATCCTGGAGAACCACAAGTCAACCCCACTGGGGCTGCTGCAGGCTCGCAGGGAGTTCGACAACTGGATCATGAACCAGTCAGGCGGCAGCAAGACGCTCAACACTGACCTCAGCACCGCAAGATCTGAGGCTGCTCTGGCGTTACGCAACACCCTGAATGAAATCGTGGCAGACAAAGTACCCAACGCTAAGGTCCGGCAGTCCCTGAGGGAGCAGCATTTGATGTTCCGTGGGCTGGATGCCATGAAAGAAACAGCCCTCAAGGAGAAGCTGAACGTCATAGGCAGGACTTGGGATACAGTGCGCAGCATTGTCCCGGTGCGGAACGAAGCCATTCAGGCTGCTGCTGTGGTTGCTGGTAGTACAGCGATTGGTATCGTGGGCGTGGTAGCACCCGTGATGGGTGCTGTCGCTGGTGCTGGTCTGATGACCTACGCTGGCGGTAAGTTCATCATGAGTAAGAAGACCAAGAAGGGCTTGGCTTCGCTGCTGAAAGCAACTGACGATGCTATCAGGCTGTCAAAGAACAAGGACATGATCAAGCGGATGCGAGCCGACAGGGCTGCCATCCTCGAGGTTATTCAGAACGCTGAGATTGCTGCCGAGGAAGCTCAGGGGGAGGCTCAGTCTGCTCCCCCAGCAATGCCCAAGATGTAGTATCCCAGTGCTTTACAACTCGGGTGCACCCGGAGCACTTAGCTATACGGGTGCCATCCTTGTTGTATCTCCACGCGCTCATATCCCCACCGCATTTACACTGCATTAGAACTCTCCTCCATATTCACCTTCGTATTCGTTTTCGTATGAGCCGTAATGGCTTGCCACTGGCTGCGGTACGCAATCCTCAAACCGCGTATACGGGCCAAGAAATGCCAAGCTGTGCGACCCGATAGGGCCGTTGCGCTGCTTCAGTATTATAGCCTCTGCCAGCCCCTTCGCTGATGTGTTCTCGTTGTATACCTCATCCCGGTACATGCCGACAATGATATCAGCGTCCTGCTCGATCGCCCCAGACTCCCTCAGGTCTGACATCATGGGGCGTTTGTTGTCCCTTGACTCCAGTCCCCTGTTCAGCTGAGATCCAGCAACCACGGGGCAGTCAAACTCTTTGGCCAACATCTTCAACTGGCGGCTAATCTCAGACACCTCCTGTACCCTGTTGCCATCCTTGTGCTGCTTGCCTGAGCCCATCAGCTGCAGATAGTCCACCACAATCATGCCCAGTTTGCCGTGCTTTCTGGCAATCCTGCGGCATCGGGTGCGCATAGTACCTGGAGTCATCCCGCCGGAATCATCAATAAACAGCTGCTTATCGTGCAGGACAGCATTGGCTGCTGCCAGCTTCTCGAGCTCAGACTGCGTGAGCCTGCCAGACTGGATGTGGGTGTTGTCCACCCGGGCCAGACCTGAAAGCATACGCACCATCAGCTCCGTTTCACTCATCTCCATGCTGAAGACCACAACGGGCTCATCATACTCCAGCAAAACATTCTCCGCCATGTTCATCATGAACGCGGACTTGCCCATGGCTGGACGCCCAGCAACGATGATCAACTGCTGAGGCTTCAGGCCGTTGGTGGCCATATCGACTTCAGAGAACCCTGTAGCATACCCGGTGATGCCACCGCTGCTGTCACAGAGCTCTGAGATGTGGTCCATGGTCTTGGAAAGCAACTGGGTGATGTTGCTGGGGCCGTCATTGGACGCCTCCCCAGTGGTGACCTGATACAGCACAGACTCTGCTTTGCTGAGCATATCATCAGGTTCGTCGCTCCCGGTTGCAATCTGGCTGATAGCATGGCCCGCCATCTGCAGCCCTCTACGCACAGCGTGATCCCTCACAACCTTGGCGTAAGTTTTGACGTTGCCCACTACTGGCGTAGCATCAATGGTCTCCATGGCACCCCTGAGACCGCCTGAGAGCAGATAATCCTCCTCTGGCAGGGTTTCCACAACGGTAACCATGTCGACGCCTTGTGCGGTCTCTACGAGCTTTTGAATGGCCTCGTACATCATCCGCATGATCGGGTCATGAAAATCAGATGGCGACAGGATAGCGTCAACAGCGTCCCAGTCTTCTCCCCCAGAAGCTAACAGGGCACCTACTACCGCCGTCTCAGCTTCTCTACTGTGAACCTGCTCGATCATACAACCTCCATAGTCTCAAGCAGAAGCGTCTGCGGATCCCTGCCCGGTGGCGTCCAGAGATTCACTGTTCTGGCGTCATGGTCATAGTCTTCTCTGCGCAAGATTCGTGCCAACCTTGCCTGCAGTATCAAGTAATCCTCGTCAACACCCTTTGATTCACCCAGAGCAACCAGCTCCTCCCAGCATGTCACCTTCTCTGCGGCCACTGGACCAGCTCCCGGGATCCCCTTGAAGCCATCAGCAGTGTCACCGATGATTGTCTGGTGCAGGTGCGTGATATCAGCGTCCTCCACTGAGATCTTCTGGTAGCCATCGCGATCGATAGGGTTGTACTTGTCCGGGTTGATCAGCCAGCCCGGTATAGTCTTCATGTCCTTGTCGATCGACACAATCCTGGTACTGCCAAACTTCTGGCTGGTCTGCAGGATGCCCATGAGATCATCTGCCTCGAGACTGTCAAACTGCATGTAGTCAAACTTGGCCTTGAGCATCTTGATCATTTGGTCGTAGCCCTCAGGCTTTGGTGATCTGTGCGCCTTATAGGTCTCGCTGAGTTGCTTCCTGAAGTTGCCCGGGCCAGAGAAGCACAAGAACGGGGCGGCAGCGTTACCAGCCAGCCCGGCCCACAAGTAGCAGTTCCTGACGCACTCGTCAAAAACCATGGTCAGCGGTTTGCCTTCCAAGGCAGCGAAAGCCCTATGCACGATTATCTCAATGTCTATCAGTATCTTGTCTGTCATCAAAGTCTCCCGTTTCCTGCCATCTGCTGATTTCTCGTATGTACCACGCTTTGCGGGTTGGCAGTCCCGTGTAACGCCACTCGCTCATTTCCTCAAATTCAGCTCGTCCAATTTCGCTAACCAGTCGATTGAAAAAGGCCCACTGCTCGCCTTGGCCTCCCAAGTTACAACTGGAGCACTGTGCTCGAATGTTGCGGATATCATAATAGGTGCCGCCGTACTTTCGTTTTGGCCACCCATGTCCGCAGTCAACCTTACCTCCCGGCGGAATCTGTGTGCCGCATGTATAACATTCTGTTGATCCATCTTCATTCTTCCAGCCCTCCAGCAGCTTCTTGCTCATCACCCGCCACAGCTTTCTCCTGAGTTGCGGTAGCGTCTTCTTTGCGTCGTCCCTCGGAGCCCTTTTTTTGCCCGAAGATCTTTTCGTAGTTTTGCCCATAATTCCCATTTACCTCCGGTCTGCGTCTTGATCCTTTACCCATCAGTGGCTCCCAGTTTTGATCTCAGTTGCTCTATCTGTGCCTGCAGCTTTGGATCCTTGGCGTGTCTGTTGAGACGCTCAAGCCCCTGCAGCTCCTGCTTGTCATTGATGTTGGTTTCAATGGTCAGCGGGCGTTCTGTTGGTGACTCTACAGGCGGTATCTCAGCCTCCCAGCGTTCCTGATTCAGGTACACTTCAGGAGAAGGAATGTACTTCGGGTCATTCCATACAGTCGGATGGGCCACCATACGCTTGACGTGGATCCACATCTTGCGCTGCTCATCGATGCCCCGGGCTTCAAACTTCTCCCGGCACTTCTTCTTGGCGTACTTGCGCGTTCCAGGATAAAGCTTCCACCACAACTCAAATGGATCTACAGATTCGTCTGTCATTCGCGTCGCTCCTTGTTGATTTTGCTGGCGCAGGGCTTGCAATACGGATGCAGCCCGCTTGGTGATGATGGTGCCTTGTGAAACATATCGTAAGGCAGGCGCTGCTTGCATCGACTGCAGGGGGCTGTGCCCACCTCTGGGTTCAGCTCGGCAGGCATGTCCTTCCCGTCCCCAATGAAAGCCCACTCGCGCAGCCTGTTCAGGACGTAGGGACGCTTCACACCAGCGCCCTCAAGCCACCAGTGGTCCTCACATCCCATGAGATCCTCAAGCGCCTCCTCATGCATCTGTGGGCGCGCCAGATCCTTCATAAGCTGGACAAACACAGCGTGGCACAGAATGCCCTCTGGGGTGGGTGGGAACCAATCCCATGCCCGGTACGCCGCCTCATCAACGACAGCGTCCCGGTCCTTCTGGTTGAGATCTAAGATTAACGCCATTTTTCTACAAGCTCCCTGAGTCGAGTGTCACCAGTTTCCTTGATTGTCTCCTCGAGATCTTCCGCAATCAGCTCGAACATCGTGTCCAGCTGCCTAGCCATGGAGGCAATCGTGCTGTCCTCATCTGGCCGCCACTCAACATACTCCTCGAGCTCCTGCAGCGCCTTGGCCGTACCTTCGATGAGGTCCAAATTGGCCCACCGAACTGTTCTTTCCTTCCTCATTATCGTGCTCCCTTTGTCGCGTAGTAAGATGCGTTGATGTCCTCGCAGATAGACCGCTTGAGTCGAGCCAGCTCGTATTCACCCTTACTGGTGATGCGGATGTCTCTGGTGCGAGCCTTATCGCTGTGGACGTTTTCACGGGCGTCAGTGAATGTCACTGGTCCGTGCGTCTCGTCGTTGAATGTTTGTGTTGTTGCCATTTCGTTCGTTCTCCCTAGTAGGTGAAAGCAATTCTGAACGCATTCCAACCTAAAGTCAATGGAATTTTGCAGGAAGGATCATGGAGAAAGAATGGAGGGGGTACATGTTGGAGGGAGCCGCCACCCGGTGTTATAATGGGTGTACGGGCTCTCCCGTGACTAGAGACTTCCCCAGTCTCTTAGGAGCCCCCAGCTACTTCTCCCGGCTGGGGGTTCCACCCGTCTCCCTAGTCTTCTCCCCAGTGCTCCTGCGATTCCAGGTAAGCTTCGAGCCGTACCTCATCCTCCTCAGCACGCTCCTCAGCCTGCTCCAGGACGCAGATTGTGTTAATCACAAACTCCAGTGCATCGGCCCAGCCTTTACGCTCACGCTCATCCAGCCGCAGCTGATTGAGGTGGGCGCTCTTGATTTCGAGCCGCTTGATGATTTGGTCACTATCCATTTTCCGCTCCCGGGATTGAGAAGTATTTGTGAATGACTGCCGCTGCCTCACGCACTTCGGGATCCTCCGCTAATTCAATCGTTGAGTTCATCTCCATCCTGACGATCGCTTCAATGAAGTCTTCCCTGAGTAGGGCGCGGATGCCGGGTACTGTGTTGTTGTGAATCATTTTATTTCTCCTCTGGTTGTGCTGATTGGTTAAAGCTGCTTGTTTCGTGAAACTTTTTCCACCATGGCTGGGTTTACAAATCCTGATAAATGCGTAGTTTATTTATGCATGAGCGCTATTCTATAAACTCACCAACTACTAGGCAAGTTTAAAAATCGCCAACTTGCCGTGCTGCTTTACTAGCCGACCTGCATCCTCGTACAAGGCGACCGTGGCGAGGCAAAAGTCTCGGTTGGAGGTGGCCGCTGTCTCTAACTGGACGCTACCGTCAACGAACGTGAATATGACCAGAATGATAAATTTCATCGGTCACCTCCCAGTTTGCTTCTGGGCGGCAGGTTGCCCATCAAGCCCAGAGCCATGCTTAGCAGCACGACCCCGGTAAACAGTGCCTCACCAGTGGTCAGGCTGTGAAGGCCGATAAAGGCCATTGCTTCGTAAGATAGTTCAGTCATAATGTTATCTCCTTTAGGATGCTAGACAGCACCACTCCGTTTAGGTAAATGTTAATGGCCATGATCAGCCAGAACTTGGTCATCTTCTTCATCCGGCTTCGCCTCCGTTGGTCTACACTTGCACTCTGGATGGCCGTACAAAAGCCAGCATTCACCGCATAGTCTATCACTCATCATCTTTCCTCCACGCTGGAGACAAAACTAACCACGCCCAAATGCACAGGAGCAGGAAGCTCAAGCAGCCCCCAATAACTTTTGCCCCAAGCCAAACAGTTGCGAAAAATTCAAGCATCATCTTTCTCCTTGATCCCTGCCTTCACAGAGTCATCGTTGGCCAGCTCATCAAACGTAACCCCAAGCGCCTTGCACATCTCGTCGACAAAAGCGGCCTTCTCTACCGTCTCCGCGATTGTGGCTTCCAGTATCGCCTTTGCCGCCTCATCCAGTCGCTTGTTCCTTGCTTCCAGCTCAGCGTACTTGTCTGCTCTGATATATTCGGTGAACATTTCATCGAGCGGGGCATAGCACCAGTCTAATTCTGGAGAATG